>Ga0070731_10000824_pt1 | contig 36777 bp, 40 predicted proteins | sample Coa_R1_2_FD_66448 | JGI IMG/M metagenome (GOLD analysis project Ga0070731, IMG submission 66448) | Surface soil microbial communities from Centralia Pennsylvania, which are recovering from an underground coalmine fire - Coalmine... | ecosystem: Environmental > Terrestrial > Soil > Unclassified ...
CGGCGCGGCCTGTTCGGACGCCTGCGCGAGTCGCTCGGGAAGTCGCGCCGGGCGCTCGGCGAGCAACTCTCTGCCGCCGCCTTCGACCCGGACGACGATGCCTCGTGGGAGCGTCTCGAGGAGGCGCTGATCTACGCGGACGTCGGCGTCCGAGCGACGGCCGAGCTGATGCGCCGGCTCGAGGCGCGCGCCGATCTGACCGAGCTGACCGGCGCGCTCGCCGAGGAGATCGCGGCGCTGTTCGGCGAACCGGCGACGCTCGGAGTCGCGGATCGACCCTCGGTGATCCTCGTCGTCGGCGTGAACGGGACCGGCAAGACGACCACGATCGGCAAGCTCGCGAGCAAGCTGCGCGAGCACGGCCGCCAGGTGACCCTCGGCGCCGCGGATACGTTCCGGGCGGCGGCTGAGGAGCAGCTCGAGATCTGGGCGGAGCGCGCAGGCGCGACGTTCGTCGGCGCCGAGTGTGGCTCCGATCCGGCCGCGGTCGCCTACGACGCGATCGGCGCGGGCGGCGACATCGTGATCGTCGACACCGCCGGTCGCCTGCACACGCAGTCGAACCTCATGGACGAGCTCGCCAAGGTCCGTCGCGTGATCGCGGGTCGGCTCGACGGCGCGCCGCACGAGACGCTGCTCGTCGTCGACGCGACGACCGGCCAGAACGGCCTTCAGCAGGCGCGCCTCTTCGGCGAGGCGGTCGGCGTGACCGGCGTCGCGCTGACGAAGCTCGACGGCTCGGCGAAGGGCGGTATCGCGGTCGCCATCGCCTACGAGCTCGGCCTGCCGGTGAAGCTCGTCGGCGTCGGCGAGACTCTCGACGACCTGCGCCCCTTCGACGCGCACGACTTCGCACAAGCGCTCCTCGCGGCATGAGCACGGAGCTCGTTCCCGCCTCGGAGATCCCTGGCGCCGTGCGGGCCGACGTCTTCACCGCGTCGTACGCCGGCTACTTCATGCCCGTCCACGTCGACGAGCAGGCCCTGGCCTGGATGGTCGACGCCTGGGACATCGACCTCGACCGTTCGCGCGTCGCGTTGAGCGACGGCGACCCGGTCGGGTTCGCGAACCTCGGGCTGCGAGACGGCTTCGGTTGGATCGGCGGCGTCGGCGTCGTGCCGGAGCACCGGCGGTCGGGCCTCGGCAGGCAGCTGATGGAGGCGGTGATCGCGGAGGCGCCTGGTGACGTCTGGCTGGAGGTGATCGAGCAGAACGAGCCGGCAATCCGTCTCTACGAGCAGCTCGGCTTCGGGACGGTCCGGATGCTGGACGTCTGGTCGTGGACCGGCGATCCGCCGAAGGCGTCGGCGCGCGAAGGAAAGCCGCGGCTGTTGCAGGGCGATGCTCCCTGGCAGACCGCGCGCCCCTCTCTCGGCGAGCTCGAGCTGCTGGAGGTCGACGCCGGCGCTATCCTGATCCGACCCGGGGAGCGCATCGGCGTCCAGCAGCTCGCCGCGCGAGACGAACGCACCGCCGCCGAGTTGCTCGCCGCCGCGCGTGCCCGTGGCACGTCCTTGCAGTACGTCAACGCCCCGTCCGACTCGACCGGCTCGCACGCGCTGCGAGCGCTCGGTGCGGGCCTGGACCTGCGCCAGTTCGAGATGAACCTCAGCCGTGCCTAGCCGGCGCGCGCCCAGAGGTTGACGTCGCTCTCGGTCGCATAGCGGTCGATCTCGGTGAGCTCGTCGTCCGAGAACGCGAGGTTGTCGAGCGCGTGCAGCGAGTCCTCGAGCTGCGCCATGCTCGAGACGCCGATCAGCGTCGACGTCACGCGCGCGTCCCGCAGAGTCCACGCGAGGGCCATCTGGGCGAGCGTCTGCCCGCGCCGCCCGGCGATCTCGTTCAGCGCGCGCACCTTCGCGATCGTCTGCTCGTTCAGCATGTCACCCGAGAGCGTGCCGTCCTGTGACGCGCGCGATCCGTCCGGGATGCCGTTCAAGTACTTCGACGTGAGCATGCCCTGGGCGAGCGGCGAGAACCCGATGCAGCCGACTCCCAGGTCGCCGAGCGTGTCGAGCAGCTCGGGCTCGATCCACCGGTTCAGCATCGAGTACGACGGCTGGTGGATGAGCAGGCGGGTGCCGAGGTCCTGCAGGATTGCGAACGCCTCCCTCGTGTGCTCGGGCGAGTACGACGAGATGCCGGCATAGAGCGCCTTGCCGCTGCGGACGGCGGCGTCGAGGGCGCCCATCGTCTCTTCGAGCGGCGTGTCCGGGTCGAACCGGTGCGAATAGAAGATGTCGACGTATTCGAGCCCCATCCGCTCGAGCGACTGGTCGAGCGACGCGAGCAGGTACTTGCGGGAGCCGCCGCCCTGCCCGTACGGGCCGGGCCACATGTCCCAGCCGGCCTTCGTCGAGACGATCAGCTCGTCGCGGTAGGGCCGGAGATCGTCGCGCATGATCCGCCCGAATGTCTCCTCCGCGCTGCCGTACGGCGGCCCGTAGTTGTTCGCGAGGTCGATATGCGTGACGCCGAGGTCGAACGCACGGCGAATGATCGCGCGGCTCGTCTCGAGCGGCCGCTCGCCGCCGAAGTTCTGCCAGAGCCCGAGTGAGATCGAGGGCAGATCGAGGCCGCTCCGCCCGCAGCGGCGGTACTGCATCTCGTCATAACGGTCCTCGGCGGCGACGTAGGGCACGAGCAGGATCCTAGTGCTCTTTTCGGTGATGGTCTCGCGTTTCTGGCGAGCGAAAAGCAAGCGATGCAAGGACGCAGGTCGTGTTCGTAGCCGAGGCTACGGACACGGCCGAGGACGCAGCAGCGCGTCGCTTTGCAGCCGCCAGAAACGCACTGACCATTGCCGAAAGGAGCACTCCAAGGAGGCGGGTACCATGCGCGCTCGTGTTCGACAGCCTCTCGGACAAGCTCCAGCACACCCTCGGCGACCTGCGGAAGCGCGGCCGGCTGGACGAGGAAGCGATCTCGCGCGCGATGCGGGAGATCCGTCTCGCGCTGCTCGAAGCCGACGTCAACTTCACCGTCGTCCGCGACTTCGTCGCACACGTGCGCGACCGGGCGCTCGGCGAGGAGGTCCTGAAGAGCCTCACGCCCGGCCAGCAGGTCGTGAAGGTCGTGCACGAGGAGCTCACGGAGCTGATGGGCGCGGGCTCATCCGGGCTCGCCTTCGGCAAGTTCACGGTGATCCTGCTCGCCGGCCTGCAGGGGTCGGGCAAGACGACCGCCGCGGCCAAGCTCGCGCGGCATCTGAAAGGCGAGGGCAAGAAGCCCGGCCTCGTCGCCGCCGACCTGCAGCGCCCGGCGGCGATCGACCAGCTCGAGCAGCTCGGCCGCCAGGTCGGCGTGCCGGTCTACCGCACCGACACGACCGACGCCGTCGAGGCGACGCGCAGCGGGCTCGAGCGTGCACGTGCCGAGGGGCTCGACACTGTGATCGTCGACACGGCGGGCCGCCTGCAGATCGACGCGGAGCTGATGGACGAGCTCGCCCGGGTGCGCGACACGGCGAAGCCCCACAACGTGCTGCTCGTCGTCGACGCCATGACCGGCCAGGAAGCGGTCAACGTCGCCCAGGCGTTCGACGAGCGGATCGCGTTCGACGGAGTGATCCTCACGAAGCTCGACGGCGACGCACGCGGCGGTGCGGCGTTGAGCGTGAAGGCGATCACGGGCAAGCCGATCAAGTTCGCGTCCACGGGCGAGAAGCTCGACGCGCTCGAGGTCTTCCATCCCGATCGCATGGCGTCGCGGATCCTCGGGATGGGCGACGTCCTGACGCTCATCGAGCGCGCAGAGGCCGCGGTCGAGGCGGACGAGCAGGAGGAGATGGAGAAGCGCCTCCGGCAGGGGCACTTCACCTTCGACGACTTCCTGCGGGCCTACAAGATGATCCGGCGGATGGGACCGCTGCAGGGGATCATGAAGATGATCCCCGGGCTGGGGGCCCAGCTCGGCGAGGTCGACATCGACGACCGTCAGCTCGCACGCGTCGAGGCGATCGTCCTGTCGATGACGCCGCAGGAGCGGAGGTCGCCGGTGGTCATCGACGGCAAGCGGCGGCTGCGCATCGCACGCGGCTCGGGCACGACGGTCGAACAGGTGAACCAGCTGCTCGAGGGCCGCAAGCAGATGGAGAAGATGATGAAGCAGCTCGGGCGTGGCAAGATGCCGGGCCTGCCGAACCAGCAGGGGCCGGGCGCGCCGTCGGCGACGCGGAAGGCGTCCTCGAAGCGGAAGAAGCGCAAGGCCCGGAGATAAAGGAGACACATGGCAGTCAAGCTGAGGCTCACGCGTGTGGGCTCGAAGAAGAACCCGATCTACCGCGTGGTCGCGGCGGATGCCCGCGCACCGAGGGACGGTCGGTTCCTGGAGATCGTGGGCCGCTACAACCCGCAGACCGACCCGTCGACGATCGAGCTCGACGAGGCGAAGGTCAAGGAGTGGCTCGGCAAGGGCGCCCAGCCCACCGAGGCGGTCGCGAAGCTCCTAAAGACGCAGGGCATCGGGAAGTAGGCGGACGACGGGATGGCCGAGCTGCTCGCGTATCTCGCGCGCGAGCTCGTCGACGACCCGGAGGCGGTGCGCGTAGAGGAGCACGAGCGTGACGGCGCGCTCGTCCTCGTCCTGCACGTCGCGGCCGACGACGTGGGCAAGGTGATCGGCCGCCAGGGCCGGATCGCGCGCTCGCTCCGGACTCTCGTGCGGGCGAGCGCCGCGCGTGAAGGGCGGCGCGTTCTCGTCGAGATCGCGGAATAGTGCACGTAGCGGCGCTGTACGACATCCACGGCATGCCGTGGGCGCTCGAGGCAGTTCTCGAAGAGGTCGAGGCGGACGAGATCGTGATCGGCGGCGACGTCGTGGACGGGCCGTGCGTGGAAGAGACGTACGAGCTCGTGTGCTCGCTCGGCGCGACGTTCGTACGCGGCAACGCCGAGGACGAGGATCCCCGCACGTCGTCGCTCCCCCTGACTGCGGAGCTCGACGGCGTCGTCTACTGCCACGCGACGCCGGCGGACAACACGCTGATGACCACGGCCGCAACGCCGGACGAAGAGTTCGTCCGCTTGTTCGGGGACCGCGGAACGTTCGTGATCGGGCACACGCACCACCAGTTCGACCGGCGTGTCGGCGATCTTCGCGTCGTCAACGCAGGCTCGATCGGCATGCCCTACGAGGGAGAGGTCGCCGCGTTCTGGGCGCTCGTCGTCGACGGCGAGCCACAGCTGCGGAAGACGCCGATCGACGTCGGGCAGGCCGTCGCTGCGATCCGCGCGACCGACTGGGCGGGCGGATCGGACTTCATCGCCGAGAACCTCCTCGTCGCGCCGTCGCGCGACGACGCGATCGCACACTTCGAGCGGCTCCGTCGTGAGAGTGCGGATCGGTAGGGTCGGTCGCCCGCACGGACTCGACGGATCGTTCTTCGTCGAGCAACCGAGCGAGGACGAGCGCTGGTGGCGCACGGGCGTGCGTTTCCACGCAAGCGGCGGCGAGGTCGAGGTGGTTGCGTCCCGTCGTTCGTCCGGCCGCCCGGTGATCAAGCTCGACAGGAGCGTGCCACGGGGCTCGTGGCTCGAAGTGGAGCGCGCCCGGCTGCCTACACCCGCTGACGACGAGTACTACGTCTTCCAGCTCGTGGGCCTTGCCGTCGTCGAGGAGGGCGGACGCGACCTCGGCCGCGTCGCCGCTGTTGCGCCGGGCGTCGCGAACGACGTGTTGGAGCTCGACTCGGGCCGAGCACTGCCGATGGTCGAGGACTGCGTCCTGAACGTCGATCTCGATGCGGGACGTATCCTTGTCGCGCCCGGCTTCGCCGACCCCCTCTAGCGAGTGCTCCGTCCAGCAACAGACAGTGCGTTCCTGGCGGCTGCAAAGCATCGCGCTGAGTCGTCCTCAGTCGCGTCGATAGCCTCGGCTATCGACGCTCCCTGCGTCCTTGCATCGCTCGCTTTTCGCTCGCCAGGAACGCGAGACCGTCACTGGACGGAGCACTAGCTCTGCAGCTCGACGTCTTCACCCTCGTGCCGCACGCGTTCGCGTGGCTCACCGAGCAGCGGCCGGTCGCGACCGTGCTGGGCGACGAGCTCGAGCTGCGGCTGTTCTCCTACCGCGACTACACGCCGCTGCGCGCAGGCCAGGTCGACGACGAGCCGTACGGCGGAGGGCCCGGCATGGTGCTGCGCGTCGACGTCGTCGCAGCGGCTCTCGGGGCTGTCTACGGCGGCGCACCCGAGCACCGGATCGTCGCGCTGACGCCGCAGGGCCGCCAGCTCACACAGCCGCTCGTGGAGGAGCTCGCCGACGAGTCGCGGCTGACGCTGCTCTCGGCCCGCTTCGAGGGCTTCGACGAACGGATTGTCGAGCACCTCGCGACCGAGTCGCTTTCGATCGGCCCGTACGTCCTGTCGAACGGCGACCTGCCGGCGATGGTGCTCGTCGATGCGATCGCACGCCGTCTTCCCGGCGCGCTGAGCGAAGGATCCGGCGAGCTGGAGTCGTTTTCCCCCGAACTGTCCGGCGCGCTCGAGTATCCCCACTACACTCGTCCCGCCGAGTTCAAGGGGTGGCGCGTCCCGGACGTGCTGCTGTCAGGCGATCACGCACGTATCGACCGCTGGCGGAAGGAGCACCTCCGTTGAGGAACCCGATCGACCACCTGACCCGAGGCTTACCGCGCGGCTGGCGCCTCACGATCGACTGGCTGGTGACGATCGTCGGTGCGATCGCAATCGTGCTGGCGATCAAGGCCTGGGTGGTCAACCCCTACCGGATCCCGTCGAGCTCCATGGAGCCGACGCTGCACTGCGCCCGTCCCGACCCCGGCTGCGAGGCCGGGTTCTCCGACCGTGTGCTCGCGTGCCGCTTCTGTTACCGGTTCTGGAGCCCGAAACGCGGCGACATCGTGGTGTTCCACACGCCGAAGCTCGCACAGGTGCGCTGCGGCGCCGGCGGTACGTTCGTCAAGCGGCTGATCGGCCTGCCGGGAGAGACCTGGTCGGAGAAGGACGGATACGTCTACATCGACGGGAAGAAGCTCAAGGAGCCGTACATCCAGGCCGACCGGCGCGACAACCGAACGATCGGAGCGATCCACATCCCGAAAGGTCAGTACTTCATGATGGGCGACAACCGCAACTCGTCCTGCGACTCACGCGAGTGGGGAACGGTTCCGCGGAAGAACCTGATCGGGAAGGTGTTCGCGATCTACTGGCCGCCGAGCCGGATCAGGATCGAGTAGCGGGCCGGGTTTCCGCTACGATGGCCCGCGGCTCCAAGCCCCCCTTGCCATGAGCACGACGATTCAGGACATCGAGCGCCGACAGCTGCGCGAGGTTCCGCGGTTCAAGGCGGGCGACAGCGTGCGCGTCCATTTCCGCGTCATCGAGGGCACGCGGCGCCGGATCCAGGTGTTCGAGGGCATCGTCATCAAGCGACAGGGCGCGGGCGCCCGCGAGACGTTCACCGTCCGCAAGAACTCGTTCGGCGTGGGTGTCGAGCGCACGTTCCCACTGCACTCGCCCAAGATCGACAAGATCGAGGTGGTCTCGATCGGCGACGTGAACCGGGCGAAGCTCTATTACCTCCGCGGCAAGGTCGGGAAGAAGGCCCGCGTCCGCGAGCTGCGTCAGAGCTAGCCGCCCTTCGAGACTTCTTCGCAACAAGCGGCCGCGGCGCGGCCGTCCTGTCGTGGAGCAGGGCTATCCTCGCCGCGTGGGGCTGAAGCGCACCGGGCAGAAGCTGCTCCGGTTCGATCGGGGTCTCGGCGTGCGCTTCGTGGCGGGCGCCGACGAAGCCGGGCGCGGGCCGCTCGCGGGTCCGCTGGTCGTCGCCGGAGTGCTTCTCGACTACGCCTGCCTGCGCGACCACCGTGTCCGCCCGCTCGCCCGCCTCAACGACTCGAAGCAGGTCGACCCGGAGACGCGCGAGGAGCTCTACCGCGCGGTCATGTCGTGCGCCGAGCGCGTGTCGGTACAGGTCTTCCCGCCGGGGGTCATCGACCGCGTCGGTCTTCACCGCTGCAACCTGAGCGGGCTGCGCGCCGCGTTGTGGGCGTGCCAGCCGGCCGAGGTGAGCCTCGTCGACGGGTTCCGCCTCGGCCCGACGGCGCCGCCGCATCGTGCGATCGTCGACGGCGACACGAAGAGTGCTGCGATCGCCGCCGCCTCGATCGTCGCCAAGGTGACGCGCGACCGCTACATGAAGACGGCAGACGCCCTCTATCCCGCGTACGGCTTCAGCTCCCACGTCGGATACATCACGCCGAGCCACACGAGGATCGTCCGCGAGCGCGGCCCGTGCGAGATCCACCGCAGGTCGTGGCGCGCCCGCGCGTACCTGCCGCTCGAAGACGTCGTCGAAGCCTAGGCACGAATCCGAGCTGCGCGCGGCTCGGTGGTACCGCCTTCGCGGCTACCGCGTCCTGGCCGCGAACTGCTGGGTCGCCGGGAACGAGCTCGACCTCGTCGTCAGGCGCGGCCGTGTCGTCGCGTTCTGCGAGGTGAAGTCGAAGTCCGGGCAGGACTTCGGCGACCCACTCGAGATGGTGACGCCGGAGAAGGCGCGCCGGATCCGTCGTGCGGCGGAAGCGTGGCTGATGCTCCACCCGGCGTGCCGCGAGCTCGACGTCCGCTTCGACGTGGTCGTCGACAGAGCCGGCCGCCTCGAGCACCTGCCTGCGGCGTTCTGACGCAGGGGTCGCCGGTGCCCCGTCGAAGCCGGTCGCGTGGCGACGCAGGAGCAGCTCTACGCGGACCTGGACGTCGACGCCGGGCTCTCCTGGTCGGAGCGCGAGCTGCCGGAGCGCGAGCGGACGAAGCACGTCCACCGGCTCCATCCCTATCTCGGCAAGTACATCCCGCAGCTTGTCGAGGAGCTGTTCCGGCGGCACGTTCCGAGAGGCGGGCGCGTGCTCGATCCCTTCGCAGGATCCGGGACGACGCTCGTCCAGGCGATCGAGAGCGGTCTCGACTCGTCCGGCGTCGACATCGCCGCGTTCAACTGCCTGCTGATGCGCGTGAAGACCGCGGTCTACAACCCATTCGTCCTCGAGCGCGAGCTTCGCGACGCGCTCGAGCGGTTCGAACGTGGCGAGGGAAGGGCGACCCGCGCGTCGGCGTATGCCCGCCGCTGGTTCGCGACAGGTGCAGTCGAGGAGCTGCTCCGCTTTCGCTCGCTGTCGAGCGAGTACGAGCACGCGGACGTGCTGCGGGTCGTGCTCGCGCGCGCGGCGCGGTCTGCGCGGCTCACGACGCACTTCGACCTCGATTTTCCGCTCGAGCCTCAGCTCGAGCCCTACTGGTGTCACAAGCACAGACGCGAGTGCCGCCCGGTCGAACACGCCGATCGCTTTCTGCGCCGCTACACGCTCGACACGCTGGCTCGCCTCAAGGAGTTCGCACGTGTGCGCACCCGGCGCACGGCCCACGTCGTGCACGGCGACGCGCGCGAGGCGGATCTCGGCGGGCCGTTCGATGCTTTGCTCACTTCGCCGCCGTATCCGGGGTTGATCGACTACCACGAGCAGCACCGCTACGCCTACGAGCTGCTCGGCCTCGACGACCGGAGCGAACGCGAGATCGGAGCGGCCGCCCGCGGGACGTCGCGCGCGGCGGTCTCGGCGTACTCGGAGGGGATCGCGCAGGTACTTGCCGCGGGCCGAGCCGCCCTGCGTCCGCGCGGCCGTGTGGTGATCGTCGTCAACGACCGCCGCGATCTCTACCCCGGGATCCTCGACGAGGCCGGGCTCGTGCTCGAACGCCGCTACCGACGGCATGTGAATCGACGGACCGGCAGGCGGGCGGGCGAGTACTTCGAGGACGTGCTCGTCGCCCGGCCGGCGTAGGGCTTTCGACACAGAGACGGCACAGACACGTCACGAATTGTCGTCTAGCGTGGCAACGTGCTCGCTCGCACCGTCACGCATGCCCTGGTCGGTCTCGATCCGCGCCGCGTCGAGGTCGAGGCGCATCTGCAGAGGGGGACGCCGGGGTTCGCGATCGTCGGCCTCGCCGATCGCGCCTGCCAGGAGGCGAAGCACCGCGTCCGGAGCGGCATCACGTCCGCCGAGCTCGACTGGCCTGTCAAGCGAATCACCGTGAACCTCGCTCCCGCGGGGCTCCGCAAGGAGGGATCCGGATTCGACCTGCCGATCGCGCTTGCGGTGCTCGCCGCGTCGGATCAGGTGCCGTCTTCGGCGCTCGAGGGGCATGCGGCGTTCGGCGAGCTGGCCCTCGACGGCCGGTTGCGGCCGGTGCCCGGCGCGCTCGTCGCGGCCGAGGGTGCGCGCCGCGCCGGCCTCCGGCGGCTCGTGTGCGCGGCCGAGTCGGCGCGCGAGGTCGCGCTCGCGGGTGTCGAGCCGGTCCCGGCACATCATCTTGCGGAGGCCGTCGCGTACCTGCGCGGCGAGCGCGGGCCGCCGGCGGCTGACGACGACGGGGAGCTTCGGCCGGGCGAGGGCCCGGCGGCAGCCGCCGCCGTCCCGGATCTGGCCGACGTGCGCGGGCAGGAGCGCGCCCGCCGCGCGCTCGAGATCGCCGCCGCAGGCGACCACAACCTGCTGCTCGTCGGGCCGCCGGGGACCGGCAAGACGATGCTCGCCCGCAGGCTGCCCGGCATCCTGCCGCCGCTCGAAGACGAGGCCGCGCTGGAGGTGACGAGGATCCACTCCGTCGCAGGCGTCCTCCAGTCAGGCACCGGCCTCGTCCGGGTGCCGCCGTTCCGGGCACCGCATCACTCTGCGTCGACGGCGGCGATCGTCGGCGGCGGCGGCAGCGGGCCGCGTCCGGGTGAGGCCAGCCTCGCCCACCGCGGCGTCCTCTATCTCGACGAGCTACCGGAGTTCCAGCGTCCCGTGCTCGAGGCGTTGCGACAGCCGCTCGAGGACGGCGTGGTCTCGATCGCACGCGTCGTGGGGCGCGCCGTCTTCCCGGCAAGGTTCCAGCTGGTCGGCACAACCAATCCCTTGGTTATTCGGCGTGATCCGACCGGTGGAGTCATGAACGCTGTACCAGCGCGCCAGCGGAAGATTTGGGAGGCGTGGCCCGACTAGCTCCTTGCAGCGCCAGCCTCCTGGCGCATCCTGCTTCCGGCGGTGCGGCGGTCAAATCGTGAAGGCGCGACCCTGACCGCCTCGTCGCCGCGAGCAGTGCGGCGCTGGCGATCTATCCGTCGGCACGCGTACGGTGCCGGGCGGTGCGCGAGTACGTCTATGAGCTTCGTCGCGGTAGCGAGGTCATCGCAACAGGCCAATTGGGTGCCGAGGATGCGTACGAGGTCGGCGACGACGTCGAAGTTGCCGGATGGTCGGGGATTGTGCGTGAGGTGCAGCCCCAGCCGGGCTCAGGGGTGGATCGGCTGATCGTGCAGGTCAAGCGGCCGGGCGGTTGACCGTTCGCGACGGTTCCCTAACAGTCGCTTCGTAGATCAGCTTGAATCTTGCCGCGGTCAATCCAAGGAGACAAGCATGCCTCTTACTCAAAGTCAGTTGACGGACGCTGTCGCCGAGCGTGCAGGCCTATCCCGAGCCCAGGCTAAGGAAGCGATCCAGGCGCTTGAGGATGTCGTGCTCGGCGAAATCGGTAAGGCCGAGAAGGTCAAGATCGGCAACCTCGTCCAACTCACCGTGCGGGTGAAGCCGGCGACTAAGGCCCGGAAGGGTAGAAACCCGGCAACGGGCGAGGAGATCACGATCGGGCCGAAGCCAGCTTCAGTAGATGTGCGAGCGCGCGTGCTCGCGAAGACGAAATCTGCGCTCCCATCACTGCAGAAGGCGAAGAAGCGGCTCGCCGCCTAGAACGCGAGTACCGCTCGCCGGCCGCCGGAGCGCTTCGGCCGAGCGGCGGACAGCACCGCAGACGCTGACGCACTAGGCTTGGGATCCCGGGTGCTCACCGAGGCCGCGCGTCGCTGAAAGGAGACAGAGGCAATGACTGGTTGGACCAGCCCCGCTCACATCGTTCTGATCCTTCTGCTTGCGCTGCTGCTGTTCGGTGCGAAGCGTCTGCCCGAGATCGGGCGTTCGCTGGGGACGGGCATGCGTGAGTTCAAGGACTCCGTCAGCGGTCACGACCTGGACGAGCTTGACCAGCTTCAGCTTCCGCCGGCGGATCCGATGGCGCCCCTGGCCGCTTCCGCTCGAGAGTTTGAGAGCATCTGACGGGCGAGCGGAGCGCAGCCAGTCCGGCTTCTGTAGGCGTTTCGCGTGCGGCCTAGACGACGACTTGTAGACCGAGCAGCACTGTCAAGAGCCCGGCCGCGAGCCAGATCACACCGAGCAGTTGCAGGGCAGACAAGGCAAGCTTCCACGTCAGTCGGCCAAGGATTGGGGAGCGGGCCCATGCGCGGTGGCTCCACAGCCGCGATAGGGCGAGCTCGCGTGCGTCGCGCCAGTTTGTCGCCAACAGGACGCCCTCGCCCAGCATCGTCACCCCGAAGGCGACCTTGACAGCTCCCAACCACGTCGCATGCCTGTCGAAGGCAAGCAGCCCAAGGAGCAGAGCTAACGAGATCACTGCCGAGATTTGCAAGCCGCGGTGAGCGACGCTTGCCAGTACCCGTTCTGAGCGGCGAGCAGGCAGAACGACCGGCACCGGGGCCGCGCCGTTCGGCGCCGCCATCAGGCGCACGACGGCACGTACGGCTGCTGGCGTAAGCCTGAACAGCGACGGCACGCTGTCAAGCTACTCCAGCTGTGGGCCGGGCCGGCGCAACCTTCGCCTGCAGTAGGCGTCCCAAGAGATGAAGGCATTTGTACCCAGTTGTTATTCGTGATATCACTCGGCGAACAAGGCGTCCCAGTCAAGGAGGGAGATGTTATGGCTGACGAAGTGGAGGGTTCGGCGCCGACAGGTGGGGCGCTTAGTCGGCGAGGCTTCCTGGGACAAACGGCAAGGCTAGGTCTGCTCGCAGCTATGCCGGCTGGATTGTCGAATGTTCGCGGGCTTGGTTTCGACCAGTTGTTCGGCTCAGGGATCACGGGGACGATCGTGCTCGGAAACTATCCCGGCTGGATCGGGAAGCACGAGATCGCGTGGTTCGAGCAGGCATACCCGGGCGCGAAGGTGCGGCAGGCCCCGGCGCAGTCAAACAGCTCAAGCGGTACCGCCGGCGTTGTGATCCAGAACCCGCACGAGTTTGACCTGGTACTCACGGACGCGACCGCCGCCGGACAGATTGCCGCCGGGCATCTTGCTGGGCCGTTCGATCACACGAAGGTGCCCAACCTTCGTTTCATCAAGCCGCAGTATGTGAAGATGTATCCGTGGGGGCTCCCTACCGATTTCGGTGTCACCGGGATCATTTATCGCAAGGACATTGTGAAGGAGCCCATTAAGAGTCTCGCGGACTTTTGGAAGATCGCGCCGAAGTACTCTGGGCGAATCGCGCTTCTCGACTGGGATCGGCAGACCATGGGAATCACCCTGCGCTATCTCGGGTACAACAGCAACACCACAGACGCCGCACAGATGCAGAAGGCACGCGACGCGCTTATCCAGCTCAAGAAGTACATCCTCGCCTTCACCCCTGCGACCGCGACGGCTAAGAATCTTGTCGGTGCTAACCCGAAGGCAGTCCTCGGCATTTCCTTCGATTTCGACGCCGGGCTCTTTCAGGGGAAGGAGAAGAATCTCGTCTTCGTTCCGCCGAAGGAAGGGATGGTCGGTTACATCGAGGGCTGGCAAGCGATCAGCACCACGAAGCACCTCGACGAGGTCTACGCTCTGATGAACTTCCATGCGCGACCCAAGGCGACAGCAGACTTCCTCAGGGTGAGCGGTACTGCTGCTTTGGAGCCCGCTGCGTCGAAGCTTCTTCCGCCCGCCCCTCAGGCGCTTCGTCTTCCCGCCAGCGCCTACGCCTCCACGCAGTTCGCCAAATTCATCGGAGCGAAACCCCTCGCTTCAATCACTCAGTACTACGAGCAGGTGAAGAGCGCGTAGATCATTCTCGGCCCGCTGCGAGTACCCAACTCGTCGCAACACCGACATGAATCGCTTCTCCTGCTCCGGCGGGACTAGCAGCTGTTGCTCCGCCAAGAACCCCAGTCTCGGAGCTGTCACATGAGTACTGCGGGAGCTCGCGCTCAGATGCCGACACTGCTTCGCCAGCGTGCCTGGCGGAGCCTAAGGCTTCAGGCACTAGCGGTTCCTGCCTACTTCTGGACCGTCCTATTCTTCTTGGTCCCGTTAGGAATCCTCGCGGTCTACTCCTTCGGGCAAATCGACATCCTCACCTACAAGGTTCACTTCGGCTGGACGGTCCAGCACTACGTGGACCTCGGGCAAAAGCTCTACAGGGATTCGATCTTCCGATCGCTTGAGCTCTCCTTCGGCGCAACGCTTGCGTGTCTTGTGGTTGGTTTGCCAGTTGCGTATTTCATTAGTCTCCAAAGACGCCTACTCGAATATGTCTTGCTCATCGCGGTTATCGTGCCCTTTTGGACGAGTTTCATTGTCCGGACGTACGCTTGGATCGACGTGCTCAGTCCTGGAAGTCCACTGGCACGTCTCGCCACGACGGTTGGCCTGAGCCGCACTGGGCTGCTTTACAACAACGTCGCAGTGGCGATCGGCATCGTCGCCAACTACTTGCCGCTAATGGTTCTGCCGTTGTACATCGGCTTCAAGCGAATTGACCCTGCGTTGAGAGAGGCCGCGCGAGATTTGGGCGCCCCCGGACGCCGTGCTTTCAGACGCGTTGTGCTACCTCTGGCGACACCCGGCATTGTCGCGGGTTGTCTACTGGTCGCCGTCCCGGCAACCGGAGAGTACGTCATCCCGTCCATCCTTGGCGGTGGCAAAACGGAAATGTTCGGCAACATCGTCGCCGACCAGTTCCTGACGGTAGGCGACTATCCCTTCGGGTCGGCGCTCGCGGTCTCCGTCATGGCGCTCCTGACGGTCTTCATTCTGTTGATTCGAGCAGCGTCCTCGTCGTTCGGCGCTGAGGGAACTTCGTGACTCCTCTCTGGATGCGTCGTCGTCGCCTCGGGCTCGCCCTGATCACGTCGGTCGTACTCGTCTTCCTGTATCTGCCGATAGCGGCTGTACTCATAAACGCTTTCAATAAGGATTCCACGCTGGCGACGTGGGGAGGGGTTACAGGTAAGTGGTTTGGCCAAGCCGTCTCCGATCCGGAGATCCGACATTCGTTCGTGCAATCGACAAAAATCGCCTTAGCCACGACGGCGATTTCGGTAGCGATTGCTATTTGCGCTGCCCTATATTGGCGATCAGCCGGAAGGTGGGGGCGGACGCTTCTCGATAGCACGACATTCATGCGCATCGCTCTTCCCGAGGTGGTCACGGCGCTTGCACTATTCGTGATGTTCCGCAGGTTGAACATCACGCTCGGAATTTGGACGGTCATCGCAGGGCATGTGATGTTCAACTCGGCCTACGCGACAATTGTCGTCCAAGCACGAGTAGCAGCACTTGATCGAACGCTGGAGGACGCAGCTGCTGACCTTGGGGCGCCGCCACGGCGCGTGTTTAGACGGGTCGTGCTTCCTTTGTTGAGCCCAGCCGTGATCGTGGCCGCCCTGCTGACTTTTACGTTCTCATTCGATGATGTCGTAACGTCGCTGTTCCTCGCGGGGTCGGGAACAGTGACTCTGCCTATGGAGATATTTGGCCTAGTGCGGTTCAGAGTCACCCCGGAGGTCAATGCAATTGGCAGCGGCGTCATGCTGGTGACGTTGACAGGGTTCACCCTTGCAGCTGTGGCGCTGTTCGCGTCTGGCGGTTTGCGGCGAACGATCGGGCGTGCACGAGCCTAAGGATGGCCATCGTGACCAAGAACACTATTGGAACGAACCTGGATCGGCCGCCGGCAACGGCTTCAGGGCACGGCGCAGTGACTCTCACCGGCGTAAGCCGCCAGTACGGAGGTGTCACCGCGGTTGACAACATCGACCTGGATGTAGCTGACGGAGAGTTCTTTGCGCTTCTTGGGCCCAGTGGTTGCGGAAAGTCGACGACGCTGCGACTCATCGCTGGCCTGGAGCTTCCTGACGGCGGTCAAATTCAGATTGGCGGCCGCGAGATGACGAACGTTCCGGCGCACCGGCGCCCCGTTAACACGGTCTTTCAGCAATATGCGCTATTCCCTCACTTGTCGATCTTCGAGAACGTCGCGTTTGGACTGCGAGAGGCTCGAGTGCGGCGAAGTGAGATTCGAGCTCGCGTCTCACGAATGCTTCAACTTGTCGATCTTGTTGGGAGGGACGACTCCAAGCCGCGGCAACTCTCAGGCGGAATGCAGCAGCGCGTCGCGCTAGCGCGGGCGCTAGTACTGGAACCGCGTGTCTTGCTACTCGATGAGCCCCTCGCTGCACTCGACCGCAAGCTCCGACGCCAGATGCAGGAGTCAATCAAAGACATTCAACGAAAAGTCGGGACGACGTTCGTGTTCGTTACACATGATCAAGATGAAGCCTTCTCCATGGCGGACCGCGTTGCTGTCATGAATCAAGGGTCAGTAGACCAGGTAGGGGAGCCCCGACGGATCTACGAGCGCCCCCGGTCATTGTTTGTTGCGGACTTCGTTGGCGTGTCGAACAAGATTCCAGCGCGGGTGGTTCGTGCGAACGGCGACGGCTCGTACGAAGTGAGCGTAGACTCACTCGGAACAACTCGCGTTCTTGGCGTCGACGGACTTGCGCCGGATGAGGATGCCTGGTTGGTCGTACGCCCGGAATCGATGGAATTTCGAGTCGGATCGACGGCTGCGGCGCTAAGTGCCACCGTTGTGGACGTCGCGTATATGGGTCCGCAAGTGGTTTATCGCGCGGCGACGGACGTCGCAGGTGAGGTTCATGTAATTGCACCTGGCCGGCGTAGCGGAAACGCTTCTCCTGGCGAGGAGCTCTCGGTGGGGTGGCAGCCTGATGCAGGCTGGCTGCTGCCCCGCGGGAACTGAGCCGCGGCAAGGCTGCGTCCTTGACTTTGTAGGGAGAGGCTGATTATTTTGTTATATGGAATCACGGATCACATCACCCCATGTGATCGGCGGTAACGCTGTGACGGGTGCCGTTGCACGGGAACCCCGGGACGGACGCTTGAACACGACGGTACGTCGTGTCGTGAGGGAGTACCTGGCTGTTAAGCCGGATGAGTCGTTTGTCGTGGTTGCCGACGACGGAGCCGACGAAGCTATTTTCCAGGCAGTCCTCTCAGAAGCCCGGACCATCGGAAACGACGTTGTGGGAATCAGAGTGTCTACACGTCGAACGAGCGGGGCTGAGCCGCCATCGCCGGTTCACGCGGCACTGGCAGCCGCAGACGTCTGCTTGTGCATTACCGAGCGAAGTCTGTACCACAGTGACGCGATGGCGATGGCCCTGGCGGCAGGCACTCGCGGTGTCTTCAATTCCCCAGCTAGTCGCGATGCATGGGAGTTTGGGGCGATGCAAGCGGACTTCTTTGAGATTCGCGAACGCGGAAAGCGCTTAGCCGCGCGCTTGCGCGGCGCCGCGGAAGCGCGGGTTATGTCTCCCGCGGGCACGGACATCGTTATCGGAATTCATGGCCGTGAGCCCCGCGGGTGGCTCACGGGTATCTGCCACAATCCGGGAGAGATCTCTGCATACCCCGGTGGTGAGATCTCATTTCCTCCAATGGAGGGAACCTCTCACGGCGTTGCAGTGCTTGAACACGTCATGACGGATCTGGGCCGGCTAGGTGGCCCGATTACGATCACGGTTCACGACGGAGAGGCTGTTGCTATTGAGGGTGGGGATGATGCTCGGCGTCTGCGCGACTATATACGCGACATTCCGAATGCCACGAATCTAGCCGAATTAGGAATTGGCCTCAACCCGTGCGCACGACTCAACGATGACATCACCGAGTCGAAAAAGCGGCTGGGAACCGCACATTTAGCACTCGGCGACAGTGCCAGCGGTTACGGCGGCACGACGCGGTGCGATGTGCACCTTGACGCAATGGTGCTCGACGTGACCATCGAAATCGACGGGGTACGAATAATTGATCAGGGCCGTGTCCTTGATGACTGAGGCTGAGGAGCCTGAGCTCATATAGGAGGCCCGTTCCGATGAGCGTGATCGGCACCGACTGGCAGAGACAAGTATCAGGCGCCCAGCTTATTGAAGGCGAGTGGCGTGACAGTTCAGCACAGGCTGGCGTCATTGAATCGTGGACAGTTGACGGGGACATGGTGTGCTCGGCACCAATCGCCGATCTCCATACGGTGAATGAAGCAGTCCGGTCAGCAGTGCATGCGTTTGAAACTAGTGGGTGGAAAGAGCGGCCGGGGCGCGAGCGGGCCGCCCCGTTGCTTCGTGTCGCTGATGCAATGGAGCGGCGGTCCGCTGAACTGGCGTCGCTTTTGGCCCGAGAAGTAGGGATGCCCTACGAACTTGCCCGCAACGAAGAGGTGAAGGGGGCCGCCGACAAGTTCCGGTACTTTGCGTCAATCGCCCGCACTGTCGAGGGCCGAGTGACCGGCTCGACGCCACCCCGTCTGCTCGATCTCACGGTGCCTCACCCAGTCGGGGTGTGTGCGCTAATCACGCCGTGGAATAACCCCATTGAGCAGCCCGCACGCCAATTGGGGCCAGCTCTCGCCGCTGGGTGCACTGTCGTAATCAAACCCTCGGAAGAAACACCGGCGTCGACGCAAGCACTCGTCGAGCTGCTCGCGGAAGAGCCCGGGATCCCGGCTGGTGTTGTGAATTTGGTGCACGGTCCGGGCGAACCGACTGGCGAAGCACTTGTCTCACATCCAGATGTGAGCAAGGTCGCCTTCACCGGTTCCACACGAACCGCGCAGCGGATCTTGTCGGCCACAAGCGATGGACTGAAGCGGGTATCGCTCGAATGTGGAGGAAAGTCTCCGGCACTTGTGTTCGCCGATTGCGCGCTCGAGAAGTGTCTGGATGCGTTGGCTGTCGGTGCTTTTCTCTACACCGGTCAATCGTGTTCGGCGGCGACTCGAGTTATTGCGGAGCGTGCGATCTATGACGCCGTTGTTGATGGTCTTGCAGCCCGCGCCAAGCTATTTCGTTCCGGCCATCCCATGGACCCGAAGACCGTCATCGGGCCGCTCGTCTCGAAGCGACACGCCGTACAGGTTCAGCGATTCCTTTCCACCGTCAATGATGTCGGCGGGACCTTCATCACCGGAGGTGTCCTCGACGGCCTTTACATCGAGCCAACGATTGTCGTGGGAGTGGATCCTCAGAGCGAGATCGCAACTGAAGAAGTGTTCGGGCCTGTAACGTGCGTCTTTGCAGTCGACTCGGAGGATGATGCAGTTGCGCTTGCAAATGACTCGAGATTTGGACTGCAGGCAGCGGTATGGACGAGCAACGTGGAGCGGAGCATTCGAATCGCCCGCAACCTGCAATACGGAGACGTCTGGATCAACACGTACTACGTTCGCAATGCCGAGACGCCGTTCGGGGGTTGGAAGCAAAGCGGACTTGGACGCGAATTGGGCCCAGCAGGGTTGGATGAATACATCGCTTATCAGCGGATCGCTCTCGACGTTGGAGAGACCTACCAGTACCGTGTCACAGCCAAGGGCGAAGCCACTTGAGTCCGAACGGGAGACCCACGCCTTCTTCGGAAGAGCCGGTACTCACGAAGCTTGTCACCGACTTCATCGCTGATTTCAAACTGAACGATGCCCCGGCAGAAGCACATGAAATTGCTGGCCGTCTCATCGCAGACTGCCTGAGTGTGACGGCAGCGGGAACAAGATCCCCCGCTGCGCAGCACGTAATAGCCCATGTCGCACGTTTCACTGGGCAGCCAGCGGCGCCAGTGATCGGCACGACCCACGTCGTACCCGCGCCCCTGGCTGCTCTGGCTAATGGCACGAGCGCACACGCTCTCGACTTCGACGATGACGAGCCGGCAGTTTTCGTCGGCCATCCGACATCTCCCGTGCTCACCGCGCTCATATCGCTCGGGTATCTGAAGCCCGTGTCAGGCGCCGAGACAATAACCGCCTATCTCGTCGGATCGGACGTGCAGTCGGCCCTCGCGCGTGCCGTCAATCCCGGTCACTACCTGGACGGCTGGCACGCGACATCGACTCTAGGCGTCATCGGCGCGACGGCTGCGGGCGCGAAGCTGATCAAGCTCAACTCCCACCAAACGGCTCATGCACTCGCCATCGCGTCGTCCTGTGTGTCAGGGCTCAAGGTGAACTTCGGGACCATGACGAAGCCGTTTCATGTGGGTCGCGCCGCCGAAGCGGCCGTCACCGCGGTTCTCCTTGCATCGGAAGGCTTCACGGCAGCAGACAATGTCTTCGACGGGCCGTTAGGGCTCCTCAATGTGTTGAGCGCTGAACCCCTTGTCGCTGTCGAAGCGTTTCATGAACTTCGATCGCGACGGGCAGTTATCGAGCCGGGAGTAGCAATCAAGCGATACCCCTCGTGTTCATCAACTCACCCGGCAGTTGACGCGCTCCTCGAACTTCGGGAGAAGCACGACTTCAATGCAGACTCGATCGAACGCATAAGCTGTCAACTGGCGCCGTCCGCACAGGAGATCCTGATCTACGACAAGCCATCGACTCCGCTGGAAGCGAAGTTCAGTGCGAGCTACTGCCTAGCGGTCGCGGTCGTTCACGGTGAGCTTTCCCAATCAGCGTTCACGCCACCTGCTCTTGAAGACGCTGAAGTAATGTCGTTAGTCGATCGAATTGACGTCACCTACAATTCTGATCTCGACCAGCCAAAGATTGGCGTCTCGACCGCAGCGAGAGTGAAAGTGGCCTTTATAGATGGCGCTGAGGTGCAGGAAGTGAAGTGGATACCCAAGGGTAGTGCAGGATCGCCGCTCACGACTGAAGAACTATGGGAAAAGTTTCGAGCGTGCACGTCGGGATTAATGGATGAACCGAATGCGAGGTCTGCCTTCCATCGCGTTCTTTCACTGAAGAACGAGCCCACACTAAGTCGAGTCCTAGACTTGTTTCGCCGTTGCGAGACGGATACGCCAGTGAGATCCGAAACACAAAGCTGATGATTACCGAGGGGTCCCAGGTGTCGGATCAGGGTCAGGTGTGGGCGGCGCCCGCACGCATCGACATCAATGTCGATCTTGGCGAAAGCTTCGGCCACTGGAGGCTCGGCAACGATGCCGAAATCATGCCGTACATCCAAACCATCAACGTCGCGTGTGGCTTCCACGCAGGAGACCCTGTGACGATGGCAGCGACCGTTCGGCTCGCAAAACAGCATGAGCTAGCCGTCGGTGCACATCCGGGCTTCCCCGATCTCCTTGGCTTTGGGAGGCGGCGACTCCAATTGTCGCCCAATGAGGCGCACGCATATGTCCTGTACCAGATCGGAGGACTACGCGAAATACTGGCTGTCCATGGCCTCGAACTGCATCACATCAAGACCCATGGAGCACTCGACGACACGCTCTATGAAGACGGTGAGTTAGCTGAAGCGGTTGCAGAGGCTGTAGCTGAGAGTGGCGTTAGCCTACTCTATCGCGCATTCCTACCCGGTCACGATCCGTTTGCTGCCGCGGTGGAAGCGCGCAACGTCGAGGTCGTGTACGAGTTGTATCCAGACCTCGAGTATTCCGCTGACGGCATGCCTCAACCAATCCGCGAGGTCGGAGAACAAAGCGCCTCGAGTATTGCGGCGCAAACCGAGATGTATTTGCGCACTGGTCATGTTCGTGCCACAACGGGTGAGGCGGTTCCTGTTCGCGCGAGCAGCATCTGCATTCACGGTGACGGACCACACGCAGTGGAAGCGGCACGCCTCGTTAGTTCCACCGTTAGGTCCTACGGAATCACGCTCGCCGCCGCGACTCGCGATCCTTCAGCAGGGAGAGGAGCTCAGTGATGGCCACGAGGCCCACCGTAACGACTAATCGTGCGCTACAAGAGGCGATCCAGCGTGACGACGTGAATCATCTGATTCATCCATACACTGCGATTCAGAGGCGTCCAGACGAGGCGCTGATCTTCAAGCATGGGTCTGGCATCACGCTGGTCGATATCGATGGGGAGCCGTGGCTTGACGCCGCGGCGGGCCAGCTAAACGTCAACATCGGCTACGGAAGGCCCGAGCTTGCAGAAGTTGCGGCCGAGGCGATGCGTGAGCTCAGCTACGCGAGTCTCTTCTTCGGGTGCGGCTCGTCTCAGGCGGCGCAGCTCGCGGCCAAGCTAGCGTCGATAACCCAGGCTGGAATTGACCGCTTCTTCTTCACGGTCGGCGGTTCAGATGCGACAGACACATCAATCAAGCTGCTCCGCTATTACCACGCGATCAACGGCCTGCCCAACAAGGTTCACATCATCGGTCGGATGCAGAGCTATCACGGAATGTCGCTCGGGGCGTGGAGCCTTACAGGAGACCAAGAGCTCTGGAACAACTTCGGACCCCGCGTGCCAGGCTTCTCGCATATTCAGCAACCGAGTGACTCCAGCGGTGCCGAGGCTCTTGAGAAGGAAATCATCCGCGTCGGGCCTGAGAATGTCGCCGCTTTCTTCGCGGAGCCTATTTCGATGCCGGCTCGGGTTAATATCCCGCCCGACGATTACTGGCCCGCTGTACGCGAGATCTGCGATCGCTACGACGTTCTTCTCGTTGCGGACGAGGTGGTAACAGGCTTTGGGCGTACCGGACGAATGTTCGCGATGGAGCATTGGGGCGTCGTGCCTGACCTGGTGCAGATGTCCAAGGGACTAACCGGCGGGTACGCCGCTCTGGGGGCGGTCGGGATCTCAGATCGGGTAGCAGACGGGCTGCGTATTGGCGGGGAATTTTTCCACGGGTTCACCTGGGCCGGCCAGCCGAGTTCCTGCGCTCTTGCACTTGCGAACATCGGAATCCTGGAAGAGGAGCGGCTTGTCGAGCGCGCTGAAATGCAGGGGAAGTACTTCCTCGCAAGGCTTGAAGAGCTCGTCGAGCGGACTGAAACGTTTACGCAAGCACGCGGACTCGGCTTGCTGCTTGCACTGGATGTCTCCCCTGCAGTTACCCCGGCGAACCGAGCGGCGCTCTACCGCCGGCTCCGTGAGCTGCGATTGCTGATTCGTCCATACGACGACGGGCTTACTATCGGCTTCGCTCCCAGCCTTGCAGTGACGGAGGCTGAGATCGACGAAATCGTTAGCCGCGTCGAGCAAGCCGCGTCATCCATCCAGAGCGCGGACATTCCAGCTGTGATCACATCTGATTGATCGATGCGAGCTGATCCTGGAAATGACGTGTCTGGCGACGGCGCTACTCAGCTTGTAGCACTGACAAAGGTCGACTTCGCTAAGGCTGAAATCCGATCTCGGATTCTTGCTGGCAAGTACCCGCCGGGGGCCCGCCTTCGTTTGCGGCCCATCGCCGATGACTTAGGGCTGAGCGTTATGCCTGTGCGCGACGCGATTCAGGCACTGCGCGCTGAGGGCTTGGTTACATACGAAAATCACCGCAGTGCACGAGTTACGGACGTCTCCTCTGCCGCCGTGCTGGAGATAGTGAGCCTGCGGATGTGGATTGAGGCACACGCTGTCTCAGTTGCGACGCCGCTGCACGATGAAAGCACGCTGGCTGCGGCCGCCGATGCGCTCGCCGCCTGCGAGGCGGCGCTAAGTGCTGGGGACGGATCGGCATATACCGAGGAAAACCGACGCTTCCATGAAGCGCTAGAGGCGCCAGCCGGCGAGTTGGAGATGACTGTGATTCGTCAGCTTTGGAACCGACTTTGGCAAGTGCGCCGCGACAAGATCTTGTTTGTGCGTAACCCAGACCACATGAATCTCGCGCAGAGCGAACATCACCTAATCCTTGCGGCCGTCACTGAGGGAGACTCGCGACGGGTTGCCGACGAGCTTCTCGCGCATCGGGAACATGCACTTTCAGCTTGGCGCGTCGCCCTTGCGTCTGATCTCGCGGAGCAGGATCTATCTCGTGAAGGATGATCTTCGACCCTCCACGGCTGCGCCTACTCAGTGACTGTTACTTAGCAGTAGAGTTCGGCGACGACGCGTCGTTAGCACTGAATGCCCGTGCTCTCGCCTTCGCGAAGGCGCTAAGGGAGGAGGCCGTGGCCGGCGTCGTCGAGGTCTGCCCGGCCATGGCCCAGGTCGCCATCGTCTTCGATCGATCACGTATTACACGCGAACGCTTGGAAGGAGCGGCGAATGAGATTCTCTTGGATGTCAAGAATCTCTCGACGGTAGCGTCGCGAATTGTGACGATACCCGTCTGGTACGACGACCCGTGGTCACAGCATGTTGCCGAACGGCTCGGAGTGCCACACAACATTAGTGCAGTCGCGACCGCGAATGGCTTAACGGTTAGTGAACTCGTGGGACGGCATTCCTCTGCGACATACTGGGTTCCCCTGGTCGGATTCACACCTGGCGCGAACGATAGTGTTGCGATCGAAGGGCGCTTCGCCATCACAGCGCCCAAATATGTCGTCCCACGCACATTTACTCCGGCCCGCACGATCGGCTGCGCCGGGACCGCCACATGCATCTATCCAGTCGCCAGCCCGGGGGGCTATCAGATGATTGGTCGGGCTGCTGTCGACGTCTTCGTTCCGGATCCCTGGGACAGCGCGTTTCGACAAGACGGGGTCCTACTTCAGGCCGGCGATCGCATCGTGTATTCGCGGATCGATCCGATCGAATATGACGAGATCCGGGCACAAACGGCTGCTCGGGCCTATGAGTATCAAGTTGTAGAAGGCGAGATTGACATCGCCACGCTGGGCGAGTCAAGCGATGCGAGCGACCCGGTCGACGTGCAGACCCGATGATCGATGTCCTCGAGCCAGGGCTCCAAACGACGGTGCAGGACAGTGGACGACCCGGGCATCTGGCGCAGGGGATAGCTCCCGCCGGAGCTTTCGATTCTGTGTCATACCGACTGGGCAACGTCCTCGTAGCGAACCCCTGTGGCCCAGCGCCTCTGATGCTCGGCTCCCCCGGGGCCGCCACACTCGAGTTCGTACTTATGGGACCGCGTTTGCAGTTTCGGCACAACACTCATATCGCGATCACCGGAGCCGAGTTCGCACCCACGGTCAACGGTGATCCAGTTCCAATGTGGCAGACCCTGTCAGTGAGCGCCGGATCCGTCCTGGCGATCGGCGGAGCGCGACGCGGAGCCCGTGGTTACCTCGCTGTTCGCGGCGGGATCGACGTTGAACCCTGGCTAGGAAGTCGGGCAACCTATGTCTCGGCAGGAATCGGCGGGTACCACGGCCGGGCGCTCAGGCAGGGCGACGTTCTACAGATTGCGGAAAGCCAAGAGCTTCCGCAGAGCATGACGATCACGTCGCCACTTCAGATCAGCGACACACACGTATTGCGTGTCATGGCCGGTCCTCAAGAGGAGATGTTCACGGCGACAAGCGTGGACGCTTTCTACAACTGTGATTGGCAAATGACGGCGTCGGCAGACCGAATGGGCTGCAGGTTTCGAGGACCAGAACTTGAACTACACCCGCGCGCTGACCACGTCATTCGCGACGGCGGCTCAGGAGCAGCTGACATCATCGCCGACGTCAGTCCGCTTGGGGCGATTCAAGTACCAAGCGGGCTGGAACTGATAGCGCTCGGCATCGAGGTGCCGTCAATCGGCGGCTACGCCAAGATCGCAACCGTCATCTCAGCTGATATTGCCGTACTCGCCCAGATACGCCCTTGGCAGGTCGTGCGGTTTCGGCGAGTCGACGTACAGGAGGCTGATACCGCTTTCGCGCGTCAAGAGGAGGCGGTACGCGCGATACGAATGGCGGATTGACTCCATCGGCCCGTCCCGATAAGCTCGTGATATCAAATCACAACTCTCTTCTGAATTCGTAGCTCTCATCTGGTCTGTCCCCCGCGTACAGGTCTCTCCCGGAGTACCTGCACCGGCGACCGGAGTCCGCGACCGATGAAGCGGCGAATTGGGATCGTCGGCGCTGGAGTAGCCGGGCTCACAGCTGCGATCCGAAGTCTTGAGCTTGACGCCGATGTGGTGCTGTTTGAGCGCTCCCATGTCGGCTCCGGCTCGTCGACTCTCTCGGCCGGCGTATTCAGCGTAAATCAGCTTGACAGGCTGACCCTCGAGGTTCGTATCGCTGCGCGCAACTACGTCGACTGGCTCGAGAACGAGCGTGGTCTTCACGTCAGGCGCGATGGTTACCTTCGTCTTGCGGCGACCGATGAGCAATTGGCGAGGTTCGAAGAGAGTTTGGTGTTGCAGGAGGCGCTTGGAATTGAGCCGTCGACGGTACTTAACAGGGACGGCCTGAACTCGCTCCTTCCGGAATTACGAATCGACGATCTCGCAGGAGGAATGCTCAACGTGCGAGACGGGCGAATTGACGGTTCCGACCTGTGCAACATCCTCGCTGAAGAAGCCACAAGGCGCGGCGCGATCATTCATCTGAACGCACCTGTTGTTGACGCGCAGCGAACGTCCGATGGAACTCACGTCCTGATTTCCAGTCGCGAGAGATGGGAGTGCGAGTTCGTGGTCAACGCAGCGGGGCCTTGGGCTTCGCATGTGGGAGAGCTTCTCGGGCAGCCTCTTCCTCTCGTGAACCAGCGTCATGAGATCCTGTTGGTTCAGCTGCCTCGCAACTACCGCTATGAAGGTCCCTTCGTGCAGGAGTACGTCCCAGGCGCAGCCACAGAAGGCGTGTATTTCGGAGGCGAAGCAGAAGGAACGTTGATTGCTGGACTCCATTCCCACGACGTGCTCGCTGGTCTAGCCTCTGAAGATCCAGACACCTATTCGCGCACGATCGATTGGAACGTTATCGAACGGGTTGCACGGAAACTCTCACACCGTTTACTTCTGGACGACATGTCATTCGGCAACGGCTGGTGTGGTCTATATCCGGTCAGCCCGGATGCTGCCTACATCGTCGGGCCCTATGCAGACGATCCAACTATCATCGCGCTCGGGGGGCTCGCCGGGGCTGGGCTTGCCTCTGGATTGGCGGTCGGGCGCATTGCGATCGAGTGGGCTCTTCTCGGCAACCCGACAACGGTGTCCGACGCAACACCGTTCCTGCCAGACAGGCAGTCCCTCAAGGTTCCACAGGCAACCTTGAACGCATAGCGACGACGCATGGCTGTTGCTCCCGCATACCAGACGCCAGCCGATGCTCTGCGGGATCTCAGCCTGCGGACACAGGCGTTCATCGACGGTCGGTACGTCGATTCGGCAAGTGGAAGAACGTTCGAATGCATCAGCCCCTGCGACGGGTCCCAGCTTGGCTCGATTGCAGCGTGTGACGCCGTCGACGTAGACCGAGCCGTTGCAGCGGCGCGGCGAGCGTTCGAGTCGCGTGTCTGGGCGAGTGCGGCTCCGCGGGAGCGAAAGCGGATTCTGCTTCGGTTTGCAGAGCTCATCGAGGCAAATCTCGACGAACTGGCGCTGCTCGAGACGATCGACATGGGAAAGCCGATTACGAACTCTCGAACCAGCGACGTTCCCGGAGCAGTGCGATGCATCGCCTACTACGCAGAGGCGGTCGACAAGATCTACGACGAAATCGCACCAACGGCAAACACGGATCTGGTCTTGCTCCGACGCGAACCCCTCGGCGTTGTAGGGGCGATCATTCCTTGGAACTTCCCTCTCTTGATGGCAGCCTGGAAGTTGGGGCCGGCTCTCGCTGCAGGCAACTCAGTGATCCTCAAGCCGGCAGAGCAGTCGCCGCTGTCGGCGCTACGGATCGCAGAACTGGGTTCCGAGGCTGGACTTCCCGACGGTGTGCTTCAGGTGATACCGGGTTTTGGAGAGACGGCAGGCCGAGCGATCGGAATGCATTCCGACGTCGACATGGTGACGTTCACTGGCTCGACGGAGGTTGGAAAGCTGCTATTGCAGTACGCGGGATTGTCGAACATGAAACGCACTGCTCTCGAGTGCGGTGGTAAGTCGCCACACATCATCACGCGAGACTGCGCAGATCTAGACGGGGCGGCACACGCCGCTGCGTGGGGCATCTTCTACAACCAGGGCGAGGTGTGCAACGCCGGGTCACGGCTGCTAGTGGATGAGGCGATCGCTCCGGAATTCCTCCAGAAGGTGGTCGACATCTCAAGTGCCATAACGCCTGGCAATCCGCTCGATCCTAAGACGGAAATGGGCGCTCTCGTCGATCGCCAGCAGATGAATCGAGTGCTCTCCTATATCGAGACAGGCGTGCGGGAGGGAGCAACTGTGACTCTCGGCGGTCATGCACGTCTCGAGGAGCTCGGCGGCTACTACGTTGAACCCACCATCTTCGGCGACGTAAAGAACCACATGACGATTGCCCAGGAGGAGATCTTCGGGCCTGTACTGACCACCATCCCGTTCAGCGATCTCGCTCATGCAATCGCGATCGCGAACGAGACAATCTACGGTCTTGCGGCGGCAATCTGGACGGACGACGTGAACGTCGCGCACAAGGCTGCTCGTGACATACGGGCGGGTGTCGTTTGGATCAACACGTTCGACTCCGGAGACATCAGCTCACCGTTCGGGGGTTTCAAGCAGTCTGGATACGGGCGTGATAAGTCCCTGCATGCACTAGACAAGTACACCGACTGGAAAGCAATCTGGCTTCGCCTGCGCGAGGGCCCTGCGAATCCGGAAAGGAGCGCGAAGTAATGGCTCACGATCTCATCGTGAGTAGTGGCATAGCCGTAACCCCTTCAGGAGAGGAACCACTCGACATCGCGATTGACGGGGAAACCATCAGTGAGGTCGGTCCCCACGGGAGTCTCGGGAAGGCTGCTCGAACGATTGACGCCACCGGTAAGTACATCTTGCCCGGTCTCTTCGATCCGCATATTCACTTTGGTGTCGGTGACGATATTTCGAAGTGGTCTGACGACCTGATGGCGGAAGACTTCAGCCACGCGTCACGGGACGCTCTTATCGGCGGCGTGACGACTATCGCGACGACGACACAGATCGGCCCTTTGCCGATGATGGACTACTACCGACGCACGGTCCGATGCGGCGAGAGCCGTTCGTGGTGCGACTTCAAGATCACGTCTGTCGTCAACACAGAGGATCACATTCGCGAAATACCCGAAGTCGCCGCTGCTGGAGGATCCGACTTCAAGTTCTTCACCGGTTACGTTGGCGAACAGGCAGCCGAGCTGGGGATGGATCCGTCGGGTATCACACCGGACTTCTTCTACCTCGCGTGTGAAGCACTGGCACGGTGCCAATCACCGGTATTCGCGAAGATCCATGCCGAGGATCCGTATGTACGCGGCATCCTTGTTGACCGCGTACGCGCAATGGGCCGCGATGACACGCTTGTTGCCTGGGCCGAGACGACACCGGAATGGGCTGAGAGTCTTCAAATCTACACCTACGGGCTGATCGCGAATGATCGCGGAGTCCCCTTCTATCCAGTCCACATCAGCAGCGCCCACACGACGGAAACCGTAAAGAATCTGAAGTCGCAAGGATGGAACATCAGTGGAGAAACCCTCTCCATGTTCCTCTGCACAACTGCCGAAGAGCTTGACGCACGCGGTATGGGTGCGAAGGCAAAGATTCAGCCGCCGGTTCGATTCGAGAAGGATCGCGACCGTCTGTGGCAGGGGATTCGAGAGGGGACAATTACGCTTGTTGGAACAGACAGCCACTCGTTCTCAACTGTTTTCAAGGAAAGCGTGGACTTCTGGCATTGCGTGGTCGGAATCAACCTCCAAATGGCGGACGCTCTGCCGTTGCTCTACAACGAGGGAGTATTGAAACGTCGTGTAGAGCTTCACCAGCTAGTGAAAGTGATGTCCGAGAACGTCGCGAGGATGTATGGCCTCTTCCCGCAAAAGGGCGCAATTGCAGTCGGCTCCGACGCCGACCTGGTCATCTTTGACCCTGAACGCGAGCTACGGTTGGGCGCTAACAGGTATCAGTCTCAAAACGACTACTCCCTGTGGGAAGGCCAGACGGTGCAAGGCGCACCCGCGATCACAGTCCTGCGCGGGGCGGTCGTAGCAGAGGACGGCGAGATCGCCGACGAGCAGCCGTCCGGCCAGCTCGTCAACGGCAGACGTCGAAGAGACGCAGCGTAATGAACACCACCGAGTCGACAGCTCTAAGCGCCATTTCCGACAGGACGGTCTCAACGTACGCGATTGCAGGCATGGGGCAGAAGCTCGGGTTTGGAATCTCTCCAGCAGTCCTGGTCATCGATCTTCAGGTCGCCTACACCGATCGTGAGCGCTCGCCGCTGGCTGGGGATCTCGACCGTGTCATCGACGTCGTGCAAGACATCCTCGGTGCTGCTCGTAACCGAGCTGTTCCGGTGATCTTCACCGTTGAAGGATGGTCGGCCGACAGTCTGGAGGCTGACGCCGGCTTGATGCTTGAAAAGGTTCCTACGATTCGCGCCATGACCATAGGCGGCCCGCTGGTCGAGATTGATTCCCGCCTTTCACGTCAGCTTGGCGAACCATTGATCGTGAAGAAGTGTCCTTCTGCCTTCTTCGGCACGTATCTCGCAGGAATGCTGACTGCACTTCGGGTCGACACACTGATCATTGTCGGTTGTTCGACAAGCGGCTGCATCCGGGCAACCGCCATGGACGCGCTGAACCATGGGTTCCGACCGATCGTGCCGTTTGACGCGGTTGGCGATCGTGCCCCAGAACCACACTCCGCAGCCTTATTCGACATCGAAATGAAGTACGGCGACGTCGTAAGCGCGCACGAGGTCTTGTCGTACATTGACGGTATCGCGGCGGATTCGGCGCAGTAATCGTGATGGCTGACTCGAGTACAAGCACCACCACCGCGACCGCTGCAAACCGCATGTCACGTGACGAGCTGGACAGTTTTCTTGCTCAGCCGCTGATTGCGCGCCTCGCGACCGTGTGCGCAGACGGCTTCCCGCACGTCTCGCCCATGTGGCCCGTTTGGGAGGACGACACGATCGTTTTTGCGCTTGGTGAAAAGCGTCTGCACGTTCGAAACCTGCGGCGTGACCCGCGCGCGACCGTAATCGTGGACGAGGACTGGCGGCCGCGAACGAAACGCTATGCAGCTGGTGCGGCGGCGGTCGTTCTTTCAGGGCCGGTCACGTTACTCGAGCTGGACGAATCCGAACAGCCGCTGAACCGGCTGGTCTCACTCCACGCAGACAAGTTCTTTGACGGCGCAAAAGATGATCCCGAGTACTGGGAGTCCGAGAGTAGTGAGCGATACCACATGTGTTACCTGCGACCCGTGAAGGTCATTAGCTGGGACTTCCGAAAGGCGCGCGCTCCCCAGACTTGAGCACATTCGGGGGACAAGGGCCGGCCGGCTCCCGATGGGCGATGTCATGGTCTTCCAGCGACGCGCGCCACAACGTCCGCAAGGGGCGGCTCTACGCCGCCATCTCCGCCGTCGCATGGGCGACAACCGGCTTGATCCAAAGGGATGTACACGCTGGGACGGCGACACAAGTAGCCGGACGCTCGTTCTTTGCGTTCGTAGCGATCACGCTCTACGTAGTGGCCGTAGAGAAACGAAAGTCGATTTCAGGATGGCGGGCAATCGGGCCGGCTGGCGGCATCGCGGCACTGCTGATCGCGATTGCCTCGGCACTCTTCATCATCGCGTTGAACCACACAAGTGTTGCCGGTGTACTCATGATTTCTGCTTGCGCTCCGGTTCTCGCGGGTGCGCTGGGCTGGGCACTTCTCAAGGAGCGTGTCGGGAAACGGACCCTGATTGCCATGACGGCTGCCGTCGCTGGCGTCATCGTCATGGTCAACGGGGGCGGCGGCAACTGGATCGGTGATGGAGCGGCGCTGCTCATGACGATTGCCTACGCGTCGCATGTGATCGTCGTTCGTCGTCACCGCGAGATCTCCCTCGCCCCCGCAGCCGCGCTTGCCCAAGCCCTTGTGGTCGTCGCGGCGCTCCCGTTCGTGGCCGCATCCATCTCGTTCCGCGATGTCGGGCTCCTCGCGATTCTCGGAGCCGGCTCAATGGGAATCGGAATGAGTTTCCTGATCCTGGCCGCTCGCTTGATTCGCCCGGCAGAGCTGACGCTGATCATGCTTCTCGAGGTTGTACTTGGGCCGGTGTTCGTCTGGCTGGCATATTCGGAGCAGCCGACAAACTCAACATTCGCCGGCGGGAGCGTCGTCTTGGCTGCCGTCCTTCTGCAAGTCTTCGATCGCTCATCCTTTGTGAACGCGACCTCTCAAGAGCAGCCGCTCGGTATCGGCGCGCTGGCCCGATACGTCGTGCGGAGCGGCGAGTCGGGATGAGGCTGTACCCCTTCTCAACCGGAACGATCAAGTGCCCGAACCACGGAATCAAACTGAACCAGTTTGATGACCAGCTCTTGAAGATTCCCGTCCCGTGGTACTTACTCGTCCATGAGAAGGGAAACGTGATAATCGACGGCGGTAACCCGCAGATCGTCGCGCTCGACCCAGTGGAGCATTGGGGAGACATGATCGCAGGCTGCGTTGTCGAAATGACGCCTCAACAAGCATGCGTACCAACCCTTCGCTCTCACGGTTTCCGGACGGAAGATGTGAGACACATCGTTCAAACACATCTTCATGCTGATCATGTTGGGGCCGTTGCGGCAATCGAGGAATTTCGAAACGCAGTGGTTCATGTCGACCCACGAGAACACGACTATGCGCGCGCGCCGGATTGGCACCTAGCCGCGGACTACGTAAAGGACGATTTCACGAACCCGCGCATAGCGTGGAGATGGGTCGATGAGTTCCCGTACGACCTGTTCGGTGATGGAAGCGTCATCCTCCATTCAACACCTGGACACACGGTCGGACACTTTTCAGTAGAAGTCACACTGCCACGATCAGGATCTGTTCTCTTGACTGGTGATGCAGCGTACACGCAAGACCATTGGGAGGATAAAGCGCTTCCCGGGATAGTCGCCTCAACGGTAGATGCGGTGGCATCGGTTCGACAGCTTCGTGCACTCGCTAAAGCAAACGATTCGCGTGTGATCTTCGGACACGACATCACTCAATGGGAAACGCTTCCGCGCGAGGGGGCATTCTTTGCCTAGTGACGAGAACGCCGACGTTCTGATCGTCGGAGCTGGTCCGGCCGGGGGAACGGTCGCCCTGCGGCTCGCCCGTGCCGGCTTCAAGGTGCTTTGCCTTGAACAAGGAGATTGGGTCGACCCCTCCACCTTCCCCGCGCGTGAGCATGACATCGAGCTACTGATCACAAAGAAGTGGAACCCAGACCCCATGGTGCGCCAGCAGCCGGCTGACTATCCGCTTGACACGTCGGACGCTGAGATCGTGCCAGTGATGTACAACGGCGTCGGCGGTGGCACGGTCCTGTTCGGCGGCACGTGGCTTCGTTCGGCGCCCTCCGACTTTCGAGTTCGAACCTACGACGGCGTCGCGGACGATTGGCCCCTAACGTATGAAGACCTCGCTCCGTACTACCAGCAGACGTTCAATCAGTTCGGCGTTTCAGGTCTGGCCGGCGATCCGGCGTTTCCTGACGACGTCTCGCCGCCAACCCCACCTCTTCCAGTCGGAGAAGTGGGGTTACGAGCTGCTCGAGGAATGAGCGAACTCGGCTGGCATTGGTGGCCAGCGTCACAAGCATTGGCTTCAAGACCACATAACGAGCAAGCAGCCTGCACGGGTTGGGGGACCTGTGGTAGCGGCTGCCCAGTCGGTGCGAAAGGATCTGCTGATATCGCCGTCTGGCGCGAGGCGCTCAGAAACGGCGCGAAGCTCAAAACCACTGCGCGTGTCCGCGAACTCACGATCTCGCCGCAAGGCAAGATGACGGGAGCGGTGTATGTCGATGCCGATGGTCGTGAGCAGCACGCACGCGCGTCGGTCCTCGTCATGGCAGCTAACGGGGTCGGAACGCCGCGACTGTTGCTTGCCTCTTCTTCGGCGCGTCATCCAGATGGCCTCGCCAACTCATCAGGCCTCGTGGGACGCCGTCTAATGATGCATCCATACGTCCATGTGCGCGGCATCTTCGACGAGCCTGTTGAGTCCTGGACCGGCCCGTGGGGCAACAAGATATACACCATGCAGTTCTACGAGAGCGACGAATCTCGCGGGTTCGTACGGGGTGCGAAGTGGGGCGCTCAGCCGACGGCTGGGCCATTGTTTGCACTTAGCGGTTATGACTACGCCGAAGTCGGCGAGCCCGGCAAGTTACGAGACGAACCAAACTCGCCCTGGGGGCCGCATATTCACGCCCACGTTAAACATCGTGTGGGACACTCTTTCTCATGGGACATTATCGTCGAAGATCTGCCCGATGATGAAAACCGAGTGAGTTTGAGCTCGGAAGTAAAGGATGCAGTTGGCTTGCCGGCTCCGAAAATCACTTACCGAAACTCAAAGAACACGGAGGCGTTAATCGCCTTTCACGCTGCCCGAGCGCAAGAGGCGCTCGAAGCAGCTGGCGCTTCGGCGACGGAGGTGCATCGGGTTCGCGCGTGCGGCTGGCATTTGCTTGGAACGGCCAGGATGGGCGACGACAGGACAACGTCCGTTGTCAACAAATGGGGCCGGTCACACGACGTGCCGAATCTCTACATCGTAGACGGAAGCACGTTCGTGACATCCACCGGCGTCAATCCGACCGCAACCATCGCTGCGTTGGCGCTTCGCACAGCTGAGCATCTCGTCAATGAGCGGCAACACCAGGCGGTTCCCTCCTGACGCCCGAGGTGACAATCGATCGCGCCCGATTCGAGCAGGTCGCCAGTGTGCTGATTCCCGAGAGCGCCGGCATGCCAACAGTCCAAGATGCGCGTGTTGCACACGATCGACTCGACGTCGTCCTCGCGGCGCGTCCGGACATCACTGCTGATTTGGCACGCGCAGTCAATGTATGTGCCGGAACAGAGACTGTTCGTGAGGTGCAACTCGCCTTGCACGATGACCCCGCCGCTTGGGGTGCGCTTACCCTCGCCTGTGCTGGGGCTTACTTTCTCAGCACAGATGTGATCACTCTCCTTGACTACCGCCCGCCGGGCCCTCGCTGGGATGTCCCGGTACTAGAACAGGAGGCGATTGAGCTCCTCCGTAGCGTCAAAAAGCAGGCGCCGCTGTATCGGCCCACGTCGGGAGTTACGGATCCGCTCGATCCCTAGGGATGCACGCCACCGTCTTTCATCGGTATGGCCCTCCTGATGTCCTAACTTGGGAGGAAGTGCCGGACCCGAATTATGGGACCGACGACGTGGTGATTCGAGTCAGAGCGTGCGGGTTGAACCACTGCGATCTGGACTCTAGAGCAGGCACCGCGAGGTGGGAGTTCGACCTTCCGATGGTGCTCGGCGGCGAATTTGCTGGAATGGTGGCGGCCCTGGGGTCCGGGGTTGAGGGTCTTACCGTGGGCGATCCTGTCACTGCTCTTCAGCACTACTTCGAGCCTCCTGACGGACGGGTCGTCCAGTTCGGAATCGACCGTTGGGGGGGTTACGCCGAGTACGTTTGCGTGCCGGCTAAGACGGTCGTCCGGCTAGCGTCGAGCGATGAAGTCGAAGTCGCTGCCGCAAGCCAGACGGTGGCCTCTACGGCGTGGCGCATGGTGACGACCCTCGGGAAGGTCTCAGCGGGTGAGACAGTCCTCGTGCCATCCGCTTCCGGCGGGGTCGCCAGCACCTTGGTGGGCGCGGCCAAACTGTGTGGCGCGCGCGTGATCGCAACTGTCGGTGGTGCAGAGAAGGCGGACGCAGTTCGAGAGCTCGGCGCAGACGTCGTTTTCTCGTATCAAGATGAACCGCTCGGTGATGTCGTGCAGGAACTCACATCCGGTCGTGGTGTGGATTGCGTTTTGGACACGGTTGGTGGCGACCTGTTCAAGGAACACCTGCACGCCCTACGTCACGACGGCCGCCTTGTTACCTGTGGCGCACACGCCGGTGAAATCGTGGATCTCGACATCGTCCGGCTTTTTCAGCATGGCCATCGCATCCTTGGCTTCGGGTTTCCATCCGAAGCTGAACTTCGCGAGGCGCTCTCCCAGGTGTTGGCGGGACGCTTGACAGTGCCGATTGCCGCGCGGTACCCGCTTCCAGAAGCGAGTTGCGCTCACGTCGCCCTGGCCGAGCGAACCCACGTCGGGAAGCTGGTGCTTACCGTTCCTCAGGTCGAATCCACCAACGGTACGGAACGAGCAGCCTGAGTAGTCCAAGAAGTCAGCGGCGTCAGATATTGGTTCGCGGCGGACTCGTGGTTACGCCGTCGCGCACGGCTTTGCAGGACGTGCTTATTGTCGGAGAACGGATTGGCGCACTTCTGACACCGGCGCAATCCGAGACCTTCGCTCACTCCGCAGAGACCGAGACAGTCAACGCAAGCGGGTTTGTAGTACTGCCGGGTGCCATCGACGGTCATACACATTTCGGACAGGACGACCCCGACCTATTTGGTCCCGATCCCGACGACTATGAGGGGTTCGAAGTCGGCGGCCACGGCGCTGCAGCAGGCGGCGTCACCACCGTCATCGAGATGCCTCAGGCTAGACCACCGACAATCGATGGTGCGACATTCAAGAGGAAAAGGGAGCTCGCATCGACTGATGCCGTTGTCGACTTCGCGCTCTGGGGTGGAGTCGTTCCGCGCCAGTCACCCACTGCGATCTCCGAGCAGGTTTCCGAAGGGGCTGTCGGATTCAAGGCGTTCATGTGCAATTCCGACCCGACGTATCCGGGCGTAAATGATGCTGAACTGCTTCGAGCGCTCCAAAGCCTTGTCGACACGGATCTCGTGCTTGGCGTCCATGCGGAAAATGACGCGCTACTTCAAGCCGGGCTGGCTCGGATGCAGGCGGATAAGCGCACAGATCCACTTGCACACGCGGACTCACGCCCTCCGGTCGTTGAGGTAGAGTCTGTGATG
>Ga0070731_10000825_pt1 | contig 36762 bp, 28 predicted proteins | sample Coa_R1_2_FD_66448 | JGI IMG/M metagenome (GOLD analysis project Ga0070731, IMG submission 66448) | Surface soil microbial communities from Centralia Pennsylvania, which are recovering from an underground coalmine fire - Coalmine... | ecosystem: Environmental > Terrestrial > Soil > Unclassified ...
TACAGGGCATCGGCGGAACAGTTCGGGCCCAGGGAATTGCTCGATTTTTCCGTTCTGGCGGAAGGACTTGGCTTCGACTCCGTTTTCATCAGCGATCATTTTCAGCCGTGGCGCCACACCGGCGGCCACGCGCCGTTTTCGATCGCGTGGCTGGCGGCGCTTGGCGAGAGAACCTCGCGGGTTCTTCTGGGCACGAGCGTGCTCGCGCCGAGCTTTCGCTACTACCCTGCCGTCGTCGCCCAGGCGTTCGCGACACTCGGCGTGCTCTTTCCCGGCCGCGTCATTCTCGGCATGGGGACGGGGGAATCGATGAACGAGACGCCGGCGACCGGAATGGTGTGGCCGCCGCAGAAGGAGCGGACCCAGCGCTTCCGCGAAGCGCTCGACCTGATCGAAACGCTGTGGCGCGAAGAGCGCGTTTCCTACTCCGGCGAATTCTATCGCACCATGAAAGCGACGATATACGACCGGCCTGAAAAGCCCGTGCCGGTGTACGTGGCAGGGGCCGGACCGGTGATGGCAAAGCTCGCCGGCGAGAAGGCCGAAGGATTCATCTGTACCAGCGGCAAGGACCGCGACCTCTACACCAGGACGCTCCTTCCGAACGTTGCGGCCGGGCTGGAGAAGGCCGGACGGGCGCCGGGCTCGATCGATCGCATGATCGAAATGAAGGTTTCGTTCGACACCGACAAAGAACGTGCGCTCGAGGATACGCGCAACTGGGGCGCGCTCGCGCTGTCGCAGCAGGAAAAGCACGACGTGGAAGACGCGGTGGAAATGGAGCGCCTCGCAGACGCGCTGCCGGTCGAGCGCACGGCCAGCCGGTGGATCGTGTCCGACGACGCCGAAGAGCATGTGGAGCGGCTGAAGGATTACATCGACATGGGGTTCACCCATCTCGTCTTTCACGCCCCCGGCAACGATCAGCCCCGCTTCCTGAAATTGTACGCCGAGCGCGTGCTCCCGCTGCTGCGAAAGAGATTCGGCTAGATTTCCACGCTGTTCAGATCGTCCGGAACGTCGACATCGTGCGCCAGGCCGCGGCGCAATACGACTGTCGGAATGAGGCCCGCGCCTTCCGCGATGGCGCGGTGACGGGCGAAGCTGTTTTCCCCGAAGGCGAACGGCAGCTGCGCGGGCCACAGAAGCGCGTTCGTGCCGCGCCGGTGGCGATCGGGCGCGATGGCACATTCGCCGCGCGCCATCTCGGCGAGATCATCGTGGGCCAGAAACGGCAGATCGCCCGCCACGACCAGAATTCGGGAAACTGCCGCGGCCACGGCCGCATGCGAAAGCGCGGAATTGAGGCTGGAGGTTTTTTCCTCCTGTACAACTATCCCGCCTTCATTCCGCACCATCGCGAGAATGTCTTCCGCGCGGCTGACGACAACGACATTTGCGGCGCCGGCCCAGGAAGCAGCCACGCCGAACACCTGGCGAAACATGCGCTCCGCCAATTCCGCCCGCTGCGTCCGATTCAATACTGAAGCCAGCCGTTGCTTGGCCTCGGTGAACGGCTTGACCGGAATGACGACGCGGAGATCCATCGACTCAACGGAAGAAATCGAGGGATTTGTCGCGAACGAGTTCGCGCGCGCTGCCGTCGCGGCGGCCATAGGGAACGCCGCGCGCCAGCACGATGGGCCGCCCTTCATTCGCCTGTCCCATGATGAGAGACGCGGCCGAAGCCACTTCATCGGCCATGCCGAGGTCGGTCGTGCGCAGGGGACGTCCGTAAAGGTCGGGCGTACCGCGCAGATCGAGCAGTCCGGGAAGACCGCTGACGCCGATCGCCGTACCGATCGTGCCGTTTCGCCAGGCGCGGCCGATGCTGTCGTTGATGACGATGCCGATATCGCAATGCGAGCGCGCACGAAGCGCTTCGCGCAAACGTCCGGCGCTGTCATCGGGATTCCTGGGGAGCAGCAGCACGCTCGGATCGCCCCCGTCGGCGTGAACGTTGGACGCATCGACACCGGCGTTGGCCAGCACGAGGCCACGAATATCCTCGACCACGATCACGCCTGCACGCACGCGCAGCACCTCGCGCGACTCACCGAGGATGATCTCGATGAGCCTGGGGTCCTTGTCCGCGATGCGTGCGAGCTCCACGGCACGCGGCGACGGCGAGACGCCGCCAAGACGGACCATGCGTCCTTCGGATTTCGAGACGATCTTCTGTGCAAAGACGAGCACGTCGCCGTCTTCAAGCGTCAGGCGCATGTGACCGATCGCATCGAGTGCGATCGCCGCGAGGTCGTCGCCTGCCTTGATCAGCGGCACGCCTTCGAGCGCGATGAGTTCGAGCTTCGTCATCTTTGTGATTGCTTGCTGCCATTCAGGCAAAAGACAAATACCACCTCCCTCAGGGGGAGGTACATACATCATGCGCCTTGGTACGCCGCAACGGTGTTTGTATTGGTGCAAGCAGGTCGGGCGCAGCGTAGGATTTGCGCTGCTGGGCAGCGGGCGCGTCGGCGTAAAGCGTGGTGCGCTGTCGCGGCGCGCGCCCGAGAGATCGAATCAGCCCATCCATCTCCGCGGGCGGGAATTCCTGGCCGTGCTGGGTCCCCGCGGCGCGCGAGATGCTTTCGTTCATCAATGTGCCGCCGAGATCGTTGGCGCCGGCGTCGAGGCAGCGCGCCGCCCCCTCGCGCCCCATCTTCACCCACGACACCTGAATGTTGGTGATCAGCGGATGCAGCGCCAGCCGCGCGACGGCGTGCATGAGCACCGCTTCGCGGAACGTAGGACCCTTGCGCGCCTGCCCGCGCAGGTACATGGGCGATTCCATGTGCACGAAGGGGAGCGGTACGAATTCGGTAATGCCGCCGGTACGGCGCTGCAGTTCGCGCAGACGCAACAGGTGGCGCGCCCATGAACGCGAAGTCTCCACGTGTCCGTACATGACGGTCGATGTCGTACGCAGCCCGAGCGCGTGCGCGGTCGCCACGACGTCGAGCCAAGCGTCGGTCGAAAGCTTGTCGGGACAGATCAGCGCGCGAACCTCGTCATCCAGGATTTCCGCCGCCGTGCCCGGAAGCGTGGAAAGGCCGGCGCGCTGCAGTTTCTTCAGGAACTCCGTGATCGAGAGTCCGAGCGTCGCCGCGCCATGCGTGACTTCCAGCGGCGAGAATGCGTGTACATGAATCTCCGGAACCGCATTCCTGGCTGCGTGCAGGAGTTCGAGATAGGTCTCGCCGGTGTAGTCGGGATGAATGCCGCCCTGCATGCAAACTTCCACGGCGCCGCGCGCCCAGGCCTCGCGAACGCGCCGGTCTACCTCCTCCAGTGCCAGGTCGTAGGGTGTCCCGCGCAGATCGACCGATGTCCTGCCCTTCGAAAAGGCGCAAAAGCCGCATTTGTACGTGCACACATTCGTGTAATTGATATTGCGGGTGACGACATAGCTCACGCTGTCGCCGCACATCGACTTGCGCAGCGCGTCGGCCGCCGCGCAAACGGCTTCGAAATCCGGTCCGCGCGCGGAAAAGAGTGCGACGATGTCATCCTCGGCGAGCGCGTTGCCGGCGGTCGCAGAATCGATGGCGCGCGCGATGGGTGCGTTTACGGACCTGTGCACCGCGGAACGGACGAGGCCGGAACCCGGCGGCGTAAGCGAACCCGGTGTCCAGCTGTCATTGCGAGCATATCCATCCGCATCGCTGTGACGGCGGACGTGCCTGTGAAGCGCCGGATTCTGCCAGCGCGCGAGATCGCGGCAATAGTCGGGGTATGCGGCAAGCCGTTCGACGAGAATCTTGCCGTGCGCCGCGGTGGTGCGCGCCAGTGCGTCCAGCTGCGGCCATGGCGCCTCGGGATTGACGTGATCGGGCGTCACCGGCGAGACACCGCCCCAGTCGTTGATGCCGGCGTCGAGCAAGTCTCCGTAGGTCCGCGCGCTGAGATTGGGCGGCGCCTGGATGTTCATGGCTGGGCCGAAGACGATGCGCGCGGCGGCGATCGTCCACATCAATTCGTGCAGACCCGGCTCCTCGGCCTCGGCCATGCGCGTAGCGGGCTTGGCGCGGAAATTCTGGACGATGATTTCCTGAATGTGTCCGTATTCCTGATGCAGGTCCCGCAGGGCAAGGAGGGAGTCGAGCCGCTCTTCGGGCGTCTCGCCGATACCGATGAGAATACCCGAGGTAAAGGGTACGCGCGCTTCGCCGGCGAGCCGGATGGTCTCAAGGCGTACAGCAGGATGCTTGTCGGGGGAGCCGAAATGCGCTTCGCCGCGTTCGCAAAGCCGCGTCGAGACATTCTCCAGCATCATTCCCTGCGAGACGGTGACCTTGCGCAGAAGTGCAATGTCGCCTTCGTCCATTACACCCGGATTGGCATGTGGCAACAGGCCGGTCTCGTCGAGAACGGCGCGGCACATCTCGGCGAGCCAGGAAATCGTAGTGGAATGCCCGAGCGCGGCCAGCTCCTCGCGCGCCCGTCGATAACGCAGCTCCGGCTTGTCGCCGAGCGTAAACAACGCTTCGGCACAGCCGGCCGCAGCGCCGGCGCGCGCGATCGCGAGCACCTCGTCCCGCGTCAGATAACAGCGTTCGCCGTGCTGCGGCGGCTTGGCGAAGGTGCAGTACGCACAAACGTCGCGACAGAGGAACGTCAGCGGAATGAAAACCTTCCGCGAATAACTGACGAGCGGACCGTGCCCCTCGTCGCGCAACGCGCGCGCCTCCGCGCACAACTTCGCCAGCGGCGCGCGCATACGCGCCAGAAGGTCCGCACGGGACGGGAGCGATATCTTTCGGTTCAGCATCTCACTGGACAGAATCGCGCCAGGCGAGCGCTTCCTTGAGACCTGCGAGGTCCCAGTCGGGGCCGCGCGCGTGCACGACAAAGTGGCTGAAACCCGCCTTCACGAACGGTTCGGGGTCGACCTTGCCGCCGCGCATCATGCCGATCGACGTAGAACGTACAATTTCCTTCGGATCCCGCCCCACCTTGGCGCACCATTCGTCGAGGATGTCGGATTTGCGTTTCATCGTCTCGATGTCGCCGAAGGAATGCCAGATGTCGGCGTGCTTTGCGGTGATCCGGAGCGTCATCTTCTCTCCGCCCCCGCCGATCAGAATGGGGATGCGGCGGAGCGGCGGCGGATTGAGTTTCGTCCAGCGCTCCTTGATCGTCTCGAGATCCTTTTCGAGCTGTTTCAGCCGGCTTGCCACGGTGCCGAATTCGTAGCCGTATTCGTCGAAGTCGAGCTTGAACCAGCCGGAGCCGATTCCGAGCACGAACCGACCGCCGGAAAGATGGTCTATCGTACGCGCGATGTCGGCCATGAGATTGGGATTGCGATAAGCCGTGCAATGCACAAGACAGGAAATCTCGGCGCGCTTCGTCGTCACGGCCATGGCCGCCTGGATGCTCGTTGCCTCGAAGCTCTTGCCGTGCGTCTCTTCGAAAGACGGATTTTCGTGAAAGACGAGCGTGAAGAAATGATCGAAGGTGTAGATGCTGTCGGCGCCCATCCGGTCCGCTTCCTCCCAGGCTTTCCGGAGCTGCGGCATGTCGCCGTTCTGGGGCGGCATCGATACGCCAATGGTGATTTTCATCGGGGACTTCCTCGCGACTGGAGGCTCGATGCTTTGCGCAATCGTTGCGAAGGTCAACCGCCGGAAGTGCGACCCGGTTCCGCCGAACGCGCAGGCGTCTCGTGACCGCGATCCGCGTTCTTGCGATTTCAGGCGGCGTCGGCGGGGCGAAGCTGCTGCGCGGGTTTTACCGCATTCTGCCGCCGGGGACGCTTGCCGCGCTGATCAACACCGGCGACGACTTCGAGCACCTGGGACTGCACATTTCGCCCGATATCGACACCGCACTCTACACGCTCGCCGGTCTTGCCCATCCGGAACAGGGCTGGGGGCGGGCCGATGAAACCTGGAACTTCATGGCCGCGCTCGAAAGCATCGGAGGCGAGACCTGGTTCCGTCTGGGCGACGCCGACCTTGCGCTGCATGTCGAGCGCACGCGGCGCTTGAGGGCAGGAGAGACGCTTACCTCCATCACGCGTCATTTCGCAGAAAGATTCGGTATCGCCGCCAACATTCTGCCGATGAGCGATGATCGCGTCGCAACGCGCGTCATCACCGACGAAGGCGAACTTGCGTTCCAGGATTATTTCGTGCGCCGCCGCTGTGCGCCGCGGGTCCGTGCGCTGCGCTTTGACGGTGCTTCCAGCGCGCGGCTGTCTGACGCGGCGCGCGCCGCGTTCGCCTCGGGGGAACTCGAAGCGATCGTGATCGCGCCATCGAACCCGTGGCTCAGCATCGATCCCCTGCTGGCGATTCCGGCGTTACGCGAAGCGCTCCGGTCGGCAACCGTGCCCGTCGTTGCCGTCACGCCGATTATCGCGGGCAAGGCGGTGAAAGGCCCGACGGCAAAGATCATGGCGGAACTCGGGATTGATGTGTCTCCGATTTCCGTCGCGGAGCATTACGGCGATCTCCTCGACGGTTTCATGCTGGATTCCCGCGACGCAGGCGATGCCGACTGTTTCTCCATACCGGCCGACATCGCCGATACGCTGATGAACACGCCGGACGACAGCGCTCGCGTTGCTGAATCGGCGATCAACCTCGCGCTGCGCAAGCGACCATGACGTTGTGCTATGGCGGACAGATAAGCGGGATGACCTCCCGTTTGTTTCGGCGATAGACGCGGAAATCGTCGCGATCCACCGTAATCACCGGATGCTTTGGATGCAGCTCGCTCATGCGGATGAGACAAAGATCGGCGAGATCCGGATGTCGGTCCGCGTAGCGATCGGCGAGTGACTCGAGGTGCGACATGTGGTCCTTCGCCGAGAACGCGAGTGTCACAAGTCCGCTTCGCACCATCTCGAACGCGATGGAACAACGCGAAAGGTGAAAGGCCGTTTCCGCCAAAACTGCTTCGCACGTCAGGAGCGGAACCGAAACCTGATCCGCTATGCTCAGAGCCCAGGCATGAAAACGGTCATTTCGGTTGGCGAAAGCAACGAGCAGGCCGGTATCGGCTATGCCCTTCACTTTTTGGAGAAACCCTTTCGCGAAGAAAGGTCGGCCGGTCCGTCCACGCTCCCTGCGAGCCGCATGAACGGGCGCGCTTTTCGCTCGGAACGCGCGCGTTCAAGTTGTGTTCGCACGATCTCGCCCTGTGACACGCCGGAACGTCGGGCTGTTTCCTCCAGCCAGCGGGAAAGTTCTCCTGTAAGGCGAATTGTCAATGTATGACCCATAGTGCTGATATGTAACACACAGGCAGGGGGCTCCGCAACGGGCGGCCTGCCGGAGAATAACCGGCGTGGCGCTGGACAGCGGGTGAACTCGGCGTTTGAATGTGGGCCAGGGGCTTGCAACAGAAAGAGCCGCGAAAATGGCAACCGACCCCGAAAACTATCGTGATCTATTCGAACAGAAGAAGGCTTTCGCAAATCTCGCGACGCTGATGCCGGACGGCTCGCCGCAGGTGACTCCGGTATGGTTCGACAGAAAGGACGGCGTGTTCCGCGTCAACACGGCCAAGGGGCGCGTGAAGGCCCGCAACATGAAAGAGGGTTCGCATGTCGCGATCGCCATCATGGATCCCGACAACGCCTATCGTTATGTGCAGGTGCGCGGGACGGTTTCGCGCGTGACCGAGCAGGGCGCCGACGCCCATATCGATTCCCTCGCAAAGAAATATCTCGGACAGGACAAATACCCGTTCCGCCAGCCGGGCGAAGAGCGGATCATGTATGAAATCACGCCGAAGAGCTATTCGGGAATGGGCTGACGAACGCACGAAGGGTGAAAGATGAAAGCGGTATTGGTTGCCGTCGCCTCGGCGGTGGCAATGAGCCTTCTTGCGCAGGCAGCGATGGCCGCCGATAGCGGCGCGGACGCGCGGTTCAAGGCGATTTACACGAAGGAATGGGCGTGGCGGAAAGCGCAATTTGCCATCCGCGACGAGGAAAACAAGCGCGAGCCGCTGCCGGACTACCTTCCTTCTGCGACGCCACAGGCGGAAGCTGCGCGGCTCGCCTATTGGCAGAATGTCGTGAAAGAAGTGGACGCGATCCCGCGCGCCCGGCTCTCGCCGAAGGTGCAGGTCGATTACGATGTGTACAAGCCCCAGATCGCGGCGCTTATTGCGAGCCAGAAGTTCCGCGACTTCGAGATGCCGGTCAATTCGGATTCGGCTTTCTACAGCGATATCACGGAGACCGCACGTGGCGATTTCCACTCGGTTCAGGACTATCGCAATTACGTAAAATGGCTCGCCGACATACCGCGCTATTTTCGCGAAGAGACCGCGGCGATGCGCGCGGGCCTCAAGCGCGGGTTCACGCCGCCGAGGGTCACGCTCGCGGGCCGCGACAAGGCGATCGAACAGATTGCGGATTCGAAACCCGAGACGAGCGTCTTTCTCGAGCCGTTCAAGAAAAACGCCGTCAACGTCCCCGAAGGAGAATGGAACACGCTTCACGCGGACACGCTGAAAGTGGTGCAGGATGACGTGCTTCCCGCCTATCGGGAACTCCTGCCGTTCGTGCGCGACGAATACATTCCGCATGCGCGCGAGACGCTGGCGGCGGAAGCGCTTCCCGACGGCAAGGCGTATTACCGGTCAAAAATCCTCGAATTCACGACGCTCGATCTCGATCCGGCAAAAATCCACCAGATCGGCCTGTCGGAAGTCGCTCGCATTCATGGCGAAATGGTCAAGGAGATGCAGAAGAGCGGCTTCAAGGGCGACTTTGCCGCATTTCTGAAATACCTCCGCAGCGATCCGAAGTTCTATGTCGACACGCCCGACGAACTGTTGCGGCGCGCCGCCTGGATCGCCAAAACCTTCGACGGCAAAGCGTCCGTCTATTTCGGCATGCTGCCGCGCGCGCGCTTCGCCATCAAGCCGGTACCCGACGAGATCGCTCCTTTCTACACGGCGGGGCGCGGCGGACCGGGCGTGTATCTGCTCAACACCTACGATCTCAAGTCGCGGCCGCTCTACAACCTGACGGCGCTTACGCTGCACGAATCGGCGCCCGGCCATGCATTCCAGATTCCGCTGGCGCTCGAGCGCAAGGACCTGCCGGATTTCCGCCGCCAGACTTACATCTCGGCCTATGGGGAAGGGTGGGCGGTCTACTGCGAGCGGCTCGGCGTCGAAATGGGTATGTACAATACGCCCTACGACATGTTCGGCATGTGGGGCTATCAGATCTGGCGCGCGGCCCGGCTCGTCGTGGACACCGGAATTCATTCCGAGGGATGGACGCGCGAGCAGGCCGTGCAATATCTGCGCGACAACACGGCGCTGCCGGAACGGGAAATCGGCACGGAGGTCGATCGTTACATTTCCTGGCCGGGGCAGGCGCTCTCCTACTATCTCGGCGAGATGACGATCTGGAGGATCCGCGAGAAGGCCGAAAAGGCGCTGGGTTCGAAGTTCAATCTCCGCGCGTTCCACGATGCCGTGCTGGAGGTGGGTTCTGTCCCGCTCCCTGTGCTGGAAGCACGCATCGATCGCTTCATCGCCGAAGGCGGCAAGGGTCCATACCCGGACATGGAGTGAGGTCGCGGGTCACGTCCCCGTCGCCCGCGCGTCGAATTTTCGCGCCAGTATCGGGTGCTGTTCCTCGTCGAGCCGTGACAGCGCCTGCGCGAGATCGCCGACCAGATCCCATTCAGCTTCCAATCCGATGGTCAGGCGGAGCAGCCCCTGCGTGATGCCGCAAGCGGACCTTGCTTCGTCGGTCAGGCAGGCGTGGGTCATGGTGGCGGGATGGCAGACGAGACTTTCGACGCCGCCCAGCGACTCCGCCAGCGTGAAGACTTTCAGGGCATTCACGATCGCCTCCGCCGCCGCTTCGTCTTCCACTTCGAAACTCAGCATGCCGCCAAATCCATATTGCTGCTGTTTCGCGAGCGCGTGACCGGGATCGGATTCGAGGCCGGGATAATGTACGATCCTCACCCGTGGGTGCCGGTCGAGGAATCGCGCGATTGCGAGCGCGGTCTGCTCCTGGCGCGATACGCGAACCGTGATCGTCCTCAGTCCACGCAGCGTGAGCCACGCATCGAATGGCGCGCCGGTGACGCCCGTACAGTTGGCCCATGAGGCAAGCTGCTCGGCGTGTTCCCGCTTCGCGGCAATGACGGCCCCGCCGACCACGTCCGAATGGCCGTTGAGGTATTTGGTGGTGGAATGGACGACGAAATCGGCTCCGAGCAGCAGCGGTTTCTGCAGGATTGGCGAGAGAAAAGTGTTGTCGACGGCCACCAGCGCGTTCACGGACTCCGCCCGGGCAACCACCTGTCGGATGTCGGTCAGGCGCATGAGCGGATTGCTCGGCGTTTCCACCCACACGAGGAACGGGCGTCGCGCCAATGCCCGGGAAACCGTCTCGGGATTCGTCAGATCGGCGAATGCAACTTCGATGAGTTTGCGCTCCGCCAGGGAATGAAGCAGGCGCCAGGTTCCGCCATAACAGTCGTGCGGCGCCACGACCAGTGCGCCGCAAGGGACGAGCGACAGCACGAGATGTACGGCCGACATGCCGCTTGCGGTGACGATCGCGCCCGCTCCGCGCTCGAGCTTCGCGAGCGCATCGGCAAGCTGGTCGCGGGTCGGATTGCCGGATCGCGTGTAGTCGTAGGCGCGCGGCTCGCGAAACGCCGCGAATGAATAGTTCGCCGACAGGTATATCGGCGGCGTTACGGCACCAAAGGCCCGATCGTCGTCAATGCCGATGGAACAGGTGATCGTCTCGTCCCGCGCGCGCATGTCTTTCTCCTTTCCGGAAAGCACATCGCTTTCCGGATTTGCGATCCTCACGTGTTCGCGACGGAGATGAAGGTGCCTGCGGGCGGAACCGGATCAAACCGGCTTTCGCTTTAGCGACATTTGTAACGCGCCCGCAAGCTGAGCATCAAATCGGCGCGACGTGCGGTGTTTATAACGCGGGGAGTCGCGTGTCACGCTCGAATTCGCGCTGCGACATCGTTACACAATCCAGGCGTCGGGAATTGGCGTTGCGCGCTGATTGCTCAGAATTTTCAAACGGCGCGCCTTCTCTTCGTCGGAAAGCGTCGACGGATCTTCCTGCAATTCGGCGCCGGCGGACATTCCTTTTTGCACCGGCGGTCGCGCGGCCATTTCGTCCAGCCAGCGCTTGACGTGCGGGAACTCCTCGATATCGATGCCGCGTGCCTTCCAACCTGCCGCCCATGGATAGCAAATCATGTCGGCGATCGTGTACTCGCCGGCGGCAAGCCATTGCTTGCCGAACAGGCCCAGGTTCATGACGCCGAAGAGCCGGTGTACTTCATCGCCGAACCGGCGGATCGCATAGGCTTGATCGCCGTTCGTGCCTGCCTGTACGGTCCGAAGAAAATGGCCCTGCTCGCCGAACTTCGGTCCCTGATTGGCCATCTGCCACATCACCCACTGCGCCACATCGTATTTGGGGCGCGCCTGGGGCCAGAAACGACCTTCCTTTTCGGCGAGGTACATCATGATGGCGCCGGATTCGAAGATGGCTATGTGTTCGCCGCCGTCTTTCGGTCCCGTATCGACGAGTGCCGGCATCCGGTTGTTGGGAGAGATACGGAGGAAATCGGGATGGAACTGATCGCCGCGGCCAATATGAACCGGCTTGATGGAATAAGGGACGCCAAGCTCCTCGAGCAGTATCGTGATTTTTTTGCCGTTCGGCGTTGGCCAGTAGTAAAGCTCGAGCATGTCCCGGCTCCTGAAGCGCGCGGCGCCGCTCGACTTCGAGCGTGCTGGGGAATCTGGAGACTCCCTGTCCGCAGTCAAGGGCCCGCAAGCGAAGTTTGTGCGACTTGCGTTTCAGGAAATGAAACGCAGGTGCGGCGAAGCTCTTCGATCTTCGCTCATGACGCCATTTGGATCCGGTCGATCCGCTCTGTCTGGACAGACGATGCAGCGCCGGCCGCGTCGCGACGGCGAATGATCATCGGCAGCCCATCGCGCGGACGAAGGGTTATGCGAAGCAGCGGCTCGGGCTGGATACCGGGCGCAAGCTGCAGCGTGAACCTTGACACAATGCCGGCAAGAAGGATCGCGGCCTCCTGGAGCGCAAACGCCGCGCCGAGACAGATTCGCGGACCGGCGCCGAAGGGCAGATAGGCGTATCGATTCACGCGGGTTCTGGCGGCGCCCAGGAAACGCGTTGGATCGAATTCGTCCGGGCGATCCCACAAGAGCCGGTGACGGTGCACCACATAGGGAGCGACGATCACCAGCGTCCCTGCCGGAATTTGCTCGCCCGACAGTCCGTCGGCTGAAACCGCGACACGGCTTATGGCTGCGATTGGCGGATAAAGCCTGAGCGCCTCCTCGATGACGGCGCGTGTGTACACGAGTCTGTCCGCCGAGGCCTCGGCGTTGCCCTCGAGCACGCGCTGCCCCTCCCAGGCGACGCGGCTCTGCCAGGTCGCGTCCTGGCTCAGGAGAAACATGGACCAGGTCAGCGCATTGGCGGTCGTCTCGTGACCGGCGGCAATCAGTGTCACGATGTTGGCGCGCAGTTCCTCCTGGCTGAGCCCCTCTCCGGTTTCCGGATCGCGCGCCTGGAGCAGCAGCGTCAGAATGTCTTCCGGGCAATCCGACGAGCCTTCGTCGAGGATTTTCTGTCGCTCGGTGGTGATGCGTTTCACCGCATCGTCAAAAAATCTCATGGCGGGCCGCGCGCGCCATTTGGTCCAGCGCGGAACGAACGCCGGGAATCCCAGCACGTCCAGCGGATCGATCCGACCGATGGAGTCGAAATAGATTCGCATCTGGCTGCGGAAATCTTCCGTCGAACGGCCGATGCCCGTGGAAAATATTGTACGTTGAAGAACCTCGAGCGTGGCGCCGGTCGCTTCCGATGCCACGTCGAGCACCGAGCCGTCCGGGCGGTCGAGCCAGCGCTGCACCAGTGCATCTGCCACGCGCTTCGTCGGCTCGGCATAGTTTGTGATGGCCCTGCGCGTGAACATTGGCGCCACTGCCCGCCGTTGCCTGCGCCATTGCTCTCCGTCGACCGTCAGCAGACCGTGGCTCAAGGCGGGCGACAGGATGCGCAGCAGCAGATCGTCCTTTCGATAGTTGCCCGTGTTTTCGAGAAGGACGTGCTGAATGGCGGCGGGATCGCTTATCACCACGGCGGATATGAACGGCAGGCCGTCGCGTACGACGGGCCGCTCGAAATGTTCGGCTGTCCATGCCCCCAGGGGATTGTCCTGAAGCATGGCGATCAACCGGAACAGCCCCGGTCGCTTGCCAGGTCTTGGCGCGGGCACGCAGAAACTCATCGTCCAACCATCAAAAACGTTGGGCCGCCTCCGCAGGAATCTACCTAACGACTGCGCGAAACCCGTTGTTCCGCGGCGCTCGCCGTTGATCAGGCGGGGAGCAGGCGCTCCAGCCGAAAAGGGGAGAGGTCAACGCTGCTGCGGCCGGTCAACGCCAGTTCGGACAGAATCTCGCCGACCGCCGCGGAATGCTTGAATCCGTGGCCCGAACAGCAGGATGCAATGATAACGCGCTCGCATTCAGGGTGCCGATCGATCACGAAACCAAAATCGGCGGTGACGGTATAAAGACACGCGGCGGCGCGTACGCAGCGCGGCGATAGTTGCGGCAGAAATGGTGCGATGAGATTTTCGTGCATCGCAGCCGCCTCGTTGGCGGATACGTCCCGGTTCGCGGACGCCGCAGCGATGCCTTGTTCATACTGCTCGGTCGCGACCTTTACTCCGTCGCCGTCAATGTCGGGAAAACCGTAGATAGCCTGCGTACGGCCGCTCAATTCCCAGATGAAGACAGGAAACCGCTCGGGGCGAAACGAGTCGTCATGAGTCGAAAACCAGAACATCACCTGCCGGAAAACGCGGAATGCGTTCGCCAGTCGTGGCCCCAGAAATTCCGGCAGCCACGCACCAGCGGCAAGGATCAGCACTCTCGCGCGGTACTCATCGCGTTCCGTTTTGATGAGTACGTCGTCCGCGCCAGGAATGAATTCCGTCACCCGTTCGTCGCGGTGAATGTGGGCGCCGTGCCGGCTGGCGAGATCGAGCTGGGCAGTCACACAGGCTTCGGGGCGCACAAATCCTGCGCCCGGCTCGAAATAGCCGACCTCATCGTCGCGAACATGGAATTGAGGGTAGCGCGAGCGCAGGGCATCAGCGTCGAGTATCTCATGTGCAATTCCATGGCTGCGTGCGGCGGCAATCGTATTGGCAAGGAAGTCCTGAACATGGGTAAAGCTGGTTTTCGCCGGACCCGAGATGATCAGCAATCCTCTGCGCGACAGCAGCGTAGTAACGCCTGTTTCCCGCTCGATTTCGCGCCAGATCTCGTGGGAGCGGCGCGCAAGCGGCGTCAGGTGCGCACCTTCTCCGATCGCCTCGCGCGTTATCCTCGTCGCTCCGTGCGTGGATCCGAGATCGTGCGGCGGCGAGTACCGGTCGATACCGATGGCGCGGACCTTGCGCCGCGCAAGTTGGTAAACGGCGGCGCTCCCCACGGCACCCAGTCCCAATACAGCGACATCGAAGGTGTTCATTCGTCAAACTGTAGGGTGCGGCCTGCCTTTGCGCCAACCTGTCACTCACGCTACTCTGCACAATGTGATTCGGGCTGATATTCGCGGGGGCGAGCCGAATTTGTGCGGTAGCAGTACGTTCGTTCTGCTTCGGGCCCGCAACGAGTGGCCCAACCCTTGCAGATTCCCGATTCGTGACAGCGGTTTGTGTTGCATTTTGGTCCCGGTAGCGGGACTTCCTGACGCAGGTGGCGTCACTATGACACCCTGCCGCAGTTTGCGCGTTTCATCGTGGGTTCACATTGGGGCTGGCATATTACCCGCCCAAGCCTAACGGAGCAGGCCATGAAGCTGACATTTCTGCCGACCCTTACGGATCTCCGTGAGATGCTTGGCGATCGACTGTACGTCGAATTCGTCTGGGCCTGGCGTGAGCAGGAACAGGAGAAGCGGCAGAAAGAAAACCGCGCGCGCTGGGCTGATCAGCTTCCACAGCGCACCTCCGAGAGCTGGCCGCAGCCGTTGGTTGTCCGCGAGGTTGTCGAGGAAGAGGCGCCCGAGCCCATGCCGGCCCAGGTCGCACTGCTTCATCCAAACAAGCGACTGCTGGAACAGAAGAAAGCCGCGGCCGCCGCCGAAAAAGACCCCACGCGCAGCTGGGCGGCAGCAGGTATCCGTTCCGCCGCCGAATAGCTGTTCAGACCGGCGCCGGGGACGTTAACGTCCCGGTGCCTCGCCGGGGCGCGTCGCTTCGAAGAGAAACCAGGCGCGGCGTTCGGCTTCGTCGATCCAGACTTCCAAAAGGCTGGCCGTGGCGACGTCACCATGTTCGTCGCAGAGGCCATGCACTTCCCGCATGGATCGCGCGAGGTCGCGGTTGTCTTCGCGGAGCTCGGCCAACATGTCGAGTGGCGTGACGTAATCCGCGTCGTTGTCCTTGATGCGCTGAAGCCGCGCGATGTGACCGATGGAACGCAGGGTGGTACCGCCGAGCTTCCGTACCCGTTCGGCGATCGGATCGGCGGTGGCGAAAATCTGGTCGCCCTGTTCGTCGAGGAGCAAATGATAGTCGCGGAAATGCGGGCCGGACATGTGCCAATGGAAATTCTTGGTTTTGAGGTAAAGCGCATAGGTGTCGGCAAGCAGGGTTGTGAGCGCTCCCGAGAGGTCCTTTGTCGCATTCTCGCCAAGGTCGTTGGGCGTCTGGAGCCGCGCTTCGCGTCGGTGTTTTGCGTCTTCGTGGGCCATGGAATGTTCCTTCTGGTCGGGGCGGTTGGCCAACTCAAAGTGGGCGTAGATCGCCGCCGGGGGGCAGGGTCGTGTTTACCCCAATATGGCGAACGCCCGCCAATCCGCAACGTAGCGGTCGGATCTGCAATTATGGCGCAAACGCCACAAGAAATCGGGCTGGGCCGCGGCTGGCTTTCCGGCATGTCCAACCATGCCATTGCGATCCTGACGCCCGAACACCCCGACCATATCCCGCCCGGCCGTCACTATCGCCCGGAGGGCTACTTCGAGCGCGGCGAACTCTCCCGGCTTGTGCGGGACCGCAGGCGCGAAGCTGCAAAGCCTCTGGCCGCTGGCGAGATCGCAGCGAGTATCATCGCGGCCAAAGGCTTCCCGGATGCCGCACACTTGGCCGTGATGAAGATGGTCGTTTCCCCGCTAAACGCGCTGGCAGGACGGGGCGAACTCACTAAGGCGGGAAAGACGCGGGACGCACGGCGGGTTGCTATGGGAGATCGCGCTTGAACCAGTCTTCTCCGGACGATGAAGGGCGCGGCCCATGAGTAAAGAAGGTGAACACAACGTCCAGCACCCACAGCGCAAAATTCACAATGGCCTCCGTGGCGGACTCCATGCTCGGGTCTGTATCTGACCTGGGTCTTTAGCAGTGCTAATCAACATGGCACCTAAGCGGCGGGTTTGATGTGCCTCTGCCAGTAACCCGAAAAGTCCACTGACGGGGGTTTCCGCATGGCGAGCGCCGCGACGTTGCGCGTCTGGTCGCGATTCGAGACGCGGCGGTTATCTCCCCTCCAAGAACTTTCCTGCGCGTAGCGCGGCAGCAGAGATGCGCCAGGTGGTGGCCGAGCTCCGCAGGGCGCAGACGGCTCAAATATTCTTCCGCCATGTTGGTACAAGCGCCATCCGCCGAACACGCTTGGCCGTGGTCGATGCGGCGCATTTCGAAGCGGGACTGCAGGTCGTTCCAAGCCGTACCTTCATCCGCGTTTAGGAACGTACCCTTTGTCACGCGGGATTTGATCCAAGAGAGCGCCGCGCCTTCTGAGCGGAACACTCCCGGAAGAGACTTGCCGTCGCGTTCGCGGATGATAACGACGCACCGGCGCTTGCCGCTCTTGTGGATCGTGGGGGCCGCGATATGATTCACCCGCGTGATCCCTGGACTAAGCGAAAGAGATTGCGCAGCCCCGCCCGCTTTATGGCCCCCCAACCCTGGCGGGCGGGGTTCCTTCCCTTGCGAGATTGCCCGGGCCACAGACGACCGACTCAGTCGGGTAACGTGGCCCCACCGACCGGAACCTTCTGGCGGCGTTTGCGCCATGAACACCGGAAATCTGGCATGGTCGTCGTGGGCCGACGATCGCGACAGGCTCATCCTTGCGTAATGCGCACCGTCGGCGGACCCGCTCGACCCTCGGATTTCGTTCGAACTGGAACGGTCCTCGCGCTCAGAGACTTCGCGCGCTACACGGGCGCCGAACTCACGCCTTGAAGACGATTGCCTCCCAGGCCCGACATCCGATCTTGCTATTGCGGCTCGTTGGCGCGCGTGTTCATCGGCAGGGGTTTGAACTCGGCGGCTGCGGTCTCCGCCGCCGCGCGATCTTCCGGCGCGAGCTGCGAACCAAGCGCTTCGACACGGTCTTTCGATTCCTTGTCGCCGGCCTTGGCGGCGATCACGTACCAGCGATACGCGTCCGTCAGATTCTGCGGTACACCAAGTCCGCGCTCGTAGAGAATGGCAAGGTCGAATTGCGCGTCGGCGAGCCCGAGCTGCGCGGCCTTCAGGAACCAGCGGCCCGCCTCCTGGGGATTTTTCGTCGTTCCGTCGCCCTGTGCATAAGCAACGGCAAGGTTGGACATCGCCTTGCGGTTTCCGGCCTGTGCAGCCGCGAGGTACCAGCGGAACGCCTTCGCTTTGTCCTCCGGCACGCCCTTGCCCGAAGCGTAAAGCGTCGCCATGCGGTATTGCGCGACCGGCAGGCCCTGTACAGCAGCGCGCTCGAGCCATGGCGCCGCGTCGGCAGCCTCGTTCTTCGCCAGTTCGCGAAGCCCCAGCAGCAATTGCGCCTGTGGATTTCCGCCCTTGGCGAGCACGGCGGTTCGATCCTGGCCCGCGACGACCGAAGCGGCGGACGGCAACGCCACGCTTTTCGGAGCGACATATTTTGTAACGCGTGTAACTCTCGTCTGGTTTGCGACCGGCCTGGCGAAGGACTGTACGTGCGCCACCGGTTCGCTGCGGCTCATCAGTTCGGTCGCACCGACGACGATCGCGAGGATCGCGACGAGTCCAATCCCGCCCATGAGTGCGTAACTGGTCGTCTGTCCTTTCTGGATTGAAGCCAGCGAAAGCGATTTCAGGAAACGCAGGCCGAAAAGCTCTTTTCCCGTGCTGTCACCATCGCCGCGCAAAGTCGCCGTCTGCAGGGATTGGCGCGCCGCCGAGAGATAGGAGGGGGCCTCGACCGTGGTATCGCCGGCATTATCGCGCGCCATGACTGCGGCAGATGCGAGCGGTTCCATCCCGCCCAGGGAGGCGTGGTCGAAATCCGGGTGTTCAATCGCTTCAGGCTGGCTGAACGGCGGGGGCTCGACTGCGGCCGGTTGCTCGAGCACGAGCGGTTGCTCGCCGACCTCGATATGCTCGTCCGGGGCAGCAGCGTGCGCAGCCGATTGATCGGCGAACGTCGTGACCTCAGGCAGCGGCTCCGCGTGCGCCTGCTGGTTCAGGAAGACAGTGCTTTCCTCGGCATGCTGGATCGGGGTGTCGCTGTGTACAGAAAGGGTCTGCGCGGGAGCAGTCTGTTCTGCGGCCGTTGGTTCGCCGGGATTCGCGTCCGCCTCTTGTGGTTGTGGCTGTTGGGATGCCGGCTGCGGCGCCGCAAGGCTGGCCTTCAATTCGGCAATTGCCTCCTGTTGTCTTCGGGCCTGGATTTCGAACGTCTCCCCCAGAGACTGCAGCGCGGCTGCAAAGTTTGACTGCAGTTGCGCCATCGCATCGTGCTGTTTCTGCTCTTCGGCCTGGGCGCGTTCATCGAATGCGTGGGAAAGCTTGCCGAGAAGACCGCTCTGCAGATCGGCAATTGCCGCCTGTTGTTTTCGGCCTTCCATTTCCAGCTTGTCGCCGAGCGCGTTGAGCGTCTGCTGAAGCAGGTCGGCCTTCAATTGCTCAATGGCGTGCTGCTGGCCTTCCACTTCGGTATCGAGCTTCGCATTCAGCTGTTCCAATCGAGCTTCGATTGCCTCGGTTTTTGGCAGCAGGGCTGATGCCGCGGACATTGCGGCGCTGGTCCTGCCGGTCAGATCGGAAAGCTGGTGTTCCATGGCGGCGAGACGGCTGTCTGCTGCGGTTGTTGCACCGCTGGTCGAAAACCGATGCTCGATCGCGGCGATCCGGTTCTCGGCGGATGCACCGGCCAGATCTGCCTTCTTCGCCGCGCTTTCGAGATTTGCGAGCCGCGTTTCGAGGTTGGCGGTGTTCCGCGCAGAACCTGCTCGGACCGTCTCCGTCTGTGCCGCGACCGATTCCACGCTCCGGGTCAGCGAATGCGACATTTCGGTGTGACGCGAATCCAGGGATTGTACCGCCTGCTGCAAGAGCAGAACGCGACGATCCAAAGCGCCGCACATCCCGGTCACATCGGCCTGAACATCATCGACCTTGCCCTGCAGCTTTTCGAGCCGGGCCGTCGCCAGCTGCTTCTCTTCGGCATTGCGTACATCGGCGTTTTCGAGTTCCGCCCGGAGGGACGCGATCCGCTGTTCGAGCGCAGCCGACGATTGCGATGCAGCGGAGCCAATTCCCTGGATCGAGCTGGAGAGCGAGTCGAACTTTTCGCTGACCGCACGGAAGGCACCGCTGTACCGCGTATCGGTCTTGGCGAGATTTTCTTCCAGCCGTTCGAGGGCGGTCCGTTCCTCGGTAATCAGATGACGCGATTCTGCCAACGTCTCGCCGAGCGAATCCATCCGCGAGGAAATCGTGCGGGTTTCGGCGGAGTGCCTCAGGTTCATGCCGTCGACGAATTCCTGCAACTGCCCCATGCGCCGTTCGAAAGCGCCCCGGCTTTCGGCGTCATGTTCGCGCAGTTCGTTCACACGTCCGTTCAGACTTTCGAGCGACGTCGAGAGTTGCGATATCTGGATCGCAGAGTGACCGGCCGTACGGACCAATTCGTCGTTCAGGCGCGTCAGACCGTGATGGAGCTTCTTCAGCGCTTCGCGCATCGGCTCGCCACGCGAATCCACTTCGACCCGGTCAAGCCGGTCTGCGAGCTGGGCGACGTGGTTGCGCAGCGCGACGAAGGCGTCTTCCTGCTCACGCACATTCAGTTCGGAAAATCGCTTGAGGATCCGCCGTGTCAGCCACTCCCCGACGGAAACGCCCTCCCGTCGCGCGGCGGCCTGGGCTGCATCCCGAGCATCAGCCGGAATGTCCACAAGACTCCAGGTAGCCTCAAGCCCCATCTCGCACCTCGCATGAGTTGCCCGCCTCTCGAAGGAGGCAGGCACACCCATGCACTTTGTGCCGATAGCGTAAAAATGATGTTAACCTCGCTGGTTCACCTTATTTATACCGCTTATTCCGCGATTCGGGCCTGACAGGCGAAGCGGGAGAGCTCCGCCACCGCGGCATCGATGGCATCCTTGCGATGTCGGTCGAAAACAACGTTCGGTTCCGGCCACAAGCCTTTGACTTCAATACGATTCTCGGCGCGGAGCGTTTTCAGATCGGCGCGGCCGATGAATCGCTCGCCCTCGAGGATTGGCATTACGTAATAGCCGTAGCGCCGCTTCTTTTCGGGTACGAAAACTTCGATAGTGTAATCAAAGCCGAAAAGCCGCGATGTGCGCTTGCGGTCGCGAATTGACGGATCGAAGGGAGAGAGGAATCGTGCCGGCGCGTGCGCCGGCTCCAGCGACACGATTTCGGCCTCGAGGGAGGGCAGGGCAAACGCGGTGTGCGTGCTGCCGTCCTTGGCAGTCAGAGTGAGTTCGACGATTTCCTTCTTGCGCAGCGCCGCTTTCGTCCAATCGCGTGCTTCGGCAATTTCGACAAGATCGAAAAACCCCGCGATCTCCCGCGCCGTGCCGAACCCGAGCCGGGTGAGCGCCTCCCGGCAGGACCAATCGACCGTTTGCCGGCGCGTGGGCCGCGCGGAGCGAAGCTCGGCCGGGATCACCCGCTCCGCAAGATCGTAGACTTTTTCGAAACGGTCCCGGCGCGCGATCGCCAATTCGCCCGTTCGGAACAGATATTCGAGCGCCGTCTTTTTTGGTCCCCAACCCCACCATGGACCCTTTCGCTCGTCTTCGAACGCGCGCGTCGCGAGCGCGCCCTCCTTCCGGATGCGGCGCCGGACATGCGCAAGCAGTTTTTTCGGATCGGTCTCGAACTCCTGCCAGCGTGCGTGGGAGAACGGCGTCCTGGCGTTCCGGAATCGATGGTGCCAGTGCGGATAGAACTCGATCGGCAGCAGCGATGCATCATGCGTCAAGTGCTCGAACAGCGCGCCCTGATGGTGAAGCCCGGACAGCGACTCGCGTTCGTAGCCCGATGCCCGGGAAAACATGATCACGTGATGCGCGCGTTCCACCGTGTTGATGGAATCGAGTTGGACGAAGCCAAGTTCGCGCACGAGCGAGAGTACATCCTGTTGCGGCAAGGGGCCGCTCGAGCGCTTCCCCAATGCGTGCTTGTGGAGAAAGAGGCGCCGGGCATCGCTGTTGGTGATGATGAGTTTGGCCATCGCGGAGCTGTCGTTACGGCGGAATCGATTGCGAGATGCCGAGTCAGTGTTCCAGAGCCGGGGCTCCCGATCCACGTTGTTTTCGCGTTCGCCGCCAGCCGAAAGCGGGTGACGGGCTCGCAGTTGCAGCGCAAAGGGGTCACGCTCGAGCCTCTTGCCGGAGCTCGCTGTTTGATGCGATCAAGCCATGTCCTATACGAAGATCACCGTTCTATACGATGAGCAGCCGCCGGGTCGTTTCCGGTCTGTGGAAGAGGGAATAGGTATGACGACTGTATTGTCACGGCGCTTCGCGCTCGCGGTTTCATTCGTCTGTGCAGGAAGTCTGGCAGCAGCGGCCACGCTCCACCGGCCACTGCCGGCCGGCAGCCTCGAGCGGAACGGCACGCCGCAGACCTTGCAGCGCCACCACAAGCCTCGCGCCACGCCACTCCCGGCTGCGCTTCCCGACCGGCCGCCTCTCAGGAACGCGGCCGCCGGACTGAAGCGCCCTTACGGAGGGACGCCCGTCGACGTGCTTCTCTATCACTACGATCTGTTGCGAACCGGCTGGAACCAGAGCGAGACGGACCTCACGCCGACCACGGTGGCTTCAGCGAATTTTGGTCAGCTCACGACCCTGAACGTCGACGGGAACGTGTTTGCGCAGCCGCTGCTCGTGTCCGGGTTCACAATGCCGGATGGCACCACGCATGACGTGCTCGTGGTGGCGACCGGCCACGACAGCGTCTACGCGTTCGACGCGCAGACCTATGCGGTGTTGTGGCAGGTGAGTCTCGGGAAGCCCCAATCGACCAGCGACGTGGGGTGCGGGGACGTAGAGCCGGAGTACGGTATTTCCAGTACGCCGGTCATTGTTCGCAACAGCGCGAGTTCCGCCACCATCTATCTCGTTGCCGCGACGGAACCGGCGAGTTTCTCTTTCCACACGCAGCTGCATGCGCTCGACCTCGGCACGGGACAGGACATCATGTCTCCGGTCGAAATCGATCCCAAGGCCAGGCTGAAGAGCGGCGGGAAGATCGAATTCGATCCGCAGAACCAGTGGAACAGGGCCAGTCTCGCCTACAGCAACGGCAATCTCTACGTCGGGATCGGGTCGCATTGCGACAACAATGCCGGTTCGATTTCCGGCTGGCTTCTCAACTACGATGCGGCGACGCTGAAACTCGTACACCACTTTCACACGATCGAAAATTCGGCCGGATACGAACTCGCAAGCATCTGGATGACGGGATTCGCGCCGGCAATCGACTCGAGCGGAAATGTGTTCGCGGTGACCGGGAATGGCAATTTCGACAAGGGTGACAGGAATTGGGGCGAGAGCGTGATCAAGCTTCCCCCGACTCTCCAGAAGGTCGAGAGCTTCTTCACGCCGGCGAGTTACCAGCAACTCAACGATGGTGACGTCGATTTCGGTTCGGGCGGAGTCATGTTGCTGCCGGTTGTGCAAAACCAAACCGCGCCGCCGATGGCCGTGGCAATAGGCAAGGACGCCGTTCTGTACCTGTTGAACCAGGACAGCCTCGGGAAAGTGAAGGCGAACGACGCCGGCGCGCTGCAGTGGCAGCGCCTGGGCGGCTCCGGCGGCGGCACCTGGGGCGGTCCGGCCTATTATGGCGGACCGAACGGCGGACTGGTCTATGTGCAGATCGACGGCGATGTCCTGCGCAGTTTCAGCGTAAGCACGGGATCAAATCCGGCGCTTACGCCGGCAGCGACCGGCACGTCGGACGCCGGTTACGGCGGCTCTCTTCCGATCGTTTCTTCCAACGGAGCGACTTCGGGCACGGCCGTCGTGTGGCTGATCCGGCGCGGCGCCACTGTTCAGCTCGAGGCCTACGATGCGCTTGCGCTGGGCACCCCGCTTTTCGCGGCCAATGCGGGCAAGTGGTCCAACAAGGGCAACGGCAATTCCTTCCTGACGCCAATGGAAGCGAACGGGCGCGTGTACGTTCCGGCATACAAGACGGTGACGGTGTTCGGTCTGGCGGGCGACGGCGAAGTCAGGAAGTAAGAACGTCCCTTCGGAAAGAGGGGCTGTTTCCTGGAGCGCCGCGTCCACGCGCGGATTTGGAGTGCGCTCGCGCCCGGACTCGTCACATATTTGCACCGTCGAACCGCCGGACCTGCGCTCGGGCGAGAATCTCGGGCACCATGAGACGGGCGTTGACGCCCATGCGATCGACGGACCTGTCGACGGGCGCCCAATGGGTGACGCAACCGCAGGTTTGGCAGCGGTGGAATTCGATCGATCGGCCGTTCCACATGTACACGTGTGTAGCGTCGGCGCCGGCCACGATCCGCACGTGCTTCGGCGAATAATACGCCCACAGGACCCCGTAGCGCCGGCAGATCGAACAGTTGCAATCCGTCACCGTCTCCGGAGCCTCGGGAACTTCGAGCTTTACGCGCCCGCAATGGCAGGAGGTCTCGATCATGGGGTCCTCGCGTGAGGGGGTCGCGGAATAGGGTATAATACCGCGCGAATTCACGATTCGCGAAGCGAGGCCCTCATGTCGTCCAGCATCGGCGGTTCGGTCGAACTGCAGATTCTCTTCTGCGCCATTCTTCTCGGTCTCATCCAGCTCATTCTGGCCGTCGCCACGGGCTTGCCGTCCGTCGGGCTTTCGTGGGCGGCAGGCCCTCGCGACGAAGCGAGGTCCCACCCGGGGCGGATCGCGGGGCGGCTGGAGCGGGCCTTCGAAAACTTTCTTGAGACATTCCCGTTTTTCGCAGCCAGCGTGCTCCTGGTGCATGTGTTGAATAAGAGCACGCACACGTCGGTACTGGGTTCGCAGATTTATATCTGGGCGCGCGTGCTTTACGTGCCCGCGTATGTGATCGGGATTCCGTTCGTGCGTACACTGATCTGGGCCGCATCACTGGCTGGAATACTGATGGTCCTTGCTGCGTTGTGGCCGGGAATGTGATTTTCGAAGTTCGGTTGCATTGCAATTGTCGCAAGAAAAGTTCCCGCGAGATCAAAGAATCGTGAACGCAACGCGACGCACGTCGACTATTTTCTTCCGGCTCAAAACAGTACTATAGCAATAGTAGTTGCGGTGCCGTTTCGGGTGACGGAACCGCGAGTCCGGTCGGGGATTTTCGATCCGCGGCCAGGCAATGCCGGCACTTCGGGTGTGGTGTCGGGACAATAAGAAAATCGGTTCCGTCGCGCCGCGGAACTCAAACCCGGAGTTCAATAGGTGGCTCAGGCGGAGAGCGACAGCCAGATACGCAATCTGATTGCGTCAGCAAGACAGGCGGCCGCCAGCGGTCGCGCCCATGATGCAGAAGGGCTGCGGCGCCAGGCCGAAGCGCTGGCACCATGGCACCACTGGTGCTCAACGAAACGGCCGTTGGGCTGTTGCTGACCGGAGATGTCCCGGGCGCCCACAGAATTCTTGAGCGTCTGGTCAAGTCCGAGCGATCCAATCCGGAGATCTGGTTCAATTTGGGATCCGCGTTGCGCAAACTTTCCCGCCGCGACGAGGCGCTGGCCGCCTTCGAGAAGGTTCTGGCGCTGGAACCCCGAAACATCGCAGCGCTTCTCGAGAAAGGCTCCATCCAGGAAGATCGGGGTTCAACGCGCACGGCCGCGGTAACGTATCGCACGGCACTGCAGATGATCCCGCCCGGCTACAGCACGCCGCAATGGATGGATCAGCCGCTCCGCCACGCAAGAGGTGGTCGAGCGCAACAATCGAGCTCTCGAAATTTTTGTCGAGGAAGGACTTGGCGGGATCAGGGCGAAATCTGGCGAAGAGCCGCTCGACCGTTTCGACCGATGTGTCGACATACTTCTTCAAAAGCGGCGTCCGTTCCGGCAGCAACCAACCTTCATGTATTTCCCGGAACTGCCCGCGATTGAATTCTACGATAAGCGGGAATTCCCCTAGCTGCTCGATATCGAGGCGCGGGCCAATGAAAACCGCGAAGAACTCGTCGACGTACTCTCGGATGGTGGGTCCAAAGTTCTCGATCCCTATGTAGCGGACCAACCCGGCCTTCCGATGGAGGTCTGGCGGGACCTTAACCAGTCGCGGCGGTGGGGCGTGTACTCTCTATGGCGGGAAGGTGTCTCTTATCCCGAGCACATCGCCCGCTGTCCGCGCACCGCGGCTGCGCTTGAGAGTTCTCCGCAATGGGACGTGCCCGGCAGCGGGCCCACTGCGCTGTTTTCCATTCTGGACGCCAAAACGCGGATCCCGCCGCACACCGGCCCGGTGAACACGCGTCTTGTGGTGCATCTTCCGCTCATCGTGCCTCCAGGCTGCCGCTTTCGCGTGGGTTCGGAAGAGCGCGAATGGAAGGAGGGAGAAGCTTTCGTTTTCGACGATTCGATCAATCACGAGGCGAGAAACGACAGCGACAGCCCGCGCGCGGTTCTGATCTTTGACATCTGGAGTCCTTTCGTCACCCCGGCCGAACGCGAAATGGTTCGGGCGGTTACAGCGCGCATTGCCGACTATTATGGCTCGGTTTCTGCGGCGGGAGGCGCCTGATCTTGACGCACATATTCGTTTTCAAAACGCGCAGGACACCATAAGCTGAAGCGAACCTGCGCACTGGGCCTGCCACACCGTGCCTGAGACATGCAGCCACCTCGATACCATCAAGACTGTTACGCCCAGCGCGCTCGGTTGCGAGGAATGCCTGAAGATTGGTTCGCCCTGGGTGCATTTGCGGATTTGCCGGACGTGCGGTCACGTCGGGTGCTGCGATTCCTCACCCAACAAGCACGCGACAAAACATTTTCACCGGACAAAACACCCGATCATCGAAGGGTATGATCCGCCGGAAGGCTGGGGCTGGTGTTACGTGGATGACGTGATGTTCGATCTTTCGGATCGCATGACGCCACACAATGGTCCCATTCCGCGTTACGTGTGAGCATTCGACGAGGCAGGCAGGTTTGCCGGAGAACTATTCATGGCTCACGAACGAATTCGGGAAGGCTTTGAGGTCTATGTCCATGACGGCGATGTGGCGTTCGGCGCCGTGCGTCAGATTGCGCCTGGGGGCAGACCCGAGATCCTCGTCTACGTGGAAAACGCCGGCGACTTCTCGATTCCCCTCTCGGCGGTTCGCGATGTACACGACGAGAAGGTGGTCCTCGACTGCGGGAAGCTCGACCGCAGGCTGCGGGAGGCGATCGGCCACGCCCACACGGCCGAAGATCCCGATATCGCCGCCAAACCGGACGAGCCTCCGGTCGACTGAGTCTTGTGGCGGGGCGCCATTCGGGGCCGGTCAAACCTTCTCGCTGGCGCGCTCGTCGCGATAATTGTCATTCTCGCGTTTTTCAACGCCCTGAACCTGGCCTCGAAACTGACTCAGACGTCGGATAGTGCGCAGGGTTTTGTGGTCGGCCACGCGATCGCGAGTGGCAATGTCCTTCTCTCCGGCTGGCATTTCCCGATCGACAACTTCTATTTCACTGACTCGATTCCGTACGCAGCGGCGGAAGCGGTGGTGGGGTCGCGCCCGGGCCTGATGGCGGTTCTTCCGGCCCTCGTCTATGCGTGTCTCGTCCTCCTTGCGCTACTCCTGTGCGTCCGGTCCGGGCCTTCTGGCGTCGATTGGGAGCCCGTCGCAGCTGTTATCGTGCTGCTGGCCGTGCCGGTCCGGGTCGGGTCGCGGAACCCCATGCTGATGTCCGACACGCACATGGCGACCATCGTCGCCGCATTGGCTGCGCTGGCGCTTCTCGCCCGCATGGCGAGCGCACAACCCGGCGACACGATTGCCCGTTTCGTCGCCGCTCCCTCATTCCTGCTGGTGGCCCTTATTGTTGCGAGTGATCCGTTCAGCCTTGTCTTTGCTTTCGGTCCCGCGCTTGCAGTTTTGTCGATCGAATCCGCGCACAGGCTGCGCCCGCCAAACGTCCGCATCGTGCTCACGCTGCTCGCCGCGGCGATCGTGGCAGGCCTGCTGTTGCCGTGGATGCTGGCCCTTTTGGGTGGCCTGACGACCGAGAACGACCTCACCCTCGGTTTCGCTCCACCAACCCGGTGGTGGACAAATCTCGTCGATGTGGTGTCCGGCATCCTTACGCTTTGGGGGAGCAACCCGCTGAATGTGCAGAGCGCATACGAAGGATTCGTGTTCGCGATTCGATGTGCAGCGCTGGCCTTTGTACTTTTCGTGCTTGTTCACGTAGCGCGCAATCTTTTCCGCGGCGGGACGCTGGCTCTGCTCGATCGATTCCTCTGTGCCGGCGCGGCCGTGTCGCTTGCAGCCTGCATACCGAGCGCGCAATTCGCGAAGGGTGTGAGCCCGGGAAATATGTGGCACGGCGGACCGCCCATGCGTTTTCTCGTGCCCGCCGTTTTGTTCTTCAGCATTGTTGTCTGCGGGCAATTCGCGCGCTCTTTCGACTTCTGGACGAATTTGCGCGCGCGAACGCATTTTGTCATCGCGCTTCGCGTGCTTGCCGGGCTGGTTCTCCTGATCGGCGTCCTGCAATTTTCGCCGGCAGGCGAGTCACACCCGAGCGATCGGAGACCGGCAATCATCGCGGCGCACTGGATTGAGCAGCACCATTTGTCACAGGGGGCCGGCGAGTACTGGTCGGCCAATCTGCTTACCGCGATGTCGGGCGCCGCCATTGGCGTGCGTAGCATGGTGCCCGATCACGGCCGCCTTGTCCCTTATGTGTGGGTGGAAGCGCAGGACTTCTATGCGAGCCAGCCGGAATTCGCCGTGTGGCAGGAACCCAATCAGACCGGCTGGACGGAGGCGTTCGTCCGTGCGACGTGGCATGTATGTGCCATCAGGACTGTGGCCGGTTATCGCATCGCGCTGTTGCAGGCGTCCCGGGAGTTCGCACGCTGCACCCGATCGTAGGTCATGCTCTGCTTTTTTTCTCCGCGTTGTGATAGCCCCCTCGGACGTGTCGGGAAGCAATAGCCGGAATGGTTGAGCGATTTGTCATTATCGGCGCAGGACAGGCATGTGCGCAGGCCGTCATGACGCTGCGCGCCGAAGGGTTCGCCGGAAGCATTACCGTCATTGGCGATGAACCCTATCCGCCCTATCAGCGGCCGCCGCTCTCGAAGGCTTATCTCGCCGGCACCTTCGAACGCGAGCGCCTCTTCCTGAAACCGCAGGCGTTTTATGCGGAAAGCCATTGCGAACTGATTCTCGATGCCGCGGCGCGGGAAATCGATCGCGACGCACACAAGGTCGAGCTGTCGAATGGCGAAGCGGTTCCGTTTGAAAAACTCCTCCTCGCTACGGGATCACGCGTACGGCGCATTCCGGTCGAGGGCGCAAATCTTCCCGGGATCTTCTACTTGAGAGGCATCGCCGATGTCGATTCTTTGCGGGCAGATTTCGGCGCAGGCAAGCGGCTTGTCGTTGTCGGCGGGGGCTATATAGGATTGGAGGTCGCCGCGGTCGCCGCGAAGTTTGGCCTTCATGTGACTGTTTTCGAGTCGCTCGACCGGGTCATGGCACGTGCGGTTTCGCCCGACATATCTGCGTTTTACGAGACCGTACACAGGAACTCGGGCGTGCGAATCGAAGTGAACACTACCGTCGGGCGTTTCGAGGGAAACGGGCGGCTGGAAGGCGTTTGCGCCGGCGGGGAGCTGTGGCCTGCAGACCTGGCACTTGTCGGCATCGGCATCGTTCCGAACGTTGAGATTGCACAAGCCTGCGGCCTGGCCTGCGACGACGGTATTGTGGTGGACGATTGTGCGCGTACGGCCGACCCCGACATCTTCGCAGCGGGAGATTGTACGCGCCATGTCGGGCGCGATGGCGCTCTCATTCGCCTCGAATCCGTGCAGAATGCGATTGACCAGGCAAAGCACGCCGCGCTCGCAATGCTGGGAAAACCGACCCCCTATCGAGAGGTGCCGTGGTTCTGGTCGGATCAATACGATCTGAAACTGCAGATCGCGGGGCTGGCGCGTACCGGCGACGCGCTGGTGAGGCGCGGCGATCCCCGATCACGGAAATTCGCGGTGTTCCATCTCCGCGACGGGCGCGTAGCGGCCGTCGAAGCCGTCAATGCGGCTCCGGAGTATATTGTCGGGCGCAGGCTGATCGCGGAAGGTACCCCTGTCGCGCCGGAACGGCTTGCCGATACAACCGTGCCGATGAAGGCCATTGTCTGAGATTTGAGACTTCCATGCCGAAAATCACCTATATCGAACACACCGGAAAAGAGCACATCGTTGAAGTGCCTTCGGGATGGTCCGTCATGGAAGGCGCGGTGAAGAACCTGGTGCCGGGAATCGATGCGGATTGTGGCGGCGCCTGTGCCTGCGCGACCTGTCATGTGCATGTCGATCCGCAATGGGCGGGGAAGCTACCGCCCAAACAGGACATGGAAGAGACAATGCTCGACTTTGCGCAGGAGCTTCAACCGACCAGCCGGCTGTCGTGCCAGATCAAGGTCACGCCGGAGCTGGATGGACTCATTGTACGCATGCCCAAGAGCCAGCACTGACCTTCGCGTTTTTCAGCCCGCTTGGGCGAGCGCTTCCGGCGCCTCTGTGCGTCGCGGGATATGACAGATGACCGTCGTGCCACGCCCGGAAACGCTTTCGATTTCAACCCAGCCGCCATGCAACTCGACAAACCGGTTCACCAGGGCAAGGCCCAAGCCCGCACCTGCAGGCCGGCCGGACCGGCCGCGCGCGGAGAACGTGTCGAAGACGCTGGCTTTCACTTCTTGCGCAATCCCGTAGCCGGAATCCGACACGGCAATTCGAATTTCCTCGCCGGATATCGATGCCGAGAGCACGACGGTGCCGTCGCGCGGCGTATAACGAAATGCGTTCGAAAGAAGATTGAACAGGACCTGCCTCAGCCGCCGCTCGTCGGCAAGAATGTAGCCGATGTTCTCGTCCCAGTCGCGACGGAAGACGATGCCGAGCCCCTCGGCGTGTTTGCGCAGCGATTCGGCCACGCGCGACAGCAGTTCATGAAGCCCGACCCGGTCGAGCGCAAGCCGCATCGCGCCGGAATCGATGAGTGCGAGGTCGAGAATGTCGCTCGTCACGTCGGCGAGCGTATGCGACGCGGCGAGGATGTCGTCGACGTACTCCTGTTGTTTTTCATTCAGTGCGCCTGTGTGTCCCTCGGCCAGCAGGGTGGCAAAGCCATGTACGGCGTTGAGGGGATCGCGGAACAGGAACGAAGCGTGATGGACGAAATCGGATTTGAGCCGGTCGGCGGCCTCCAGAGCCTCGGCACGGTCGCGCAACGCGCTTTCTATGCGATATCGATCGGTCACATCGGTGAAGGTGATGAGTGTCGCTCCGTCCGGCAGCGGCGCAAAGGCGAGTGCCAGCACCTTCCGGTCTGACCGCTCGATCTGCCCCCAGTTCCTGCTTCGCTCGGCACCGGAAGCGACGCTGAGCGCCAGCTTCTGCCACATCGGCGCGTCGCCAAACCGGGCAACGCAGGCCTGCGCTATTTTCTGTACATGGGGTTCGCCGCCGAGATCGGCAGGTTCGAGCTCCCAGAGCCGCGCAAAGGCCGCATTGTGCAATTTCAGGCGTGCGTCCGGCCCAAACACGGCGACGGCTTCGCTCAATGTGTCCAGCGTGGCCGATTGAACCTTGATCAGCGTGTTGTAGGAGCTTTCAAGCGCGAGCTTTTCCGTGACGTCCTCGTACAGGACTGTCAGTCCGCCAAAGGGATGCGGCTGGGCAATTACGCGCAATGCCTTGCCGCCGGGAAGGTACCAGAGGTCGTCCGGAACGTATCCCGAGGGCTCGTCGTAGAGCGCGAGCCGGCGCCGTTTCCAGTCCTGATAGTCCCGTTGTTCGGGAAGCTTGCGGGTCTCGCGCAGGCGGTCGAGGATTTCTTCGTCGCTCGGGTGGGTATCAAGCCAGTTCCCCGGAAGATTCCACAGCCGTGTGTAGGCGCCGTTGTAGAAGGCGAGTTTGCGCTCGCGATCGAAGATCGCGACAGCGGTCGCGAGTTTGTCAAGCGTATCGGCATGCGCGTCGATGTGCTGCTGCAGCCGTGCTTCGGCATTGACAAGGTCGGTGACGTCGACGGCCGTGCCGACGATCTCGCCGTTTGCGAGCGGCACGTGCGTCAGCGCCAGGGCGCGGCGCTGACCGCCTATCACGACGAAGCGCCTGGTCTCCGCCGGTTCTCCGCGTGCGCGCGCGGCCGCCGCCAGCTCCTGCTCCGACCTGTCGAGCGATGACTGATCGGCGAGGGCGGTATCCAGACTCTTTCCTCCAACTGCGCCGAGGAAGGCGCGGTTGCCCCAGCGCAGGCCGCAGGAGGAATCCCGCAGCCACACCGGAAGCGGAACAGCGTCCAGCACGCTGCGAAAATCCGTTTCTGTTGTACAACCGTTCTCGACCCATACGGTCGCCATGCTGTCCACGGGCGCGCCGCGCAGGGCGACCGTTTCGCCACTTGCGGTTTCGGCGTTCATCCGGAACGGTGTTCCGTTCCGATTGAGCTGCGCCAACGCCTCGGCAAGCTCGGCCGCGTTCGCACCGGCGAGACAGGATTGAACCACCCTCTCGGCGTCGCCGAAGCCCCAGGCTTCTTCGTCACCCGCGTTCCAGACGACAACCGAGTCGCGGCTTGAGGCCAGGAGCGCGTCGCGCGCCGCGATGGAGGCGCGCACGGGGGCAGAAATCCGCTGCAATTGCCGACGTAGTTTTTGGGCGGAGCTGATCAGGGCGGACGCCCACAGGGACGTCGCAAGTGCGAGCGCGATGGCGCCTGCGGTGATGAAACCGTCGACCTGGGGCGAGATCATGGTCGCGGCTGCGACCGGACTGGAAAACGAGGTGAGGACGCCCACAGCGAGCCAAAACATTGCCGCTCTGCTGTTGTTGCCGGCTTGCAGTCCCAAAACGGGACACATCGTCGGGCAACTCCCCCGTTCGGCCCCTTCAGGGCGAATCACTTCGGAATCATTATGATACGCGGGAGAAACGAATCGGCCTAGATAATGCGGTTAAAAAATCGTAAAGGGCCATAGCTGGGAAGCGCCACCGGCCCTGGCGTTCGCGGAGGTGCAGGCCCCGGACAGCATGTTCGACCCAGGTCCCGCTGCCCATGCGTCTCCGAAGAACAATCTGCTAAAGCGGCTGCAGAAAATGACAGGCGGCAACTCCCATGATTTTTCGCCAACTTTTCGATCCGCAATCCTCGACTTTTACTTACGTCCTGGCTGACGAAAGCACACGCGAAGCCGTGCTGATCGATCCCGTGTTCGAGCAGACCCGGCGCGACGCGGCGCTGCTGACCGAACTCGGCCTCAAGCTCCGATGGACTCTCGAGACCCATATCCATGCCGACCACGTCAGCGGCGCATGGCTTCTGAAACAGCGGCTTGGCAGTTCGATCGCCGTGGGCGCGGCGACCGGCGCGGAAGGTGCCGATCGCTATCTGGAGGACGGCGACGAAATTCTCCTGGGCGAGCGCGCGTTGCGTACGCTCGCGACGCCGGGTCATACAAGCGGCTGCGTTACCTATGTGCTCGACGATCTGAGCCGCGCCTTCACCGGCGATTGTCTGCTCGTGCGCGGCACCGGGCGCACGGATTTCCAGGGTGGCGATGCGGCCGCGATGTACCGCTCGGTGCGGGAACGCATTTTCGCGCTGCCGGACTCCTGCCTTCTGCATCCGGCGCACGACTATCGCGGTCTTACGGTCACGAGCGTGGGCGAGGAGAAGAAGTTCAATCCGCGTCTGGGCGGCGACGTGGCGCTGGGCGACTTCACCGGCCATATGGCCAATCTCAAACTCGCGCATCCCAAACAGATGGATATCGCCGTTCCGGCAAATCTCTGCTGCGGAAAGCCCGAGCAGGGCGTTACTGTCGAAGCCGATCCGGACTGGGCAGCCGTGACCTTCAGTTTCGCGGGAATCTGGGAGATCACACCGCAGGCGCTCGAGGAGAAGGTCTCCGGCGTACAGATCATCGACGTACGCGAACCGTCGGAATTCACGGGCGCTCTCGGCCACATCGCCGGCGCGAAACTTGTCCCCCTGGGCGAGCTGCAGGCGCGTGCCGGCGAAATCGGGCGCGACCGGCCGATCGTGACCGTCTGCCGCGCCGGCAGCCGCTCGGCGCAGGCGTTCAACCTGTTGCGCCAATCCGGATTTCAGAACGTCGCCAATCTCTCCGGCGGCATGCTCCGCTGGCGCGCGGAAGGTTTTCCGGTCGAGGGCGGGGCGGCGTAAGTACAGTTATCAGTAGCGATACTGATCGGTCTTGAAGGGGCCGCTCTGCGGCACGCCGATATAGGCCGACTGTTTGTCCGTCAGCTTTGTCAGCTTTACGCCGATCTTCTCGAGATGCAGGCGCGCGACCTTTTCGTCGAGATGTTTCGGCAATGTGTACACCTTTTTCTCATACCGGCCGGGATTGGTGAACAGCTCCATCTGCGCCAGCGTCTGGTTGGTGAAGGAGGAGCTCATCACGAAGGAGGGATGTCCCATGGCATTGCCGAGGTTCACCAGCCGGCCTTCGGACAGCAGGAGGATGCGTTTGCCATCCGGGAATTCGACCTCGTCCACCTGCGGCTTGACGTTGTGCCACTTGAAATTCTTGAGCGCGGAGACCTGAATCTCGGAATCGAAATGGCCGATGTTGCAGACAATGGCGCGGTGCTTCATTTCGCGCATGTGATCGACCGTGATCACGTCGACATTGCCGGTAGCCGTGACGAAAATGTCGGCGCGCGGCGCGGCGTCGTCCATGGTCGTCACTTCGTATCCCTCCATCGCCGCCTGCAACGCACAGATGGGATCGACTTCGGACACCATGACCCGGCAGCCCGCCTGCCTGAGCGACGCGGCCGAGCCTTTGCCGACGTCGCCAAAGCCGGCCACCATGGCGATCTTGCCGGCCATCATCACGTCGGTGCCGCGGCGGATGCCGTCGACCAGGCTTTCGCGGCAGCCGTAGAGATTGTCGAACTTCGATTTGGTGACGCTGTCGTTTACGTTGATGGCGGGGAAAAGCAGCTTGCCGTCGCGTTCCATCTGGTAGAGGCGGTGTACGCCGGTTGTCGTCTCTTCCGTCACGCCGCGGATCTGGTGCGCGACGTTGGTGTACCAGCCCCGTTTGTGTTTCAGCCGGCGGATGATCGCGCGGTAGAGCACCTCTTCCTCATCGTTCTGCGGCGAGTCGAGAAAACCCGCGTCGCCGCGCTCGGCGCGCGCGCCCAGATGCACGAGCAGCGTGGCGTCGCCACCATCATCCAGAATCATGTTGGGCGCGCCGCCGTCCGCCCACTCGAAGATGCGGTGGGTGTACTCCCAGTAATCCTCGAGGCTCTCGCCCTTGATCGCAAACACGGGCGTCCCGCCGGCCGCAATTGCGGCCGCCGCGTGGTCCTGCGTCGAGTAGATGTTGCACGACGCCCAGCGTACATCCGCGCCGAGCGCTGTCAGCGTTTCGATGAGGACGGCCGTCTGGATGGTCATATGCAGGGAGCCGGCGATACGGGCGCCCTTCAGGGGCTGCGCCTGCGCGAATTCCTCGCGCGTCGCCATAAGACCGGGCATCTCGGTCTCGGCGATGTCGATTTCCTTCCGGCCCCAATCGGCGAGATTGATATCCTTGACGGCATAATCCTGGCTCATGGGGCTCTCCTCCTGCGGGCCGGGCGGTATAACAGCCGGCAATGGTAGTTTCAAGCAAGATATAAAGAAATGTGCATATCCTTATCTCTTGGCGCTGCCCACCGATGATGCCGGAAAACAGCCTTTTTGTCTGCATTCGGGTTCCCAAGAGCGGCAGCCTGAGCCTGACTCACGGTCTCATGGCGGCCTTCGCGGAGCAGCGCGTCTTCTACGTTCCCAATACGCTGGATCCTGACAGCCAGGTCTCCCGCCTGCAGCGGCTGCGTTTCCTGCGGGCGCGATTTCAGAACCTCTCGCGGCACTATGGAACGGCCAGCATGGGTGCGGTTTGGGCCCGGATCGACCGGGAGGCCAGGTCCGGCGATCTGTTGATGGGGGGGCATGTCGATTTTCGGACTGCCAGCGCAAAAATCCGTCGGCCGCTGCAGATCATCACGCTGCTGCGCGAGCCCATTGCGCGCGCTCATTCCGAATACGATTACATGCGCCGTGGCTATGCGCGCAAATCGCGGCTGAGCCGATTCGACGCGAGCGTTTTGCACAAAAGGGCGGGGCGGCTCGATTTCGACTCCTATCTCGATTTCCTTTTCGCGCACCGCGCAATCTACGGCGACATCGCCTCGCAATATCTCGGCTGGACCGGAGGAGACGGTCCTGGCGAATTCTTTGCGCGCCACGTGTTTCATTGCGGCGTGCTGGAGCGGAGCGCGGATTTCGCGCAAGTCCTGTCGGAAAAGCTTGGCCGTCCGTTCGCGCTGCCGGTCGAAAACCGTACGAGAAGCGAGCGGCCGGAGGTCACCGCCCGCCAGCGCTCGCTCCTGGAGCAAATCTACGCCCGCGATATGGTCTTGTACGACTGGGTCCGCCTCAATTGCTGAATGGGCGCGCGGGAATACTGCCAATCGCCCTCTTTCCTTGCGGGAGAGGGCAGCTGAGCTGTATGCACCGCGGCGAAGCGGGTGAGGGGTACTTGCTCAGATTCAGCCGGGTTTGCGGAATTTCAGGATGAACTGGTCGGTCTTGCCGCGGATCGACGGATCGAACACTTTTGCGGTGCGTGGGTCGTTCGGATTGCGAAGAACATCGCTCTCGCCGGCAAACTTGAATCCCGCTGCCTCGACCTCCTTCTTGACGGTATCCTCATCGATCCGGTGCAGCGTATCGGTGTCTCGGAGACCGGAGCCTTTCTCGGCAGCGTGATCGAGCACGATGAACACGCCGCCGGGCTTCAGCGAATCGTAGACCGCTTTGTTGACTACGTTGATGTCGGGCGGCCCGAAGAATTTGTCGTGCAGGTCATGATAGTTCTGCGACGTCCAGGCGATGTCGAGCTTTTCCGGCGTGACGAATTTTTCGATCGGTGCGTGAATGTACGAGACGTTCGGATATTTCGGATCGGGCGGCGGCGGGACGGTCGCGCCGTGCTTCTTGTAAATATCGTCGATGTTCGAAGGCATGTACGCATACACATATCCCTTTGGACCCACTGCCTTGGAGAACAGGCGCGTGAAATAGCCCGTGCCGGGGATGATGTCGGCGACGCGGTCACCGGGCTTTACGTCCGCAAAAGCGAGGCATTCGGCCGGCTTGCGGTTGGCGTCTCGGGCCCTGTCGGTCTCCGGACGATCCGGATTGGCC
>Ga0070731_10000827_pt1 | contig 36632 bp, 33 predicted proteins | sample Coa_R1_2_FD_66448 | JGI IMG/M metagenome (GOLD analysis project Ga0070731, IMG submission 66448) | Surface soil microbial communities from Centralia Pennsylvania, which are recovering from an underground coalmine fire - Coalmine... | ecosystem: Environmental > Terrestrial > Soil > Unclassified ...
CTGATCCCGGGCGATCCGGTCGTCGCCATCCTCGGGACGGAAGTGGATCAGGAGACGCAGCAGAGCCTGCGGCACGCGATGGGCCTCGACCGCCCGCTGCTCGCGCAGTACGCGCTGTGGGTCGGCGGGGCCCTGCGGGGGAACCTCGGCGAATCGGTGCGCACGCATCAACCCGTCGCGGCGATCCTGGGCCAGAAGCTGCCGGTGACCCTCCAGCTGACCGCGGCCGCGATGATCGTGGGACTGTCCATCGCGCTGCCGGCCGGCGTGCTCGCCGCGGTGCGGCGCAACTCGGCGGTCGACCTGGGTGCCATGGGCATCGCGCTCGGCGGCGTCTCAATTCCGTCGTTCTGGCTCGGCGTGATGCTGATCTTGCTGTTCTCGCTGCACTGGCGGCTCTTTCCCGCGATCGGCTACGTGCCGGTCGCCCGCGATCCCGCGGACGCGCTGCGGCACATGGTGCTCCCGGCGGTGACCCTGGGCCTCGGACTCGCCGGCGCCCTGACCCGGATGGTCCGGTCCGACGTCCTGGAGGAATTGGGCCGCGAGTACGTGCGCACCGCGAGGGCCAAGGGCCTCAGGTTCGCGCGCGTCATCGCCCGGCACATCCTCCGCAACGCGCTGCTGCCGACGCTGACGGTGCTCGGCGTCCAGGTCAGCGTGCTGCTCGGCGGCGCCGTCATCACGGAGCAGATCTTCGCCTGGCCCGGTGTGGGCCAGCTGATCGTCCAGGCGGTCCAGAGCCGCGACTATCCGGTGCTGCAGGGCGGGATTCTGATCGTGGCGGTGCTGGCCGCGGTGGTCCAGCTGCTCGTCGATCTCGCCTACGCCGTCATGAATCCGAGGATCCGCTTCGGATGAAGCGGCGGCGGTCCCGGTTCCTGCGCCACCGGCTCGGCATGACCGGCGGGGTCGTGGTCGCCGCAATGCTGCTGGCCGCGGCCGGGGCGCCTTTGTGGCGGACGCAGGATCCCCTCGCGATGCAGATGTCGCAGTCGCTCCAGCCGCCCACGCCGCAGCACTGGTTCGGCACGGACGAGTTCGGACGGGACGTCTGGTCGCGGGTCGTCTACGGCGCGCGGCTCTCGATCACGGTCGGGTTGGCCTCGATGCTGCTCGCGACCGCGGCCGGCGTGCCGCTCGGCGCGGCCGCCGGATACGCCGGCGGGGCGTTCGACGCGCTCGTGATGCGCGGCATGGACGCGATCCTCGCATTCCCGGGACTGCTGCTGGCGATCGGCCTGGTGGCGGCGCTCGGGTTGGGGACCGAAAGCGGCATCATCGCGATCGGCGTCGTCTACGTGCCGGTGTTTGCGCGCGTCACCCGGGGCGCCGTGCTGGTCCGCCGGCAGGAGGAGTACGTGGAAGCCGCCCGCGCGCTGGGGCAGACGGACCTCGCCATCCTCCGCCGCCACGTGCTGCCGAACTGCATCGCGCCGGTGCTCGTGCAAGCGACGCTCGGCTTCGCGAGCGCGATCGTCATCGACGCGGGGCTGTCCTTTCTCGGCGCGGGGACGCCGCCGCCGGCGCCGGACTGGGGCACCATGCTGAACGAGGCGCGGCAGTTCATGGTCTCGGCGCCCCACGTCGCGGTGTTCCCCGGGCTCGCGATCTCACTCGCCGTGCTCGGTTTCAACCTGCTCGGCGACGGGCTGCGCGATGCGCTGGACCCGAGACTCTGAGTACCGGGAGGCCGCCGATGAAATCCGCGCTCACGCAGGCCGTCCGGCAGACCGCGAACGAGTTGCCGGGACGGCTCGGCTGTCACATCTGCGACGCGGCCGGCGGCGTCTGGGCGTCCCACCGCGCCGACGAGCGCTTCGTCACCGCCAGCGTGATCAAGGTCCCGATCCTGATCGCCCTGGCCGCGTCGGTGGACGCGGGCGAGCGCCGCTGGGAGGACGTCGTGCCCGTAAACCGGGACGACGCGGCGGCGGGCAGCGGCGTCATTCAGCATCTGTCGCGCCCCGAATACACGCTGCGCGACGTGGCGGTGCTGATGATCATCGTCAGCGACAACCGGGCGACGAATCTGGTCATCGATCTCCTGGGGCTGGACCGCATCAACGACTACTGCCGGCGGGCCGGATGGCCGGGCACGATCCTCGGCCGCCGGATGTTCGACTTCGACGCCCGCGCGCGCGGCCGCGACAACTTCTCCACCCCGCGCGAGACCGCCGATCTGTTCGTCCGGCTCCTCGGCGGGAGGCTCCTCTCCGCCGCCTCGACCGAGGCCGTCCTCGAGATCCTCCGCGCCCAGCAGCTGCACGACAAGCTGCCCGCCTGGCTGCCGGCCGATACGGCCGCCGCGCACAAAACCGGGGAGCTGCCCGGCGTCCAGAACGACAGCGGGATCCTGTTCCTCCCGTCGGGTCCCGTGATCGCCGCCGTCTACACAAACGACCTGACCGCGCCGGCCGCGGGACGGCTCGCGATTCAGCGGGTCGGGCGGGCGATTGTGGAAAACGCCACCGTCGAAGGCTGACGCCGAGGAGGACGATCCGTATGTCGCCGGCCGTTGCGCTGCTCGCCTTCATCGCCGCGGGGTGCGTCTTGATCGTGACGCCGGGACCCGACACCGCGCTCGTGCTGCGGACCGCCGCGGTCGAAGGTCCGCGGCGCGGCGCCTACACCTCGGCCGGCATCTGCTTCGGCCTCTTGTGGTGGGGTCTCGCCGCGGCGCTCGGCATCAGCGTGGTGCTCGCGGCCTCGCATACCGCCTACGCGGTCCTGCGTGCGATCGGTGCCGCTTGGCTCGTCTGGCTCGGATGCAGTATCTTCTTCCTCCGGCCGCGCCGAACCCCGGCGGACGGCGACGCACCGCAGGTCACCGACGGCACCGACGCGGCCTGGTTCTGGCGGGGCCTGCTCTCCAACGTGACCAATCCGAAGGTCGGCGTCTTCTTCATCACGTTCCTGCCGCAGTTCGTGCCGGCGGACGTGGCCGTCGCCCCCTGGATCGCGCTGCTCGTCGTGATCCACGTCGCGCTGAGCGTAATCTGGCTCGGGCTCCTGATCGTCGCGACCCGGTCGGTCGGCCGTCTGCTGCAGCGCCCCGCGGTGTCGCGCTCGCTCGACCGGATCACGGGCGCCGTGCTGGTCGGCGCGGGGGTGCGTCTCGCGGCGGAAGGCGGCCGGTAGGGCCATGTTATAATGAACGTGATGACGCCGCGGTTTCGGATCGCGATGGCTCAGATCAACCCCACGGTCGGGGACTTCGAGGGCAACACGCGCAAGATCATCGAGCGCCTCGACGAGGCGCAGGCCCTCGGCGCGGACGTGGTGTCGTTCCCCGAGCTCGCCGTCCCCGGCTACCCGCCCGAGGACCTGCTGGTCAAGGCGGACTTCATCGAGGAAAATCTCGCCTGCCTCCACGAGATCGCGCGGCACACGAGCCGCACCGTCGCGGTCGTGGGCTGCGTCGACTCCGGCGAGCATCTCTACAACGCCGCCGCGGTCCTCGCCGGCGGACGGATCGCCGGCATGTACCGCAAGATGCGCCTCCCGAACTACGGGGTCTTCGACGAGAAGCGCTACTTTCAGCCGGGCACGGACGCGCCGGTGTTCGTCGTGCGCGGCGTACCGGTCGGCGTGACGGTGTGCGAGGACGTCTGGGCGCCCGGCGGCCCGCTGCTCGCCCAGGCGCTCGCCGGCGCGCTCGTCGCGGTGAACGTCAACGGCTCGCCCTACTCGATGGGCAAGTGGCGGCTCCGCGAGGAGATGCTGCGGACGCGGGCCCGCGACTACGCGATCGCGATCGCCTACAACAACATGGTCGGCGGCCAGGACGAGCTCGTCTTCGACGGACTCGGCTTCGTCGTCGATGCGGCCGGCGGGGTGGTGGCGCGCGGGCCGGCGTTCGACGAGGCGCTCATCGTCGCCGACCTGGACGTCGAGGCGATCCGGACCCTGCGGCGCTACAATCCGATTCGGACCTTGGACGCGCTGACCGGCGAAGGCGTGCGGGCGCCGGTCTACACGCTCTCCACCGATCCGCCCGAGGCCGGGCGCCCGGCCCTGCCGCGGGCCGAGGAGACGGACCCGCCCGGCGAAGTCGAGGAGGTCTACCGTGCCCTCGTCCTCGGCACCCGCGACTACGTCCGCAAGAACCGGTTTCGCCACGTCGTGGTGGGCCTGAGCGGCGGCGTGGATTCGTCGCTCGTCGCCGCGATCGCCGCGGACGCGCTCGGCCCCGACGCCGTCACCGGCGTCACGATGCCGTCGCGGTTCACGTCGGAGGAGAGCCGCCGGTACGCGGCGGCGCTGGCCGGCGCGCTCGGCATCCGGACCATCGACCTGCCGATCGAGCCGATGGCCGGGGCCTACGAGGCCGCGCTCGCGCCGGCCTTTGCCGGCAAGCCGCGCAACGAGGCGGAGGAAAACATCCAGGCGCGGATCCGCGGCACGCTGCTCATGGGATTGTCCAACAAGTTTAACTGGCTCGTGCTGACGACCGGCAACAAGAGCGAGATGAGCGTCGGCTACGCGACCCTGTACGGGGACATGGCGGGCGGCTTCGCGGTCATCAAGGACGTGCCGAAGACGCTGGTCTACCGGCTGGCGCGCCGGCTCAACGAGCGCGCGGGCCGGGACCTCATCCCCGCGGGCGTCATCGGCCGCGCCCCCACCGCGGAACTGCGCGAGCAGCAGACCGATCAGGACACGCTGCCGCCGTACGAGGTCCTCGATCCGATCCTCCGGCTGTACGTCGAGGACGACCGCTCCGCGGAGGAGATCATCGCGCACGGCTTCGATCCGGCGACCGTCGCCCGCGTGATCCGGATGGTCGACGTGAGCGAGTACAAGCGGCGCCAGGCGCCCCCCGGGATCAAGATCACGCCGAAGGCGTTCGGACGCGACCGGCGGCTGCCGATTACGAACTGGTACCGCGGCCGCCGGGCGCTGGACACAGCGCCTACCCGCCCACCCAGCGCCTGATCCTGCATTTGACGCGTTTTCCCGCCCTCCCGTACAATGGCGGAGCGGAGGCTTTGTGATGTCCCTGTCCGGTGTGCTCCCGGTCCTGCAGCGCAGACGGGAGTTTCTTGTCGTTGGCGAGGCATTGGAGGCCGGCCGGCGCCCGTGGGTTACGGGTCCGGCGGGCGCGGGAAAGGCATGCCTGCTCGCGGCGCTGGTCATGCGTGCCGGCACTCGGATTCCGGCGTGGCTGGCCGTCGCGCCGGACCGCGATCATGCCGAGCGCCTGGCCGACGATCTCGCGGCGTTTCTCCCGGCGGGGGCGCCCGCCGTGCATCTCGTCGAGTTGTGGGATCCCCCGCTCCCCGGCGAGCCGCTCTCGCTCGACGCCGAGCGCACGCGCCAGCGCCTCCTCGAAGCCCTGCATCGCGGCGAGCCGGTCGTCGCCGTGGCCTCGGCGGCGGGCCTCGTCGTGCCGATGCCGGATCCCGCCTGGCTCGCGGGCGTCCGCGTGGAGCTCCGCGCGGGCGCGCCCCTCCGGCTCGAGAACGCCACGGCGCGCCTCGCCGCCGGCGGCTACGAGCGCGTCGACCTCGTCCACGTCCCGGGCGAGATGAGCGTGCGCGGCGGCATCGTCGACGTGTACCCCCCGTCTTCCGACCATCCGGTGCGGGCCGAGTGGGTCGGAGACGAGATCGAGTCGGTCCGGCTCTTCGACCCGGAGACGCAGCGCACGACCGGAACGATCGACGCCGTCGTGATTCTCCCCGCCCGCGCGGACATGACGGTCGCCCCCGAACGCGAAGCGGGCCGCCCCGCGTCCGGCGCGCTCCTGCCCTCGCTCCTCGACGGCGAGGCCGTGTGCGTGCTCGACGAACCGGACGAAGTCGCGCGCCAGGCGGCCGCGCTGGTCAAGCAGGCCGAAGCCGCGCGCGACCACGCCGTCGAGACCGAGCAGATCCCGGACGGCACGCCGGTGGCCGTCGTCCCGTGGGAGGACCTCGCCGCCGCCCTCGGCGCGCACCGCCTCCTCGCCCTCTCCACGCTGCGCACGCCTCCCGAGCGCGGCGGCTACGTCGCGGCGCCGATCGGCTTTGGGACGGTGGAGTCGTTCGCCGGCCAGGTCGAGGGGTTCGCCGAGCAGACGCGGCGCTGGATCGCCGGCCGGCAGCGGGTCGTGGTGGCGAGCCGCCAGGCGCACCGGGTGCGCGAGCTGCTGGCCGAGCACGGGGTGATCGCCGCGGAGAGCGGGGCGCTCGACGCCCCGCCCGAGCCCGGCACCATCACCGTGGTGGGACAGCCGCTCACGCAGGGGTTCTCGCTCGACGACCTCGTCGTCGTGACCGACAGCGAGATCCTGGGCTGGCGGCGGCGGCGCGGCCGGCCGCGCTGGTTCCGGGACGGCGCCCGTCTCGCGAGCTGGACGGAGCTCGTGCCCGGCGACCTCATCGTGCACGTGCACCACGGCATCGGCGTCTATCGCGGCCTCGAGCGGCTCACCATGGATGGGGGCGCGCGCGACTACCTGCACCTCGAGTACGCGCAGGGCGACGCGCTGTACGTGCCCACCGACCAGATCTCGCTGGTGCAGCGGTATGTCGGCGTCGACGGGCAGGCGCCGCAGATCAACCGGCTCGGCGGCACCGAGTGGGAGCGCGAGAAGCGCCGCGTGCGCGAGCGGACCAGGGAGATGGCGCGCGAGCTGCTCGACCTCTACGCGGCCCGGGAGCGCGCCGGGGGCCACGCCTTCGGCACGGACACGCCGTGGCAGCAGGAGATGGAAGAGGCGTTTCTGTACGAGGAGACCCCGGATCAGCGCAAGGCGATCGAGGACGTCAAGCGGGACATGGAGGCCGGGCGCCCGATGGACCGGCTCGTCTGCGGCGACGTCGGCTACGGCAAGACCGAGGTGGCCCTGCGCGCCGCCTTCAAGGCGGTGATGGACGGCCGTCAAGTCGCGGTGCTCGTCCCCACCACGCTGCTCGCGCAGCAGCACTATACGGTCTTCCACGAGCGCTTCGCACCGTTCCCCGTCCGGGTCGAGATGCTGAGCCGCTTCAAGTCGCCGAAGGAACAGCGCGCGGTGCTCGAGGGGCTGCGCGACGGGACGATCGACGTGGTGATCGGCACGCACGCCCTGCTCAACAAGAACGTGACCTTCCACGCGCTCGGGCTCGTCGTCGTGGACGAGGAGCAGCGGTTCGGCGTCCGGCACAAGGAGCGTCTCAAGCAACTGCGCACGCAGGTCGACGTGCTGACGCTGACGGCGACGCCGATTCCGCGCACGCTGCACATGTCGCTGGCCGGCCTGCGGGACCTGTCCGTGATGGAGACCCCCCCGGAGGCGCGCCAGCCCATTCGAACGTACATCCACGAGGACGATCCGGCCGTGATCGCCGATGCGATCCGCCGTGAGCTCGCCCGCGACGGTCAGGTCTACGTGGTGCACAACCGCGTCGAGACGATCGACCGCGCGGCCGAACGGATCCGCCGGCTCGTCCCGGAGGCGCGCGTCGTGGTCGCGCACGGCCAGATGCCGGAGACGCAGCTCGAGCGGATCATGCTCGACTTCCTCGGCGGGCGCGCGGACGTCCTCGTCTGCACGACGATCGTGGAGATCGGGCTCGACATCCCGCGCGTGAACACCATCCTGATCGAGAACGCGCACCTGCTGGGGCTCGCGCAGCTCTACCAGCTGCGGGGCCGCGTGGGCCGGGCCGACCGCCAGGCCTACGCGTACCTGCTGCATCCGCGCGACGCGCGGCTCACGCCCGAGGCGGAACAGCGGCTCGTCGCGATGCGGGAGTTCGTCGAACTCGGCTCCGGCATGCGTCTGGCGATGCGCGACCTCGAGATCCGGGGCGCCGGCAACATCCTCGGCTCCGAGCAGCACGGACACCTCGCCGCGGTCGGCTTCGACCTGTACATGCGGCTCCTGGACGAGGCGATCCGGGAGCTGCGGGGCGAGATCGTCGAGGAAACGCCCGACCCGACCGTCGACCTCGGCGTCGAGGCCTACCTGCCGGAGTCGTACGTCGAGGTGCCGGCCCAGCGGGTCGCGGCGTACCGACGGCTCGCCGAGACACGCACGCCCGAGGACGCGGCCGCCGCGGTCGAGGAGCTCCGCGATCGCTACGGTCCGCCGCCGGACCCTGTGCGGCGCCTCGGAGACGTGGTCCGGCTGCGGGCGCGCGCGCGCGCGGCGGGCGTCGCGACGATCTCCCGCGGCGCAGGCGGCGTGCTGGTCCGCCTCCTGCATGCCGCGGCCGCCGGGCCGCGGGTGCACACGCGGATCGCACAGTCGCGCGGGCGGCTGCGCTGGACCGCGGAAGGGATCTTCATTCCGACGGCCGGCATGGACGCGGACACGATCATTCAGACGGTCGAGCGGTTCCTGGAGTGGCTCGCCGCGGAGGCGCGGCGCGATACGGACGCGCCGGGACAGCCCGCTTCCGTTTCCTCGTCGCCGGCGGCGGGTCCGCCGGCCGGCGCTGCGGCCGGGTCGGGCGCGTCGGGCGGCATCCGCGGGACCCGGCCACCCCGCCGCGCGGCCACAGGATGACGCAATGAGTGAGCGGCGGCCCGATTTCACCGATCTCGTCGCGACAATGGCCGGCCTGCGCGCGCCCGGCGGGTGCCCGTGGGACCGCGCGCAAACGCCGGCGTCGCTCCGGCCGTACCTGCTCGAGGAAGCCTACGAGACGCTCGAGGCGATCGACAGCGGCGTCCCTGCCCGTCTTAAGGAAGAGTTGGGGGACCTGCTGCTTCAAGTTGTCTTCCACTCGGAGATGGCCGCGGAAACCGGCGCCTTCACGATCGACGACGTCGTGGCCGGCTTGGTGGAGAAGCTGATCCGGCGGCACCCTCACGTCTTCGGCACGGCGACGGCCGCGACGCCCGACGCGGTCGTGACGCGCTGGGAGGCGATCAAACAGGCCGAGCGCCTACATAACCGCGCGGCCGGCGGCGTTCAAGACAACGCGGCCGGCGCCGGGTCCGCGAACGCGGCCGCGGGCGCCGGCCCCGCGGCGGCGGCGAACGCCGGTACGGAATCGGGTGCCCTCGCCGGCCTGGCGCGAACGCTGCCGGCGCTCATGCTGGCACAGCAGATGCTGGTCCGGGCAGGACGCGCGGGGTTCACCATCCCCGGCGGCGCGGGACCCGAAGGCGCGCGCGCCGGTGTCCGCCGGGCGCTCGACGAACTCGCGCGCGCCCCGCACGCGGCGGAGGAGGAGGCGGCCGGCGATCTCCTCTTTGCCGCGGCCGCCGCGGCGCGGGCCCTCGACGTGGACGCGGAACTCGCGCTGCGCGCCGCCTGCGATCGGTACCGCGCGCGCTTCGCCCGGATGGAAGCGCTGGTCCGGGCGCGCGGAAAAGCGCTCGCGGACTACGCGCCGGACGAACTGGCATCGCTGTGGCGGGAGGCACGTGAGGCTCGATAAGTTCTTGCAGGTCAGCCGGCTCGTCAAGCGGCGCGCCCTCGCCAACCGCCTGTGCGGCGCGGGACGTGTCACCGTGAACGGCCGGCGCGCCGAGCCGGCCGCCGCGGTACGCGCCGGCGACATCATCGAGGTCGAAGTCGGCGACCGCCGCGTCCGGGCGCGTGTGCGCGGCGTTCCGGAAGGGCCCCGCCCGGACGCCGACTGCTGCGAGATTCTCGACGGCGGCCCGCCGGCCTGACCCCGGCCGGCCGCTGCTCCGGACGTAGCGAGGAGGACCGCATGGCCCGCATCATCAGCACGAGCGCGCGTGAAATTCTCGATTCGCGGGGCAACCCGACCGTCGAGGTCGAGGTTGTCCTCGACTCCGGCGCGCGCGGCGCCGCCGCGGTACCGTCGGGCGCCAGCACCGGCGTGCACGAGGCGATCGAGCTCCGCGACCGCGACCCACACCGCTACGGGGGGCTCGGCGTGCTCACCGCGGTCGGGCACGTGCGGGAGACGCTGGCGCCGCTGCTCGCGGGCCGGGATCCGGCCGACCAGCGCGGCATCGACGAAGCCCTCATCGCCGCCGACGGCACGCCGAACAAGAGCCGGCTCGGCGCCAACGCCATCCTCGGCGTGTCGCTCGCCGTCGCGCACGCCGCGGCCGCGGACCGCGGGCAGGCGCTCTTCCGGTATCTCGGCGGCCCCGAGGCGTCCACGCTGCCGGTGCCGCTCATGAACGTCCTCAACGGCGGCAAGCACGCCGATAACGGCCTCGAGTTTCAGGAGTTCATGGTCGTGCCGCTCGGCGCCCCGACGTTCCCGGAAGCGCTGCGGATGGGCGCGGAGATCTATCATGCGCTGCACCGGGTGCTGCTCGAACGGGGGCTCGCGACCGGCGTCGGCGACGAGGGCGGATTCGCGCCGCGGCTCGCCGGCAACGAGCAGGCGCTCGAGCTGCTGATCGACGCGATCGGGCGCGCCGGCTACGCGCCCGGCCGGGACGCCGCGCTCGCGCTCGATCCGGCCTCCAGCAGCTTCTTCGACGACGGGCGCTACCGGATCGGCGGCGCCGCGTACTCGTCGCCGGAGCTCGTCGACTACTACGCGCGCCTTGCGGACCGGTTTCCCATCGTCTCGATCGAAGACGGCCTCGCCGAGGACGATTGGGACGGCTGGGCGGCGCTCACGCGCCGGCTCGGCGAGCGCCTGCAGCTCGTCGGCGACGATCTCTACGTCACCAATCTCCGGCGGATCGACGAGGGCATCGCGCGCGGCGCGGGCAACGCGGTGCTGATCAAGCTGAACCAGATCGGCACGCTCACGGAGACGCTCCAGGCGATCCGCCTGACGCAGCGGCAGCGGTGGGCCGCCGTGATCTCGCACCGGTCCGGGGAGACCGAGGACACGACCATCGCGGACCTCGCCGTCGCGACCGGCGCGGGCCAGATCAAGACCGGCGCGCCGGCGCGCTCGGAGCGCGTCGGCAAGTACAATCGGCTGCTGCGCATCGCCGAATCGCTCCGGGCCGCGGCGCGCTATCCCGGGACAGAGGCGTTTCGGCGCTAAGCACCGCGTTCTGGCAGGAGGCTGCGAAGCAGCCGGAGGTCCCGCGGCCAGACGGGGCAGGAATCCCGCGCCGAGCCCAGAACGTGAGGAAGGTTATGCCCAACGGTCGCCGCAGGGGAGGGGCGCCGTGGTGGCTTTGGATCTACGCCGGCCTGTTTGCGGCGACCCTCCTACTCACACTCTCGCTCGTCTACCTGACGACGGTCCACGTCCGGACCGCCGAAACCCGCTTTGCCCGTGACGCCGCCACGCCCCGCGCTGTGCGAGGCATCCCGTACGCCGATCTGATCAACCGCACGGCCACCGCGGCCCGGCTGAATCCGGCGCTGCTGGCCGCGATGATCAGCGCCGAGAGCGGGTTCGACGCCCAGGCCCGCTCCCCGCGCGGCGCGTACGGGCTCATGCAGGTGATGCCGGGCACATGGCGGGAAATCGGCGGGACCGCGGGGTGCCGGCCCGCGGCGGCGGACGGCGCTGTGCCGGAGTGCATCCAAGAGCCGGGCGAGAACCTCGCCGTGGGCGCCGCCTATCTGCGGCGCCTGGCCGACCGCTTCGGCGGCAACATGGTCCTCGCGGTAGCGGCCTACAACGCGGGTGCGGTCCCGGTGGCACGGTATCGCGGCGTGCCGCCGTACCCGGAGACGACGCGCTACATGCGCCAAGTCGCGCTCGCCTGGTACCACCTGCAATCGACGGGCACCTTGACGCGGTTCTGGTCGGGCGTGATCCGCCGCTTCGATCTGTGGCGGCGCCTCCGTGGAGCGCTCGTCGTTGTGCTCGCCGTCATGACGCTGCCGTGGCTCCTCCCGCTGCACCGGCCCGAAACCGGCGGCGTGGCGCTGACGGGAGCCTCGCGATGACGCCGCGCGGGCAGATGCGCGCGGTCCCCAGGGCCGCCGAGGCACGCACGGGCCGGCGCCGCCTGATGACGATCGGAGCGGCGGCCGTGCTGGCGGTGACGGTCACCGTGCTGTTCAATCAATACACGAAAACCTACACACTCGCCCGCGACGAGACGCGGCTGGAGCAGCGCCGTCGCGAGTTGATCGCGGACAACACGCGCCTGCGCGACGAGATCGAACGCCTGCGGACGGATGACCGGTACATCGAACAGATCGCGCGGGAGCAGCTCGGCCTCGTGCGGCCCGGCGAGGTGGAGCTGCTTGTCGTTCCCTACGATGGAACGGTGTCGCCGCCCGGCGCCACCCTGCGCGGCGGCGCGGCCGCGCCGACGAGCGCGGGCGGCGGATCTGTCGCGCCGGCGCCGCCGGCGGAAGGCGCCCGGCCCGGCGATTCGCCGGCGCCTGCCGCGGCACCGACACTGCCGCAGCCTCGCCGCGGCATCGGCGTGTGGGCCGCCGGCGTGCGCGATGCGGTGCTCCGGCTGATTCCCAAGCTCCACCGCTAGTCCTCTCGATGCCCATCGTCACGATGCGCGCCGCCGGCCGCGACGTGCGCCGCCCGCCGCGGTAGGCTATCTGATGCGGGAAACAGGCGGTTTTTCTTGACACCACAGAGGGGTTAGGCTACAATCGTTGCGCATTTTGCCATCTCGGAGGAGGGCGCCGGCCCGGAATGAGTCTTGAGGCAGGTAGTATTCTCGAAGGTGTTGTCGTCAAGATCACCCATTACGGCGCGTTCGTAGAACTCGGGGACGGCAAGAGCGGCCTCGTCCACATCTCAGAAATCGCCGACACCTACGTCAAAGACGTCCGCGACTATCTCAAGGAACAAGAGCGCGTCAAGGTGAAGGTCCTCGGCTACAACGACAAGGGCAAACTCGATCTGTCAGTCAAACAGGCGCTCGACGCCTCGGAACGCCAGGCGCGCGTGCGATCCAAGGCCTCGTTCGAAGAGAAGCTGACGAAGTTCATGAAAGAGAGCGAGGAGCGGCTCCTCGACCTCAAGCGCAACACCGAAGCGAAGCGCGGCGGCCGCCGCCGCTAATTCCTCCCCGCGACCCACTCCGCGACCCGCGCGACGTTTTCCGCCAGGGCGTGTATGCCCGGCCGCAGCGACTCGATCTCCAGCCACTCCCCGGGCGCGTGCGTGTTGCCGCCCGATGACACGCCGGCCGAGACGGCCGGAATGCCGAGCGCCAGCGGGATGTTGGCGTCGGTGCTCGCGGCGGTGAGGCGCGGCTCGACGCCCCAGGCGAGATAGCCGCCCCGCACGGCCGCGACCAGCGGATGATCCGCCGGGATCGCCCCGCCGGGGCGGTCACCGACGATCGTGACCGATGCGCGCACCCCGGCCTGCTCTTCCGCCGCCACCAGACCGCGCAGCGTCTCACTCAGCCGGTCCACCGGCGCCACGTCGAGCGATCGGAAGTCCACCTGCATCTCCGCCGACGCCGCGATCGAGTTGACGGACGTCCCCCCGCGCACGACGCCGACGTTCAGGGTTGTTTTCGGCGCCGCGGGAACCGGCGCCGCCGCGAGCCGGTCGATGACGCGCGCGAGATGATGGATCGCGCTCGGCTCGCCGAACTGACTCCAGCTGTGCCCGCCCGCGGTCTCGAACCGCACCGCGAAGCGCCGCACCGCAATGCCCTGATGCACGATCTGACCGAGCGGGCCGTCCACGGCCAGCACCGCGTCGGGACGCGCCTCCTCGGGCCGCAGGCGGTAGCGCATCCCGCGCAAGTCCCCGAGCCCCTCTTCGCCGGTCGTCGCGACGAATTCGACGGCACAGGGCAGCGCGACGCCGGCGTCCCGCAGCGCGCGCGCCAGAATCACCAGGGCCGCGGCTCCCGCGGAGTTGTCGCGGATGCTCGACCCGACGAGGCGGCCGCCGTCGCGGCGGGGCGGTTCGTGCGCGGCGCGCGGGTAGACGGTGTCGATGTGCGCCGCGACGAGCAGAGCGCGGCCGGCCGGATGCGCCGCGCCGGAAAGGCGGCCGCGGACGTTGCCGGCGCCGTCGATCGCGACGTCGCGGAGTCCGGCCTCCCGGAACCGTGCGGCCACGTACGCCGCGCGCTCCTGCTCTTCGAAGCTCGGCGCGGGGATCGCGGCGAGCGCCAGGATCTCCGCGACGAGCGCGTCCGCCAGCGCATCCAGCCGCGCGTGGAGCGCGGCCGGCGCGGGACCCGCGGGCTCCGTGCGCCCGGCGGCCACGTTAGTCGCGCCGCGCCTCGTTGAAGCCGAGCATCCAGGCGATGTCTTCGAACGCCTGCCAGATGATCTCGTCGGTTTGCAGCTGCCGGCTGGCTTCGCGAATGTCGCCGACCTCGCCGAGCTCCGCCAGGTCCCCCTCCATGCGCGTCAGGCGTTCGCGCAGGTCGAGCACCCGCTGGTCGATCGTTTCGTCCGGCAGCGCGCCGCGGAACTTCTCCAGCGTCTCGCGCTCGACCCGCCGCGCCATACGGTCCATCTCCGCCGGCTCGAGCCGCGAATAGACCACGATGCCCCGGCGCTCCTCGAGCGCTTCGCTGAACATCGTCTGCAGCGACTTGATCACCTGCTCGCTCATGCCGTCGTTCCCTCCGCCCCGGCGACCGGCTCTGAAGTCGCGGTGGCCGGCGCGTTATTGGCTCTCGCCGCAGGCCCGGAATCGGCCGGCGGCGATGTCATGCGGGCCGGCGGCGGGTCCGCCGGCACGACCGCGCCGTGAAAGACGAGCGCCCGCAGCGCGGCGAGCGTCACGTCCATGTGATACGCCTCGCCCTCCTCCGACAGCCAGGTGCCGTCCGGCCGGACGAGCACGCGAAGCCGGTCGATGCCGCGGGCGATCACCGCGACCGACCGGGACAGTCCCGCGGCGCCCAGAGAGTCCAGCATCCCGGCGAGCGCCCCCACGCTCCAGCGGGCGTCCGGGACGGCGGCCAGAGACTCGAGCGCGCGCACGGTCAGGGCCGATGCCGGCCCGTCGAGGAGCGACGACGCGGCGGCGAGCAGCCACGTCGTTTCGCGAAATCCCAGGACGCGCCCGTCCGGGGCCTGGCGCGCGGCCACGTAATCGATGGCGCGGCGCGGCGCGTCGTCGCGGTATCCCGCCCGAGCCAGCCAGAACGCCACCAGCGCCGTGGCCCGGCAGCGCACCCGCGGATCGCCCGGCAGCAGGCGCGGCGGCGGCGAATACCGCAGCAGTCCCGGCGGCTCGTCCCACGCGCCGTCCGGCCGCTGGGTCGACAGCAGGTAGGTGCACGCGCGCTCGACGTACGGACTCTCCGCCAGGGCGAGGTCCCACAGCCACTCCAGCGTCGTCGCGGTCGCGTCGATCGTCGAGAGGCGCCCGGAGGCCATCTGGTGCGGAAAGCCGCCGTCTTCGTTCTGGCGCGCCTCGATCACGCGGATGATCTTCGTGTCCGGCCGCGGCCGTCCGAGAATGCCCCGCAGACGGGCGCGCTCCATCTCCGTGCCGTTCTGGTCGATGCCGGCGATCGTCAGCCGCCAGTCGTAGGGCGGCGCGGCGGTGGTTACTTGAGCCATCGGCCCATGGGTGCGACGTCCACGCCCGCGCGCCGCAGCGCCTCGCGCGCGGCGTGCACGAGCCGCGGCGCCCCCGGGGTGTCGCCGTGAAAGCAGATTGTGTCGGGTGTCATGCGGATCTCGCTGCCGTCCGCCGCCTCGACGACGCCTTCGGTCACCATGCGCACGACGCGGCGCGCGACGGCGTCGGGGTCCGTGATAAGGGCCTGCGGCGACGACCGGCTTACCAGCGTCCCGGCCGGCGTGTAGCCCCGGTCGGCGAACGCCTCGCGCGCGATCCGGAGTCCCGTCTCGCGCGACACGCGCTCCATCACCGTTCCGTGCAGGACGACGAGAATGAGCCCGGGATCGACGCCGCGCACGGCCTCGGCGATCGCACGCGACTGCGCCTCGTCGTTGACCGCCATGTTGTAGAGGGCGCCGTGCCCCTTCACGTGCTGCAGCGCCGCGCCCTGGGCGTGCGCGAACGCCCACAGGGCGCCGATCTGATAGACGACCGTCGAGCGCAGCTCGGCGAGCGACAGGCGCATCTCCCGCCGCCCGAAGCCCGCGAGATCGGGAAAGCCCGGGTGCGCGCCGATGCCGACGCCGTGCTCGCGGGCGAGGCGCACCGTACGCTCCATCACGAGCGGGTCGCCGCCGTGCAGGCCGCAGGCGATGTTCGCCGAGGTAATCTCCGGCATCATCGCCTCGTCGCTGCCGATCGTGTAGGCGCCGAAGCTCTCGCCGAGGTCGCTGTTGAGGTCGATGGTGCGGGGCACGCGGGATCCCTCCTGTCTGCTGCACGATTTGTACGGCCCGGCCGGGAGGAAGCCCTGCCCTCCCAGGAGGCCCTTTGCGACGGCCCGAACCACCCGGCATGAGCGAACGCATCGGTTTCCTCGGCGTCGGCGCGATGGGGCAGCCCATGGCCGCCAACCTCCTCCGCCGCGGCTTCTCTGTGACGACGGTTGTGCACCGGCATCCCGAGCCCGCGCGGGCCCTCGAAGCGCAGGGCGCCCGCATCGCCGCGTCGCGCCGCGATCTCATCGCGGACGCCACGATCATCATCGCCTGCGTGCCGACTTCGACAGAGGTCGAAGAGGTCGTACTCGGTCCGGACGGCGTGCTGGAGTCCGCGGGCGACGGCGCCGTCTTCGTGGATATGGGCACGAGCCGCCCGGCGTCGACGCGGATGCTCGCGGCCCGCCTGCGGGAGCGGCGTCTCGCGATGGTCGACGCGCCCATCACCGGGGGCGTGCGCGGCGCGACCGAGGGGAGCCTCACGATCTACGTCGGCGGGGAACCGGACCCGGTCGGGCGCGTGCATCCTGCGCTCAAGGCGATGGGCCGCACCATCATGCACATGGGACCGCCCGGCACGGGGCACGTCACCAAGCTCCTGAACCAGATGCTCTCACAGGGGTCGATGGCGCTGCTCGCCGAGGTGCTGCCGCTCGGCGTGCGGCTCGGGCTCGATCCGCGGCAGATGCTCGACGCGCTCAGCGCCGGGTCGGGGGCCACGTTCGCCATACCGGGCCGCGGCGCGCGCATTCTCAAGAACGACTTCGCGCCCTCGTTCCGGCTCGAGCTCGGACACAAGGATCTCCGGCTCGGCCGCGAGCTCGCCGAGGAAGTGAACCACGCGCAGCCGATGACGTCCGGGGCGCTCCTGACCTACGCGCTTGCGCGGGGCCTCGGCCTCGACGGCGAGGACACGATCGCGCTCGTCAAGGTCTGGGAGCGCGCGCTCGGCGTCGAGGTGCGCGCCGCCGGCACGCCGCCCGGGCGGCCGGCCTGATCGGAGGCGCGGGATGCCCCACGCGTCGGTCAACGGCGTCCGGCTCTACTACGAGGCAACCGGCCATGGCACGCCGCTCGTCTTCGTCCACGAGTTTGCCGGCGACTGCCGCAGCTGGGATCCCCAGGTCGCCTATTTCGCCCGCCGGTACCGGGCGATCGCGTACAACGCACGGGGGTATCCGCCGTCGGATGTGCCGGAGACGCTCGACGCGTACTCGCAGGACATCGCCGTCGACGATCTGCGCGGCGTCGTCGAGCAGGTCGCCGGCGGACCGGCGCACATCTGCGGCCTGTCGATGGGCGGCTACGCCACGCTCCACTTCGGCCTGCGCTACCCGGACCTGGCGCGGTCGCTGGTCGTCGCCGACTGCGGCTACGGCTCCGACACGCCCGAGGCGTTCCAGCGGGACGCCGACGCGCTCGGCGAGCGGATCCAGCGAAACGGAATGGCCGCGGTGGCGCCGGTGTACGCGGAGGGCCCGATGCGCGTGCAGTTCCAGCGCAAGGACCCGCAGGGCTGGCGCGCGTTCGCCGACGCGCTCGCGCGGCACTCCACGACCGGCAGCGCGATGACGCTGCGGGGCGTGCAGGGACGGCGGCCGACGGTCTATTCGCTGCAGGACCGCCTCGCGCGGTTGACGGTCCCCACCCTGATCGTGACCGGCGACGAGGACGAGCCGTGTCTCGAGCCCGGCGTGTTCATGAAGCGGCAGATCAAGACGGCCGGCCTGCTCGTCGTGCCGAACACGGGCCATGTCGTCAATCTGGAGGAGCCCGGGGCATTCAACGCCGCGGTGCTGGAGTTTCTCACGCTGGCGGAGTCGGGGCGGTGGCCGCCGCGGGACCCGCGCTCGGTGGGCCGCTCCTCGATGATTCCGGACGAACGGGACTAGGGACGGGCGGGTTCGGAAGCGGGATTTCCGGCGAAGTGCGGGAGACGTGCCCGGGCCGGGGGCAGGCCTTCAGCCGCGCCCCCGGCCCGGTCGAACATCTGCGCGAGTGCGGCTTCAGTCGCGCGGGGTCATTTCACCCACGTGATGACCTCCGAACCCTTCGGGATCAGGTAACTTACCGCTACCCGTGTCGGGACCGACCCGGTGTTCGCGGCCGAGTGCAACGCGTGACAGCTTCATTCCATCCCCCCTCGGGCAATAATGTGAACGCTACGATTGGCCTTCTGGCGCGGAACTCCTGCGGCTCAGATACTGCCCGAACCACATACCGGCGAGACGCACCACCTCGTCGAGCGCCCCGGGCTCTTCGAACAGGTGCGAGGCGCCCGGCACGATCGCGAGCGCGCGCAGACTGCGGATGCGGGCGAGCGCCGCTTCGTTCAGCCTCAGCACCGGCACATCCCGGTCGCCGACGATCAGCAGCGTGGGAGCCCCCAGACGCTCCAACACGCCGTCGCCCGCGAGGTCGATTCGGCCGCCCCGGGACACCACGGCGCCGACCAGATTCGGATGTCCGGCTGCCGCGATCGCGGCGGCCGCCGCGCCCGTGCTCGCCCCGAAGAGCCCGATCGTGCCCGGCCTTCCTTCGGGCCGGGCCGCGAGCCACTCCACGATACCGCCGAGGCGTCGGGCCAGCAGGCCGATGTCGAACCGCAGCTCCGCCGTCCGCCGGTCCGCGGCCTCCTCGTCGCGCGTCAGCAGGTCGATCAGCAGCGTCCCGATGCCGAGCGCCTGCAGGGCGGCGGCGACGCGCCGGTTGCGCGGACTGAAACGGCTGCTGCCGCTGCCGTGCGCGAACAGCACCACGCCGCGCGCGTCCGTGGGAACCGTCAGATCACCGTCCAGCGACGCGCCGGCGGCGGAGACGCGGATCTCGCTCACGCCCGTGCTCCAAGGTAGGCCCGCCGTACGTCCGGATGCCCCAGGATCTCTTCCCCGCTGCCTTCGAACCGCACGCGGCCCTGCTCCAGCACGTACGCCCGGTCGCTGTTGCGCAGCGCGGTGCGGGCGTTCTGCTCGACGATCAGCACGGCGACCCCGCGCCGGTGGAATTCGCGCACCTTGGCGTACACGAAGTCGGTCGCCGCGACGGACAGCCCAATCGTCGGCTCGTCGAGCAGCACCAGGCGAGGGTTCACCAGCAGTACCCGGGCGATCTCGAGCATCCGCCGCTCGCCGCCGCTCAGCGTTCCGGCGCGGGCGCGCCGGCGCGCGGCCAGCCCCGGAAACTCCTCGAGCAGGCGCTGCACGTCCCCGCGCACCTGCCGGTCCGAGCGCACGTACGCGGCGAGTTCGAGGTTGTCTTCGACGGTCAGATGTGGCAAGACACTCGGGCCCTGCGGCACGTAGGCGATGCCCCGGCGCAGGATCTCCGGCGGACGGCGCCCGAGGAGCGAGACGCCCTCAAAGAGCACGTCGCCGCGCGCCGGCCGGAGATAGCCAAACACCATCTTGAGCAGGGTGGACTTGCCGGCGCCGTTCGGTCCGATCACGCACACCGTTTCGGCGGGCCGGACGCGGAGCGACAACCCCCGCAGGACTTCCTGCTGGCCGTAGCCGCCGTGCACGTCGGCGACGTCGAGCAGGCCCGCGTTGTCAGCGCCCATAGTAGAGGCGGAGGACCTCCTCGTTGCGCTGGATCGCCTCCGGCGCGCCCTCCGTGACCACGCGCCCCTCGGCCAGGAAATACAGCCGGTCGGCGAGCTCCATGATCACGTCCATGTTGTGCTCGATGATCAGGAACGTCACGCCGGCGGCGTTTTGCGCCCGGATGTGTTCCTTGATGCGCTCGATCACCGTGAGGTTCACGCCGGCGACCGGCTCGTCCAGGAGCACAAGACGCGGCCGCCGCATGAGCGCCATCGCCAGCGAGAGCAGCTTTTGCTGGCCGTACGACAGGACCGAGGCCGTCGCGTCGCGGTGACCGGCGAGCCCCACGAAATGGAGCAGCTCCGCGGCGCGGACGTGCGCCGCCCCCGGACTCGGCGTGAGCGACGCGAGGAGCGACTCGCCGCGGTGCTCGTGGGCGACCAACAGGTTTTCCATCACGGTCATCGCCGGGAACACCCGCATGAGTTGAAACGTCCGCGCGAGGCCCTGCTGGGCGATCCAGGCCGGCGCGCGCCCGCCGATGGCCGTCGGCCCGCGCCGATCCGGGGAGCCGTGGCCGCCGCGCAACAGGACGCGGCCGCCGGACGGGGCGAGAAAGCCGGTGACGCAGTCGAAGAGCGTCGACTTGCCGGCGCCGTTCGGGCCCAGAATGCCGACGATCTCGCCCCGCTTCACGTCCAGCGTCACCCCGCGCAATGCCCGCACGCCGCCGAAATGCATCGCGAGATCCTGCACCTCGAGAACGGCCGGGCCGGCATCGCGGCGCCCCGCCGCCGCACCGGACTCGCCGTTCGCCTGGGGCTCGACGTGCGGCGCGCCGCCGCCCGCGCGACGGAAGTGTGCGAAGAGACCGGCAAGACCACGGGGCTCATAGATCGCGACGAGCATGATCGCCAGTCCGTACAAGACGTAATCGTATCCCCGGCCAAGGCCGCCGAGGGCGCCGCCGGCGTACTGCGACAAGAGCGTCAGAAACCCGGCGCCCAGCACGGGACCGATGACGGTGCCGCGGCCGCCGAGCAGCGCCATGACGGCGAACAGGACCGAGCGGGACGAATCGAGGACCGTGGACGGATCGATGTAGAGCACGTACTGTGCGAACACGGAGCCCGCGAGCGCGGTGAGGCCCGCGCTCAGGCCAATCGCGAGCAGCTTGTAACGGCGCGTCGGCACGCCGAGGGCCTGCGCGGCGCCCTCGTCCTGATCGACCGCCCGGAGATACATGCCGAGCCGCGTCCGGTCGACGAGCCACGCGAGCGCGCACGCGAGGGCCAGCAGCGCGAGCGCCAGCTCATAATACGGCGGCTTCGTCCGCCACATCATCGCGCCCGTCCGGCCGATCAGCCGAACGGGAAGGTACAGGCCGACGGCCCCGCCGACCAGCGGCCAGTTGAGGACCACGATCCGGACCAGTTCCGCCAGCGCGAGCGTCGCCAGCGCGAAGTAGTGGCGGCGGAGGCGGAAGGTCGGGTACCCGACGATCAACGCGACGGCCGCGGCGACCCCGGCCCCGATCCACATGCCGGCCCAGGGACTCACCGCCGCCGATGTCAGCAGCAGCGTGCTTGTGTACGCGCCTGCGCCGAAGAAGACCGCATGGCCGAACGACAGCTGGCCGCCGTACCCGCCGAGAAGGTTCCAGGCCTGCGCGGCCGTGCCGTAGATGCACGTCAGGATGAGGCCGTTCATCAAATAGGCGTCGTGGACGGCGAGCGGGACGCAGGCGGCCGCGATCCACAGCGCCAGCACGGGCGGGCTCACGGCGTCGCGCGGCCGAGCAGGCCCGTCGGCCGGACGAATAGGACGAGCAGAAACGCCGCGAACACAAACACGAGTTTGAACGTTGGCGAGAGCAGGGTCCCCGCGATGCCCTCGATCAGGCCGATCGCGACCCCACCGACGAGCGGTCCCAGCAGGCTGCCGAATCCACCGAGCACGACGCTCGCGAACGCGATCAGCACGAACGCGTCGGCGACGGTGGGGCTCGCCTGATAGAAGGGCAGGAGAAACACACCCGCCACCGCGGCGCTGGCGATGCTGAGGCCCCACGCGAGCGCGTACATTCGCTCGACCTCGATCCCCAAGGCCAGCGCCGCCAGCGGATTCTGCGCGGTGGCCTGGAGCGCCTTGCCGGTCTTGGTGCCGCGCAGCCACGCGTGGAGCAGCGCGTACGTCACCAGCGCCGCGAGCGCCGCCGCCACCTTCTCCCCGCCGACCGGCACGCCCGCGATGACGACGGCGCCAGACGCGGCGGGCCACACGATCCCGCGGTAATTCGGTCCGAACGCCGCGAAAGCGAGGTAGCGGAGGAAGAACAAGAGGCCGAACGTCGTGAAAATCTGCGTCACGGGCGGCGCCTGCACCACGCGGCGGATCAGCACCCGGTACGTCGCGACGCCGGCGACGAAGGCCAGCGGCACAATCACCAGGAGGCCGCCCGGCGGTGTGAGGCCGAACCACCGGTTCGCGAAGAACATCGCGTACATCGCGAGCATCATGTACTCGGCGTGGGCGAAATTGATGACGTCCATGACGCCCCAGATAAGGCCGAGGCCGAGCGACACGAGCGCGTAAACGAGCCCCATCACGAGCCCGCCGACCGCGGCGGCGAGGAAGAGGTCCACGGGCCCGCTCAGCGGACGGCCCGGCGCGGTCCGCGCCGGGCCGTCAATAAGCCGCCGCCGATCGTCGCGGTTAGCGCTTGTCCCACGCGGGCGCCGGCCACACGATGGGGGTCTCCGCGAGATCGAAGGGCCAGACGACCTTGTACGCGGCGTCGAGGATCTGCACCATCACGCCGCTCGCCTGTTCGTTCTGCCCGTCCTTGTCGAACTTGACGCCCCACGGCATGATGGTGTCGCTCGCGGGCACGTTCGTCGTCAGCAGACCCTGCAGGATCTGCGTCGGCGAGGTGCCGCCGCCGCGATTGAGAGCGTCCGCCAGCGCGAGGAATCCTGTGAAGCTGCGCGCGTTGGTCTCGTCCATGTTCTGGTTGTAGCGGCCGTGGAACAGTTCGTTAATCTTGCGCACCAGCGGTTTGCGCGCGCCGAGGCCGAGCGCCCATGCCGCGCGGCTGATGACGTAGTAGCCGTCCTTGCCCGTCTGCTTCAGGTAGTCGGGCTGCACGTAGCCCGAGTCCTGCACGACGATCGCCGGCGGCATGTACCGCATCGTCTTGAGCGTCCGGATCGCCGTCACGGCGTCGATCAAATAGTTGTTGGCGATCAGCACGTCCGGTGCGGCCGAGCGGACGCGCGCCAGTTCCGCGTCGAGCGAGGCGGGCGGCGACGTGTACATCTCGCGGGCCACCAATTGGTAGCCTTGCTGCCGGCCCATCTCTTCCTCGACCCGGGCCGCGGTCGCGCCGAACTCGGTGTTCTCGGACAGAATTGCGAACTTGCTGATCTTCCGGCCGCGCTTCTTGAGGTCGGCGAACGTCTGGTAGAACATCGACGTGAACGTCCGGTCGTGCGGCCCCGTGCGAAAGAACCACTTGAACCCCCGCTCCGTCAGCGTGGGCGACGACGACTCCGGATTGAGGAAGGGGATGCCGCGCGTCTCGGCGGCGATGCTCGCGGTCTGCGTGAAGCCGCTCGCGTAGCAGCCCATGAGGGCGACGACCTTCTCCTGATCGATCAGCCGCTCCGCCTCCGCGCGGGCGGTGGCCGGGTCCTTCGCGTCCGCCCAGATGACTCGGAGCTTGCGGCCGCCGAGCTTGGGGAGGCCGCTCGTAGCGGCCAGCGTGAGGGGTGCGAGGTCCGGATGGGGTGTGTTGACGATCTCCGCTGCGAGCTCGACCGCCTTCCGGGTGTCGGCACCGACGAGCGCAAGCGACCCGGTGAGCGGATACAAGGCCCCGATCGCAATCTCCCCGCCCTGGGCTGACACCGGCGACGCCCGCCAGCCGCCCGCCGCAAAGACCGCCGCACCGGATGCGACTTTCAGCCACTCGCGCCGCGTCACTCCGGACCGCACCATCTCCCCACCCCTTCTCCCTGCTATCCCGCGGTCAGATCCTCGTCACGCAGATCGGTCACGAACATGTGCCCGGGCGCGTGGGTGATCATGAACTCGACGCCCGCGGCCATCGCCACCGCCTGCGGCGTCACGCCGCAGGCCCAGAACACCGGCGCCTCGCCGGGCTCGATCACCGGCGGCTCGCCGTAGTCCGGACGGCTGAGATCGTTGATCCCAATCGCCGTGGGATCGCCGATGTGCACGGGCGCCCCGTGCGCCCGGACGTAGCGGCCCGTGATCAGCACGGCGCGCGGGACGTGCGCCGCCGGCAGCGGACGCATGCTGACGACCATGGGTCCGTGGAGCGCACCGGCGGACCGGCACGGGATCGACGTCACGTACATCGGCACGTTGCGGCCGCAGTCGACGTGGCGAACGGGGATGCCCGCCCGCTGCATCGCGCCCTCGAACGTGAACGAACATCCCAGCAGACACGCGACGAGATCGTCGCGCCAGTACGGCCGGATGTCGTCCTCCTCGGTCACCGGCCGCCCGCGGCGGTACACGCGGTACTTGGGCACGTCCACCCGCAGATCGGCGCCCGGCGCGGTGACGGCCGGCTCGGGGCTGCCCGGATCCGTCACTTCGATGAGCGGGCACGGCTTCGGATTTCGCTGACAGAAGACGAGGAAGTCGTACGCCGCGTCGCGCGGCAGCACGACCAGGTTGGCCTGCGCGTACCCGGCGGCGAGTCCCGCCGTGGGCTTGCGCCACTCGCCGCGCCGGATGCGCGCGCGCAGCTCGCGCGGGCCGATGCCCTGGATCGTCTCGATACGGGCGCTCACGGCGCGCGTACTTCTCGGGCCTCCGGCGCGGTCCCTCCGCCCCACACGGCCATCAGGCGCGGTGCGGCCGCTGCGACGCCCGGACGAGCGGCTCGACGAACGGATTGCTCCGCTTTTCCTCGCCGATCGTCGTTTCGGGACCGTGGCCGGGATAGCAGACGGTGTCGTCGGGCAGCGGCAGCAGCACCCGGGCGATCGACGCGAACAAGGCGTCCTGATTGGCGCCGGGCAGGTCGGTCCGGCCGACGCTGCCCGCGAACAGCGTGTCGCCGGTAAACACGAGACCGTCGCCGACCAGGCACACGCCGCCGGGGCTGTGGCCGGGCGTGTGGTGGACGGTCAATTGCAGGCTGCCCACGCGCAGCACGTCGCCCTCGGTGAGCCAGCGGTCCGGCACCGGCGACGGCGGCAGGTCGATCCCGAAGAGCACCTTAGCCCGGGCGGGCCCGCTCTCCAGCACCGGCCGCTCCGCCTCATGAATCCAGAACGGCGCGTGTGTCGCGCGGCGGACGGCGTCCACGGCCTGCACGTGATCGAAGTGGCCGTGCGTGTTCACGACCGCGATCGGGCGCGCGTTCAGGTGGTGCAGCACGGCGAGAATCCGCTCGGCCTCGTCGCCCGGGTCGATGACAAAGACGTCCCGGGTCGCGTCGTCCCCGAAAATGTAACAATTGGCGCCGACCGGGCCGACCGGGAACCCCTCGATGATCATCGTGGCGTCCGGCCGGCCCGGCGCATGGTGTCCGTCTGCCGTTACGCCCGCGCCCCGACTTTGGCGACGCTCAGCGCCTTGATGATCTCCCGGCAGAACGCCGGCAGGTCCGCGGGCGTCCGCGACGAGATCAGGTTGCCGTCGACGACGACTTCCTTGTCGACGTACGTGGCGCCGGCGTTGATGACGTCGTCCTTGATCGCGCTGACGCAGGTCATGGTCTTGCCCTTCAGAATCCCGGCCGAGATCGGCACCCACCCCGCGTGACAGATCGAGGCAACGACCTTGCCCTGCTGGAACGTCTCGCGGACGAGCCGCAGCATCGCCTGGTGGCGGCGCATGTGGTCCGGCGCGTAGCCGCCCGGGACGATGACCGCGTCGAAGTCGGACGCCTTCGCGTCCTCCATCGAGATGTCGGCCTTGGCAGGATACCCTTCTTTGCTCTTGTACGCCTCGCCGGCCTTAGGGCCGACGATCGTCACGGTCGCCCCGGCTTCGCGAAACCGCATGACCGGATACCACAATTCAAGGTTCTCGTAGTAGTTCTCGGCGAGGACGGCAACCCGCTTGCCGGTGAGCTCCATGCAGCACCTCCGGGGATCTGGATCGTGGACACTGGCGTGGCTTTAGTATAGGAGGCGTGGCCCGGACTGGTCAACGCATTGCCGGGGTACTACCGATGCTCCGCCGAATGACGCCCCCCTGTGCGCTCTTTAGCGCTTTCCACGACATCTGGCGGTAGCGACACGATCTTAACCTACCTTGCCAAGATGCCGTCAGGCCGATTGTCAACGATCGAATATAAGGCGGTAATAATTTTTTGTAAACTCAGCCGCTCGATTCGATCGGGTCCCCCACCCGTATCACCCCTTCGACGAGCACGGCGCCGTACACGCCCGCCTCGCCGTTTCGGGTCTTAACGACGTGGCTAAGGATCGTCGGGTTGCGTTCCGTGGTATCGGGATCGATCGTAATCATGGCGCAACGCGAGTCGCGCTCGAGGATCGAGATCACGACCCTACGGCCGATCCGGAGCGTCCGGCCGACGAAGTCGTCTTCCGCGAATCCTGCCGCAGGCGCGAGATCCGCGAAGATGTTGGCCCTGAACCGCCGCTTGTCCATGTTGGTGCCGAGCTCAGCGCCGAGCTGGCGCGCGGTTTGGACCGAGAACAGCGAAACGGGGCGACAGTCGGTCATCGACTTGTCAGAGCGCAGCAACGTGAGCCCCTCGGGCTTGGCGAGCCGCTCACTCAGTTCCCGCGCGAGCGCCGGGTCATCGACGGCAAGCATGGCGCCCGAAGGGGTCTCGACGTCGACGGCGAGATCCTGCGCATTCGCGGGAATCGGATTCAGCCCAGGCCCGGCATCTTCGGCCTCGGCCCAGTTCGGCGGTTTCGTCGCCTTTTCAGGATGGCGGAAGCGCGGCCGGTAAAGCAGCATCGTTGCTTGCTCTCGCCCGGTCAGGTACGGGAACGCCTTGGGCCTGGCGGCGCCACGGAACGCAAAAAGGCGGTCGCCGAAAATGCCGGCGAAACTGACAAACGCCTCGCTCAGTTGTTCCCCGCGCATACTCTTGACGGGGTACCGCCACAGGCTTTCAACCTCGCCAACAATGGCCACCGGGCCCTCTCCTCGTCTGCTTCACACGGGACTTTCGGTGTGTCACACATGCCATCAAGCTCCAGCCATCCGCCGTTCGGCAACACAATGCGCTTCTTACGAACTTAAGTCGACCGCGGTGTCGATCTCTTTACCGGAGGCTTGACCAATCTCCTTGTTCACGATTCACTTCCCGGTGACTGTCGCGGTCACCTCACAATTGCGGAAAGGCAATCCACCGCCTTGGTAACCTCACTCGCGGATGGCTTGTATCCCTCTGTTAGTGCGTCGCTTCCTTCATCGCTTCGCTACCAGTGCTTCTGACCGATCGATGAAGTGTCCGATCGTCGGCACCGTTCTCCAACCGCGCGGTTGGACTGCTAAGTAAGTCACGAAACCGCCCCGCACATGAAGAACGCCCACGTGAGCTACAAGGCCGTTAGTAAAGACGTGCGCCGAGCGATCTGCACCCAATTGCACAACCCAAGGGATGCCATACATATCGGCAAGTACCGCCGGCGGGCTGCCGATAACAACTATTGGCGCCGCGGTCTGGTATGGTAGTTGAAGGTTCAAGCACGCGGCCCAAGGAGTACCTGCGGCAATCACAACTTCGTGTGCTGCAAGCAGATCGATGCTGCACCTGGTTTGTTTTCCGAAGATAGAGGCGGCCTCGCGTGCCTTCTGAATCGACATGCCCAGGGCCACCGGCCCAATGGAGCGCCCTGGGACAATCGCGCCTTCCGCCGGCTCGTCACTCCACTGGGAAAGATGACTGATACCTGACGCGGACATACTGTTTTCCGATTGGATAGGAAGATAAGCCACTGCGACGCCATCCGTTACGCCCTCAATCCATGGAGCAAAATTGCCGATAGCAGGCACCGCCATACTACTTGTTGCTTGGACGGCGAGATAGGTTACAGTACTATCTCCCGCCTGAGTTTGGCGGACTTCCGCTACGAGTCCACTTGCGAATATCAGCGCCAGCTTATCGTGTCCCTCACGCACAACCCTCGCTGCGCCGAACATGTTGACAAGTTGGTCGCGCGTGCTCACGACTGTTCCGACTGCCACCACCAGCCCATCCTGAAAAAGCACGTCGATAACGCGGCCGGTCGTGCGCGCGAATTGTGCCGCCGCTGAGTCTGCCTCCACTCCGCGCATGCCGAGCATCACAGGGCCAAGCGCGTGGCCTGGGGCGACGATGCTGCGACGTTGTGGATCCACAGGTTGTGGCGGCATGCCTGCGATGGAATTCCCGTAGGACACTTGACGGCTCTGAGGGCCGGGTAAGATCGGAGACGTGGGCGCCGCACGAGGTGCCGCTTCGAGGAATGTGTCGGAAACCACGAAAGACTTCCTGACGTCGCTCGCAGCGCATGCGACCATACCGGCAGCGAGCGCGGTAGCGAGGACTCTCAGCCCTGTCGCCCACTGCATTATCGTTTCCTTTCCACACGCGCCCACTGTTGCAGACCAAGCCTCACATGTTCGAGATCACCGTCGTAGAGCCGCAGATAACGAAGACCCGCGCTGGCCCGCACGCCTGTTTGGCACTCATCGAGTCCTGCAGGGTACGTGGCGTGTCAGTCGGCTCCGCCCGCATAAGCTCGCAATAAATCGGCGAGCGATCGGCAGCCAATTGGCCAACGACGCTTTGTCCCGCTGGGGATCATGCTGCGAGCGCTTGGCCGTTAATGCCAACCTACGGCGCTTCGCCGCCTCGCGAGCCTCTGCAATTTTCTGTTCAGCGATCCACGGGAGGAGTCTGGGGTCGTCGATCATCTTCCAATCCCACCGATCCCGGTGTCCGTCCTATGTCGACATCACATTAGCCGGAATCCGAGGTCCTCAACATCGAGGGAATTACCGAGCGTATTACCTATTTTCGTTTTTGGAGGACTGAGTTGCCTTACCTAGGTATCCCGGTGAACGTGCGAAGGATCATCATCATAGGTGAAGGCTTCAGGGTCCACATGGCCACGAAGGCTCCGTTCGGTCGCCCAAGCAGCGATCTGCGAGCGGGAATCAAAACCGAGTTTGTTTAGAATGTTTTGCACGTGCGCGTCAACCGTCCGTCGCGACAGGACGAGCGCTCGAGCAATCTGCCGGTTCGTGAAACCGCGCGAGACAAGCCTAACAACCTCAAGTTCCCGGGTGGTGACAGAGTCGCTCTTTGGTCTTCTGTCGCGCGTCGGATGTCCTGCACGTTCTTTCGACCTGACGGATGCCAGCGCGTACTCGACCGCTTGCTCAAGCGTCATCGCCTGCCCACGCGTCCGGGCGACCGCAAACGCGGCATCGCCAAGTGCGGTGCGCGCAGCCGCCTGGCATTCATCATAATCGGCTTGATCGGGGGGCGACGGGTGCCAGCCTAGGATTTCGCGGAGACGTTCTGCCGCCGCCATCAAGCGAGCCGATCTTCGATAGTCGCCGGCGGCTAATGAAACCGCCGCGAGTCCTGCTAGTGCTTCTTCGCTGAGCCATTTGTCGCTACTCTCGTTGGATAGGACCAGGCTCTCCGTAAAATAGATTGACGCGCGCTGCGGATCTTTTTGGCGGAGTGCCAGTTTGCCGAGATTGCGAAGGACGAAGGCGATGCTCGCGCTATCGTGCTGTTCTCTCGCGATAGCGAGACTTTCAGTCTGTAACGTCGCGGCGCGTTCGTATTCACCAACATGCCGAGCCACGATTCCCAAGTGGGCGAGCTGCATGGAAATGATATTCTTGTCCCCTAGTTCCCGTCCGATGCCCAGAGCTTCCTCGCAAAGCGCGGTCGCGTGGTCATAGTCGCCCTGGTGCATTGCGGCCACACTGATATAGGTGAGCAGCCAGGCACTGGCTTCCTTGTCGCCTAGTTGTCGACAAAGGACTAGACCTTGCTCGCCGAGCCTTGCGGCGCGTCTATGGTCACCAAGGCGCCATGCGAACTGAGCGGCCGCCGTGAAGGCCTTCGTGCGCAGCGGAAGCGATGCCGCATCGCTGCCTGCGAGCGCGCTAGCCAGCCATTCACTCGCTTCGCGCCAGTGCCCGGCCCGATACCAAAACCCGTATAGTGCCCCCACGAGCCGTAACCTTGCTTCGGCCCCATTCCTCTGGACTCTCGTCCATTCCAAGGCGCTTCGCAGATTGTCGTGTTCCGTCTCGAACAATTCAACCAAGCGCCCAGATCGCGGTCCTGAGAGTTCTCGGGCAGTGCGCTCGGCGAAGTTGAGGTACCAGTCCTCGTGCCTGATCCGCACATCACTCTCTTCGTCAGCGGTCACCAGCTGATCATGAGCGAACTGACGCATAGTCTCTAGGAGTCGGTAGCGCGCTTCACCACCCTGCGTCGCCACGAGTACAAGTGACTTGTCCACGAGAGATGTTAGTACGTCGAGGATCTGACCGATCTCGAGGCCTCCGCCTGAGCAAATCGATTCGGCTGCTTCTACGGTCCATCCGCCGGCAAATACTGACAACCTCCGAAATAGGGTTCGCTCCGACTCCGAGAGCAGGTTGTGACTCCAATCAATCGCTGCGCGGAGCGTCTGATGCCGTGGAAGAACTGTTTGACTACCTCCCGTCAGTAGTTGGAACCGATCATCCAGCCGAGACGCGATCTGCTCGACCGTCAACACTTTCATTCGGGCGGCGGCCAGTTCAATCGCCAACGGGATGCCGTCCAGCCGCTGGCAGATCCTTGTTACTGCGGCCGCATTCTCGGCACTGACCGCAAATCTCGGAGCGGTTGCCGTTGTGCGGTCAGCAAACAGGCGCACCGCGTCATACAGAACCAGTTCCTCGGCTGGCGGGAGATGGCGGACATCCTGCGGCACAGAAAGGGAGGGAACCCGCCATAGAATTTCGCCCGGGATGCCCAATCCTTCGCGGCTCGTGGCCAGGATGCGCACCTGCGGGCACATGCGTAGAAGCTCCACGGTGAGATCTCTGCACGCCTCCAGTAGATGCTCGCAATTGTCCAGCACGAGCAACAGAGCTTTGGACCGGAGCACATCCACCAACGTTTCAGTAACTGCGCGGCCACGCTGCTCCGGCACGCTTAATGCAGAGGCAACCGCCTTAGGGACGAGGATCGGGTCCCCGAGGGGCGCAAATTCGGCGAGCCACACGCCGTCGCGATGATCGCCGACCACCTCGGCCACCACCTGGAGCGCCAGCCGGGTCTTGCCGCAGCCGCCTGATCCCGTCAGCGTGAGCAATCGTGTCGTGCCGAGAAGGCGCTTGATCTCCGCGCTCTCTTGCTGGCGGCCAATGAATGTAGTGAGTTGGGTGGGGAGGTTGTGGAAACGCGCCGGAAGAGACGAGCCTGCGCTGCTCTTTTGCCGAGTGGACCGCGTCGGCTGCCGGCGTACCCGTCCCTTCGCGACCCGCTTCCCTGACCTACGAGCCATCAGTCAGCCCCCACGACGGAAGATCGCCGCCGCCGATTAGGGTCGGGGGTTCGTTGCGCGCGGAATGTGAACCTTCGGACCTTTCGAGCGATCGAGGATAATCGCGTCGCGTGCATGGCTTTTCGGAGATTCTCGCTTGTCCGGGGACTCGAATGTTCTGATGCCTGGCTATAAAAACGAGACGGTTCGATGGTGTTTCGGGGTGTCTTATCTCCTATATCCCGTCAACGCGGGCGCGGGCTAGAGGGGGAGGCCCTCGATGTCCCCCCCCGACGCGCCTCATCCACGCGGCATGGACATTCAGGCCGGTCGGATCACGGAATAGACCGCGTTCCTCAGCGCCACATCGCGCGGGTCCCCTGCCAAGCGCGTCCCCATCTGGCTGGTCACGTAGGCGTAGCCGACGCCGGCCACCGGATCGGCAAAGCCGAGCGAACCACCGCTTCCGGGTGCGCCGAACGAACCCGCGCTGCCGAACGGCCAAGCCCGGCTCGACTTCATGAAACCGAGGGCGAACTCCGCGCCGAAGCCCTTCATGCACTCGTCATAAAAGCCGCGCGTCGGCGGGATCGCCGGGGCTGCTAACGACTGTAGGGTCTCGGGGCGCAACCCCAGTTCCCGTCCTCCCGTGGCAAAGACGCTGTAGGCCTGCGCGATACCTCGCGCAGTGCCGACGCCACCCCCGGACGGCACTTCGAAGTTGCGCGCGTAGACGCGGTCTTTGTCGAGGACGATCCCGGTCCCCGGGTTCGCGATCAACGCCCGGTAGATGTTCGAGTGGTGGTTCATCGAGTCCAGCGTGAGGCGAAGCGGAAAGTTGAGCAGCATGTCAATCGGGCTCGGCGGTGCGAGCCATGCCAGCCTGGAGTTCGGGATCCACTCCGGGACACGGATATAGACGTCCAGCCCAAGCGGCGACGCGATCTCGTCCTGAAAGACCTGTCCCAGGCTGCGATGTTGAGGATCCACGCGCCGCAGGAGCTCGCCTTCATAGAACCCGAGGGTCAGGGCGTGATAGCCTTGCCGCGTCCCCGGCTCCCACGCGGGCTTCTGACGGGCCAGCACAATCGCCAGGCGATCCAGGTCGGCGACCACGCTGCGATCGACGGGCTCATCAAAGGCGAACAGCCCGGCCTGGTGAGCGAGGAGCTGACGGACGGTGATCTTCTCCTTCCCCTGCTGCGCGAATTCCGGCCAGTAGCGGCACACCGGCGCCTCGTAGTCGAGCCAGCCTCGGGAGTGGGCGAGGGCCATTGTCATCGCGGCGAGTCCCTTGGTCGCGGACCAAACGAGGACCATGGTATCCCGCTCCCACGGCTCGCCAGTTCGCTTGTCCCGAACGCCGCCCCACAAGTCGACCACTTTCTCGCCGCGGTAATAGGCGCAACAGGCGCCGCCCAGTTCATCCCTCTGAGCGACGTTCTCGGCAAACACGTCGCGGACGGCCTCAAAGCCGCGGCTGACGTGTCCTTCAACAGTTACGCGGTCTGACGTGGCTACGGGCATAGCGTGTCTCCCTTCAAGAAGAGCAATCCCCTTCATAAAGAACGTAGCGTTACCGCCTCCGCGGAGAGAATCCGACGAGGACCCGATTCCCCCTCAGGCGTCCGACTTACGTCGCCAGGCACCCTATACCGGCACGCAAGGGATCGGTGACATTTCAGACTTGATAAGTTTTCAGGACGAGGAAACCAGAGCGGGCGTTGGACCGGGGTGCGCTTATCTCACTCTGACATCGACGGCATAACCGAAGGCTGAACTCTCTTGATCATGGTGACACGCAGGCCCCCCGCCGCGTCCTCGTTCTGGCTCACGTCGACGCGGTCGACGACCGCCGAGATCAAGAACAGGCCGAGACGCTTTCGGTCGGCGGGGAGATCGCGGGGAATCTGCGGCACCGAGGCCGGCGCGCCGCGATCGCGCACGGTCAGCGTAAAGACGCCCTGGTCGAACGAGACGGCGACCTCGACGGGCCCGGTCGCGTCGCCGTAGGCATGGCTGCGGGCGTTGAACAACGCCTCGCCGAGGGCGAGTTCGAGGCTCCAGCCGTCCTCCTCTGACCCGCCTTCTCGCTCGACGAGGTCCCGGATCATCCGGCGTACGATTCGCAGGGCCTCAGGGTCTGTCTGGGTGCTGACGGAGAACTTCCAGGTCATCCGGTCCTCGCAATCCCCCGTGCTGCAGTATGCCTCGGTTCCCGGCCCGCTGTCAACTTAGCCTTCAGGTGCGTCGGGGCGAACCCCTCGGCCCTTCTCGCCTCACGACGCTTTCGTTCCGGCCGGCGCGTTCATCATCCGCAACATCTCCGGCCCACCTGTGCGGACGAACCGCCAGACGAGCACGGCGGCGAGCGCGAGAAAGACAAGGTTCAGAATTGAGGTGTAGTTCCACGTCAGGCGCGCCTCGACGACGATGGCGTGATGAACTCTCGGCACCAGTCCCGCCGCGCGGAAGAGCAGGTCGACCAGGAGGCCGGCGGCCGCCATCACCGCGTAGGACGTGACCAGCAAATAGAGCGCCATGCGGCGGCCATAGTACTTCCGGTAGATGTCGAGGATCGGCAGGACGATCAGGTCCGCGAAGATGAACGCCACCACCCCGCCGAAGCTGACGCCGCCGTTCCAGAGCACCGCGGCGAGCGGTACGTTTCCGACCGAGCAGACGAACGAGAGAATGGCCACGAGGGGCGCCACGATCGGGCTCCAAAGGAGGTTGCCGAGGGGACTGCCCGTCAGAAAAAAGGTCCGCCAGAACGCGTCCGGCACCCACGCCGCGATCGCCCCGGCGATCAAGAGGCCCCCCGCGACGTCGAGCCATACCGCCGCCCAGTCCATGACGAAGTGGTGGCTGATGGCCGTGACGCCCTCCGGCGACGTCAGACGGACAAGCAGCGGCCGGTCGTCCACCACGGCCATGTCCATCTGCGCGTGCCCCTCCATCCGCCCCGTGCGGCCGGCGTCGGCCTGGCGGCGCGCCTCGTCGACGAGCGGCGGACGGAGGGTGGCGCGGAAAAGGCGCCACAGGAGGACGATCATGATCGGTCCGCCGATGAACTCGGCGGCGGTGAACTGCCAGCCGAGGAGCACCGCCATGATGATCCCCAACTCGATGACCAGGTTGGTCGACGCGAACTGGAACACGATCGCGGCGGTGAAATTCGCGCCGCGACGGAAGAGCGACCGGGCCAGCGCCACCGCCGCGTACGAGCACGACGACGACGCGAACCCGAACAGGCTCGCCAGCGCGATGGATCGAGGGGAATCGTCGCCCAGCAGCCGGACCATCTGCCGCTTGGAGACGAGCGCCTGCACGGCGGCAGACAGCGCGAAACCCAGAATCAGCGGCCACAGGATCTCCCAGAGCATCGCCGACGCCAGATCGATCGCGTGGAGCAGCGCGGCAATCATCGCTAGGCCGCCTCCGAGGTACCCGCGGTCAGGCGCGCATGGCTCGCGCCACTCGAAGCATCGCTGCCAGGCTGCGGTCGACGTCCTCGTCCGTCGTCGCCCACGAGGACACGCTGATGCGCATCGCCGCGCGGCCGTGCCACACCGTCCCGCCGCACCAGCACGTCCCGTCCGACTGTACGCCGGCGATGACGCGGCGGGTCGTCTCGTCGTCTCCGAACGCGACCAGCACCTGGTTCAGCACGACATCGTTCAAGATCTCGTATCCTGCGTCGCGCAGTCCCGCGGCGAAGCGCGCCGCCTGCCGGCAGGTGCGCTCGATGAGATCCGCCAGACCCGCGCGGCCGAGCGCGCGCAGCGCCGCCCAGATCTCCACCCCGCGGGCGCGGCGTGACATCTCCGGCGTGTATTGAAAGGGCTCCCGCTGCTCGGTCTGCGGGATATACGCCGCCGACGTGGCCATCGCCGATCTCAAGTGCTCGGGCTGCCGGACAAACGCGAGACCGCTGTCGTACGGAACGTTGAGCCACTTGTGCGCGTCGAGCGCCCACGAGTCCGCCCGCTCGACGCCCCGGGTCAGATGCGATCGCTCCGGCGCGGCCGCGGCCCACAACCCGAAAGCCCCGTCCACGTGCACCCAGGCGCCGGCCGCGTGCGCGGCCTCGCAGATCTGCCCGATCGGGTCGAACGCGCCGCTGTTCACGTTGCCCGCCTGCGCGCAGACAATGGCCGGCCCCCGCAGCGGCGGCAGCGCCTCGGCCCGCATGCGCCCCTGCGTGTCCACCGGAACCCGAGTGACGCGATCGCGGCCGAGCCCGAGCAGCGTCAGTGCCCGCAGCAGGCTGATGTGCACCTCGTCGCCGACGATCACGGTGATGGCAGGCGCTCCAAGCAGGCCGGCGGCTTCCGCGTCCCAACCGGCGGCGGCAAGCACGGCGTGCCGGGCCGCGGCCAGGGCCGTGAAGTTCGCCATCGTCGCCCCGGTAACAAAGCCGCCCCCCGTCCCGGCCGGCAGCGCCAGCGCGTCGACGAGCCACCGCAGCGCGATCTCCTCGAGGGCCGCCGCGACCGGCGACGAGACCACGAGGCCGCCGTTTTGATCCCACGCTCCCGCGAGCCAGTTGGCGGCGAGCGTCACGGGCAACGAGCCGCCGATCACGAAGCCGAAGTACCGGCCGCCCGCCGACGCCACCGTCGCGGGCGACCCGACGTCGTCCAGCAGCGCCAGCACGGCCGCCGGGTCCGTCGGACCTTCCGGAAACGGGCCGCCGAGCGCCTTCAGCCCATCGATCGGCTGCGGACCCGGCGCCACGCGCCGGTCGCGGATCTCGTCGAGATAGCGCAGCGATCGATCGGCGGCCGCGCGTAACAGACCGTTGGAGTCGGCCATTCCCTTCCTCCTAGCCGCCCGGCGTTGGAATCAGAAAGCCGGAAATTCTCCGGCGGCACACGTCGTTAGGTTCACCGGTGAGACTCTCCATCATCGATCAGTCCCCGGTCTCCTCCGGTTCGACGCCGGCGGACGCGCTGCGCAACACGATCGACCTGGCGAAGCGCGCCGACGCCCTCGGCTACGAGCGGTACTGGATCGCCGAGCACCACGCGACGCCCGGCTTTGCGAGTCCGGCCCCGGAGGTCCTGATCGCCCGCGTCGCGGCGGAAACCTCCGGCATCCGAGTCGGGTCCGGCGGCGTCCTGCTGCCCCACTACAGCCCGTTGAAGGTTGCCGAGGTCTTCCGGGTGCTGCACGCGCTGTACCCGGGCCGGATCGACCTCGGCATCGGCCGGGCGCCCGGCAGCGCGCCGCTCGAAGCTTACGCGCTGCGTCGCGACCGGAGCCGTCAGGAATGGGTCGACGATTTTCCCGACCAACTGCTGGAACTCCTCGCGTTTCTTCGCCGCGAGTTCCCCCAGGCGCACCCATTCGGCCGCATCCTGGTCACGCCGGACATGCCCGGAGGCCCCGACGTGTGGCTGCTCGGCTCGAGCATGTGGAGCGCTCGTGCGGCGGCGGAGATCGGCCTCCCCT
>Ga0070731_10000828_pt1 | contig 36629 bp, 39 predicted proteins | sample Coa_R1_2_FD_66448 | JGI IMG/M metagenome (GOLD analysis project Ga0070731, IMG submission 66448) | Surface soil microbial communities from Centralia Pennsylvania, which are recovering from an underground coalmine fire - Coalmine... | ecosystem: Environmental > Terrestrial > Soil > Unclassified ...
GCGGAGCTCGTCCTCAGCGAGCACACGGTCGCCCGCCACCTGCAGAACATCTACCGCAAGCTCCGCGTGACGTCGCGTGCGGCAGCGACCGCGTTCGCCTTCGAGCACGAGCTGGTCTGAGCGAGTCCTTAGGACGTCTTCAACGCGACGTCCTAAGGACGCGAGCTCGGTGGTCAGAATTGACCACGCTCCGCCGTGCGCAAGTTGGTGAATCGCGGCGATGCCGCTCGACCTGCCCCGGCCTAGCCTCGGTCCATCGAAACGATCCGAAGGAGGCGGCACGAGATGCAGCAGCGCGAGCAATACGAGACGGTGGTGATCGGCGGAGGGCAGGCGGGCCTCGCGGCCGGCTACTTCCTGAAACGGGCGGGGCGCCCGTTCGTGGTCCTCGACGGCAACGACCGCATCGGCGACAGCTGGCGGTGCCGCTGGGACTCGCTCAGGCTCTACTCGCCGGCGAGCCGCGACGGCCTGCCGGGTCTGCGCTTCCCCGCGCCGCGCACGTCGTATCCGACGGCGGGAGAGATGGGCGACTACCTCGAGCAGTACGCGACCCACTGGGAGCTACCGGTACGCAGCGGCGTACAGGTCGACAGCCTGACGAAGGAAAGCGGCAGCTACGTCGTCCACGCCGGCACCCAATCGTTCGAGTGCGCCAACGTCGTGCTGGCGACCGGCGTCTTCCGCAAGCCGCACGTACCCGCATTCGCGGGCGAGCTCGACCCGGCTATCACGCAGCTCCACTCCGACGACTACCGAAACCTGTCGCAGCTGCAGGACGGCCCGGTCCTGGTCGTCGGCGCATCGCATTCGGGCTCCGACATCGCGTTCGAGGCGGCGTCGAAGCACCAGGTGATCCTGTCGGGCAAGGACAATGGACAGCTTCCGGCCCCGGTCGAGAGCCGCCGCGGCCGCATGTTGTTTCGCATGCTCTTCCTCGCCGGTAGCCACGTGCTGACGGTGGACACGCCGGTCGGACGGAAGGTGCGCCCGCACATCCGGCACGGCGGCGGCCCGCTCCTCCGCTACCGGCGGAAGGAGCTGCGCGCCGCCGGCGTCGAGCGCATCCTCGCGCGGACCGTCGGCATCGACGGCGGCCGGCCGAAGCTCGACGACGGTCGCGTGCTCGACGTCCGGAACGTGATCTGGTGCACGGGGTTCCGACCCGATTACTCGTGGGTCCGATTCCCGTTCGAGCTCGGCGACGACGGCTTCCCCGTGCAGTACCGCGGCGTCGTCTCGTCGTCGCCCGGCCTCTACGTTGTCGGACTGCCGTTCCTGCACTCGTTCGCGTCGATGCTGATCGGCGGCACCGGCAGGGACGCGGAGCGCGTCGTCCGGCACATCGTCGGGGAGCGGGCCGCACAGTCGACAGCCACCCCAACCTTCGCGACGGCCGCCGCGTCGTGACGTCACCGCAGCGCGACCGGGTGATCGTCTGGAACGGCCGCATCGAGGAGAGGCCCACCTTGCGGCGGGCCTCTCCAGGCGCGGCCTACGCCGGTGCGATGTTCTGGTTGACGTGGAAGAGATTGTCGGGGTCGTACTTCCGCTTGACCTCGGCCAGGCGGTCGTAGTTGCCCCGGTACGTCGCGCGGATGCGGTCGTCTCCCTCCTCCATCATCATGTTCACGTACGCGCCGCCCATCGAATGCGGGTGCAGCGCCTCCCAGTACGCGACCGTCCACTCCTTTAGCTCGTCGGCCTTCGCAGGGTCGTGGTCGACTCCCACCATGACCTGGCCCCACTTCGCGTCGCGGTAGGCCCACGCCGTCGCGTCGGCGGAGACCCGTGAGGCGGCACCGTCGACGGGATAGAGATGCATCGTCGACTGCGGCGTCGGCAGCCTGTGCGCAAACTCGACATGCGCCTCGATCGCCTCGTCGGACAACCGATCGAAGAAGTCGGCCCGCCAGTACCACTGGTCACCCGCGGGGTAGAGCGGGTCGAACGCCGCGTTCAGCGCCGAGACGGGCATCGTCATCAGCCCATCGAGATCCGGGCGGAGGTCGCGCACGGAGCGGAACACCTCGTCGGCATCCTCGGGAGCGCCGCCGTAGCACCACACGACGCCGCAGACCTTCTGCAGCTGGAGCTCCTCGGGGAACGGCGCCACCGGCGGCACCGTCAGGAATGCGAACCAGCCGCCCAGGTCCTCGGGCGCGCCGGGCAGGAACTCGCGGTACCAGCGGAGGATCTCCGGCGCACGGTCGAGCGTCCAGAGCGTCGGGCCGCCCACGATCGACGGCACCGAGCTGAGCCTGAACGTGAACGCCGTGACGACGCCGAAGTTGCCGCCGCCGCCGCGAAGCGCCCAGAAGAGATCCTGGTGCTCGTTCTCGTTCGCGTGCACGAACGACCCGTCGGCCAGCACGACGTCGCAGCCCAGCACGTTGTCGATCGACAGGCCGAGCTTCCGCGTCAGGTTGCCGAGGCCCCCGCCGAGCGTGAGCCCGCCGACGCCTGTCGTCGAGATGATCCCGAACGGCGCCGCCAGCCCGAACGCGCCCGTCGCGTGGTCGACGTCGCCGACCAGGCTGCCGCCGAGCACGCGCGCCGTCCGAGCATCCGGGTCGACGATCACACCCCGCATCGCGGACAGGTCGAGCAGCACCCCGTCCTCGACGCTGCCGAGGCCGGGGCCGTTGTGCCCGCCGCCCCGGACCGCGAGGTCGAGGCCGGCCTCCTTCGCAAACCTCACCGTCTCCGCCACGTCGGCGGCGTCCGCGCACTGCGCGATCACGCGCGGCCGCTTGTCGATCATCGCGTTGTACAACGCCCGGACCTCGTCGTAGTCCGGATCCTCGGCGTCGAGCGCCCGCCCCCGCAGACGGCTGCGGAGCGTGGCGGTGAGCTCGTCCTCCCGGGTCACCGTTGCCATCTCACCTCATCCTCCTGACCTGTCGGTCAACTAGTTGGTCGGTCGTCCGATAAAGAATGTGGTACGGTGAGGCGGATGTCAAGTCCGACGCGCAAGCCCGATCTCCGCAGGGCCCGCGGCGACGACACGCGCCTCCACATCCTCGAGGCGGCCCGCGAAGCCCTGGCCGAGCATGGCGCGGCAGGCACGACGACACGCGGGATCGCGGATCGCGCCGGCGTGCAGCTCTCCCTCGTCCATTACCACTTCGGCGGCAAGCAGCAGCTGCTGGCGGCCGTCCTCGACGACGAGAACGAACGGCTGCTCGAGCGCCAGCGGGCGCTCTTCGCGGGCCCGGAGCCGCTGGCCGAGAAGTGGCGCAAGGCGTGCGCGTACCTCCTCGAGGACGTTGGCTCGGGTTACGTCCGCATCCTCTGGGAGCTGTGGGCGGAGGGCCTCGCGGACGAAGAGCTCGCCGCGCGCTGGCGCGCTGCCCTCGCCGGCTGGCGCGACCTGCTGACCGATGTGGCGGACCGCTGGACGACGGAGCACGGCGTCGAGTTGCCGATCTCGCCGCGGGCGCTCGCGACACTCGTCGGCAATGCGTTCCTCGGCGCCGAGACCGAGCTCCTCGCCGGCGTCGGCGAGAACGAGGCACCGCACTACGAGGCGCTCGAGAGCGTTGCCGCGTTGATCGAGTGGGTCGAGACTCGTACACCGTGACGGCGACGGCCGAGCACACGCGCGCCGAGCAGACGCGCGCCGCGTACCCGGACGAGGAGGGATTCGTCGAGCGCGACGGTGTCTCGATCTTCTGGGAGCGCTACGGCGACGGCGACCCGGCGATCCTCTTCCTGCCGACGTGGTCGATCGTCCATTCACGCTGCTGGAAGCTGCAGCTTCCGTATCTGTCGCGACATTGCCGCGTCGTGATGTTCGACCCGCGCGGCAACGGACGCTCGGATCGGCCCTACGACGCCTCGTCGTACGCGGAGACGGAGTTCGCGGCCGACGCGCTGGCGGTGCTCGATGCGACCGGCACGCGACGAGCCTTCGTGGTCGGGCTGTCGCTGGGCGCGCAGCGCGGCCTCCTCCTGGCGGCGAACCATCCGGAACGCGTCGAAGGGCTCGTGCTGATCGCGCCCGCGGTGCCTCTTGGCACCACTGCCGCGGGTCGGGAAGTGATCGATTTCGAAAAGCGCTGGGACTCGCACGACGGTTGGGCCAAGTACAACCGGCACTACTGGCTCGACGACTACGCCGAGTTTCTCCAGTTCTTCTTCTCGCACGTCTTCACCGAGCCGCACTCGACGAAGCAGATCGAGGACTGTGTGGGCTGGGGGCTCGAGACGACGCCGGAGACGCTCGTCGAGACCCAGGTTGCCCTCGGCCTGAGCGAGGCCGACGTCCACGATCTGGCGAAACGGATCCGCTGTCCGGCGCTCGTCATCCACGGCTCTCACGATGCGATCTGCGCCCAGGCGTCCGGCGCACGGCTCGCCGAGCTGCTCGGGGCGCCGTTCGTCTCCCTCGAAGGCTCCGGCCACTGCCCGCAGTCGCGTGATCCGGTGGCGGTCAACCTCCTCGTGCGTGACTTCGCGTGCCCGCCCGCGCCGCTTCCGCGTTGGCGCAGAGGCCGCACGCGCCGGAAGCGTGCGCTCTACATCTCGTCGCCGATCGGGCTCGGCCACGCACAACGGGATGTCGCGATCGCCGACGAGCTCCGGCGGCTGCATCCCGACCTGCAGATCGACTGGCTCGCACAGCACCCTGTCACGGCGGTGCTCGATGCGCGTGGCGAGCGGATTCACCCGGCGAGCGCCCTGCTTGCGAACGAGTCGCACCACATCGAGAGCGAATCCGCGGAGCACGACCTGCACTGCTTCGAGGCGTGGCGCCGGATGGACGACATCCTGCTCGCGAACTTCATGGTCTTCCACGACGTCGTGCGCGAAGAGCAGTACGACCTCTGGATCGGGGACGAGGCGTGGGAGCTCGACTACTACCTGCACGAGAATCCAGAGCAGAAGCGCGCCGCCTACGTATGGCTGACGGACTTCATCGGCTGGCTCCCGATGACGGACGGCGGCGAGCGCGAGGCGTTCCTGACCGCGGACTACAACGCCGAGATGATCGAGCACATCGCGCGCTACCCGCGGGTGCGCGACCGGGCGCTGTTCATCGGCAACCTGGACGACGTCGTCGGCGACTCGTTCGGTCCCGATCTGCCGCCGATCCGCGACTGGACTGCGGAGCACTTCGACTTTCCCGGATACGTCACGGGCTTCGATCCTGCTGCGCTGGCGAACCGTGACGCGCTGCGCGCGGAGCTGGGCTACGGCGGTGAGGATCAGGTCTGCATCGTCACCGTCGGCGGCTCCGGCGTCGGCGGTGATCTCCTCCGCCGGGTCATCGCTGCGTATCCGGAGGCGAAGGAGCGCGTCCCCGCGCTGCGGATGATCGTGGTTGCGGGGCCGCGAATCGACCCGTCCTCGCTGCCTGCGCACGACGGCCTCGAGATCCGCGCGTACGTTCACGACCTCTATCGGCATCTGGCCGCCTGCGACCTCGCGGTCGTGCAGGGCGGCCTGACGACGGCGATGGAGCTGACTGCCAACCGGCGGCCGTTCCTCTACTTCCCGCTCCGCCACCACTTCGAGCAGAACTTCCATGTCCGCCACCGGCTCGACCGCTACGGCGCCGGCCGTTGCCTCGACTTCGAGACCGAGACGCCGGAGACGATTGCCGCGGCGATCGCCGAGGAGATCGGCCGTGAGGTGGAGTACCGCCCCGTCGAACGCGACGGGGCAGCTCGGGCTGCGGCCCTGATTGCCGACTTGCTCTAGGCTCGCTGCGGCGCATGAGCAATCTCCGGGACGCTCTTCAGCCGAGCCCCGACGACATCCCGTCCGCACGTCTCGCGGAGTCGGCGGGAAGCGAGTACCTCGGGGCCAGCCTCTACGAGCTCCAGCGCGGGCAGGAGATGGTGTTTCACTACCACCTGCAGCGGGAGGAGCTGTTGATCGTGCTCAGCGGCCGGATCGAGCTGCGAACCGCAGGCGGCTGGGAGGAGCTCCCCGAGGGGGAGGTGGTCGCCTTCCCGCGGGGCGAGCGTGGCGCGCACGGCTACCGGAACGCGGGCGACGTACCGGCGCGCGTGCTCGTGGTGAGCGAGATGAACGGCCCGAACATCAGCGTCTATCCAGACTCGAACGAGATCGGGATCTTCGACGCTGCGCGCCGCGCAGAGCGTCGCTTCGGTGCCCGGTTCCACGTCGGCGATGCTCGTTCCGACTACGGCGGCGGGAAGGCGCAGCTGACGCCGCCGGCGCCGGGTCCACGTCCTTAGGACGCGAGTTTCGCCGCTACTCTGAGGCATGGCGGACGTCTGGTTGCTGGCGCTCGTGAGCCGGTATCCGAACAGGACGGCACTCGCGCGGCGGGCTCGTGACGGCTCGGTGTTTGCGGCTCTGCGTCGCCTCGAGTCGGACGGGCTCCTGATCGCGCGGCCGAGTGGCTATCGCGTCACTCGACGCGGGCGAGCGGAGCTCGCACTGAGCTTCTCCCTCGCGCGGCTGCTGCTTACATCCCTGCGGTGATCGTCAAGGTGCCCCATCACGGTGAGGTCGTGCTCGACACGGGGCTGACGTACGACGGTGTCACGCCGATCTTCGTGCGTGTGACGAACCGCCACGGGCGATACAGGTTCTCAGACGACGGCGGCGCGGTCAGCGCCGCGACGGTCGACGTCGACGAGCTGGTGTTTCCGGACCGACTATGGCTCGGCGAGAACGAGGTGAACGTCAGCCGGAGAGGAGTTGTCTGGCTCCCCGCTTTCGCTCGTCAAGGGCAGGAGTGGCTCGAACAGGTGGTTTCTCTCGTCGCTGAAGGCTCGCTCGTGCTCTACGAGTCGTTGCTCGAGCCGCTCGGTTAGGAAGGCGGGGTCCCTGGGTACCTCGCAAGGGATCTCATGTCCCTTCAGTCCGTCAGGGCATCGGTCGAGCGGCGGTACGGGCTCCGCGAGTCCAATGATCGAATCGCCGAGACCGCCGAGCGTTATCACTTCGTAGCGCGCGTGCCAATGCTCTGCGAATGCAGCGATCCGACCTGCGCAGCGGTTTTCGCGATCGACCTGGACGAGTACTGGCATGCACGCCGCGACTACCCCGGCTGCGTCCTCACCGCCCCGGGGCATGCCGTCGACAGCGCCGACCCGGCATTGAAGCTCGACGACTACTGGCTGCAGCTCTCGTAGCGCCGCGAAACAATTTCAGATGATGAACGCCTCGGGCCGCGTCGCACCGCGCACGAAGCGATCGGCCGCGAAGGCGGAGAGGTCGAGCGACGGCGTCTGCCCCACGACGAGCTCCGCCAGGTGCTCGCCGACCGCCGGTGCCTGCTGAAAGCCGTGTCCGGAGAACCCGGTCGCGTAGAGGAATCGCTCCGGCTCTGCCGCTTCGCCGACGAGCGCGTTCCAGTCAGGGCTGACGTCGTACCAACCCCACCACGACGACTGCACCGGCAGCTCGGCAAGGGCCGGCAGCCGCCGCGTCGCCGCCTCCGCAACCGCTGCGAGCTCCTCCTCACGACCACCGAACGCGAGCCCGGGTCCTTCGCGGTGCACGTAGAAGCCGGTCGAGAAGTCGATGGTGAGCGGTAGCTCAACGGGCAGACCGCCGTCCTCCGGCGTGAACCACATCGAGCGCCGCTCGCCGGCGACGGGAAGGTCGACACCGGCGAGCGCCCCGACCTCACGCGACCAGATCCCCGCACAGCAGACGACCGTCTCCGTCGCGATCGAGCCGCGCGTCGTCTCGACGCGGCTGATGCGGCCGTGGTCGACGACGACGCCGGTGACCGCGCACCGCTGCACGACGGCGGCACCGGAGGCCGCGGCGTATCCCTGAACGACGGCTTCGGGCGTCGCGTATCCGTCGCGGCCGCAGAACGTCGCGGCAAGCACGCCGTCGAGGTCGAGCTGAGGCACCAGCGCGGCCGCCTCCTCCGGCGTCAACTCGCGCGAGGGGACGCCGAGCGACGCTTGCAGGTCGAGCGCTTCGCGGAACGACACCACGTCGTCCGCCGCGTCGAGCAGAAAGAGATAGCCGCGCTGGTGGAACTCGATTTCGACCCCGGTCAGCTCCGCGAAGCGCTCGAACTCGTCCAGCGACCGGAGCGCGATGCGGATGTTCAACTCGTCTGCGAACTGCGTGCGGATGCCCCCCGCCGCCTTGCTGGTCGAGCCCGACGCAAGCGTGTCTCGCTCGAGGAGGACGACCTGGTCGACGCCGAGCCTTCGCAGGTGGAAGGCCGTCGCGGCACCGAGCGCTCCGCCTCCGACGACAACGACGTCCGCGCGTGCGGGCAGGCCGGCCACTAGAGATCGCCGTACGGACTGACGCTCATGTACTTGAAGCCGGTGTCGACGGCGAGCGTCACGATCACCGCATCCGGCCCGAGCCGCTCGGCGACGCGGTGCGCGCCGACGACATTGGCGCCGGTGGAGATGCCGGCGAAGATCCCTTCGGCTGTCGCGGGCCGTCGCGTCATGGCGACAGCCTCGTCATCCCCCGAGCGCGTCGCGGTGACCCGGGACGACGTACGGATTCCTGAACTGGCCGGTGAGGTAGTGGCCCGGCCGCCCCGCCAGCTCCTGCGCCCGCTCGACCATATTGAGTGTCCTGCGGTGTCACCTTGGGACGACCCTCGACCGACTCGATCACGTCGATCTCCGCGCCGAGCGCTCATCGCGAGCGCCATCCGATCCTTCATCGAGCCGGTCGGGTTGCGGAGCTCGAGCTTGAGCCAGAGCTCTGCGCCGTTCGCCGGGCCGCAGTGATGCAGGCGAATGATCGGGGTGTTTCCAATCCCTTCGAGGATCGACTCCACGCGCCGCCCATTCTCTAGATTGGCAGCGATGCGCCGTATCGCGATCGCGGTCTTCGAAGGAGCCGAGGAGCTCGACTTTGTCGGGCCGTGGGAGGTCTTGACGGCATGGCGTCACCTTCACCCCGACGACGTCGACGTCTTCCTCGTGGGGGACGACACGGAGCCGGTCGTCTGCGCGAAGGGAATGCGCGTGCTCCCGGACACGAGCTGGGACGACGCCGGCGCCGTCGACGTGCTCGTCTATCCGGGTGGGCGAGGCACGCGCGCGCATCTCGGGGACGAGCGCGTTCGCGCCCGGCTGCGCAACCTGAAGACGAACGGGACACTGATGGCGAGCGTCTGCACCGGTGCGCTCGTGTACGCCGACGCCGGGCTGCTCGACGGCCTGCCGGCGACGACGTACTGGAGCGCGTTCGATGAGTTGCTACCGCTCGGGAACGACATCGAGCCGAGGCCGGACGACCGCTACGTCGACGCCGGCGACGTGATCACCGCCGCCGGCGTCTCGGCCGGCATCGACATGGCACTGCATCTCGTCGGGCGGCTCGGGTCGCCGGACACAGCGCGCGAGGTGCGTCGCTACATCCAGTACGACCCGAAGCCGCCCTACTAGCGGCCTACCCCTTGTTGTAGGCCGCAACGAGCGGGTTTGTGCTGGCGTACAGCCCACTCGGGTTCGGGTACCAGAGCCAGACGTGCAGGGTGATCAGCACCGGGTGCCAGAAGTTGAACGCAGCCCCGGTCTCGGGATCCGTCTTGGGGCAGGCGTCCTGCGTCGCGGCCGGGACGAACGTGCCGTCCTCGTAGTGACAGCCGGCGCCGAACGACCCGTACTTCGCGCCCGGCAGCGGCGCCTTGGCGGGCTTCGACGTGAAGACCCACTCGATCGCACTCAGCTGCCAGCTCGAGCCATGATGCTCGTACACGAGGATCGGCGGCCGCCGCACGTCGAACCCCTTCACCTTCCCGCTCAGGAAGTGGTAGCCCATGTTCGGGATCATCTTCGTGATGATCCCGTAGCCGTCCGCCTTCGCCCGCGCAAGGTTCGTGACGTACTTCGCCGTCGCCTGACGCGCGAGGGCGAGGTCGGTGACGAGCGTGGCGTTCGCGCCCGCGACTGTGGCACTCGTCGTCTTCGCCGGCCGCGCAGCGCTGCCGGCGGTAACAGCCCAGACCGATGCGGCCGCGACCGCGACGAGCGTCGCGAGCGCGACCTTCCCGCCGATCGTCCGCGTGATGCTCATGTGTCCTCCTCTGCTCAGCCGTTGAAGTACGGATCGAGGACGCGGACCTGCGTGATGCGATCGACCGGGAACCGGTTCCTGGCGGCAGCGTTCCTGATCGCCTCGGGGCTCGGCGCCTCGTAGACGCAGAACGTCCTCCGTTCGTCGGCGCTCACGTAGGAGTGAAGCCACGTCACGGCCCCGTCCAGGTTGCGCTCGACCACGGCGCGGCATTCCTGTGCGCCCTCCGAGGTGGCCGGGATCCCCAGGCCGTCCGGGAAGTAGCGCTCGACGAGGTAACGGGGCATTGCTTCCTCCTTCGGTTCGCGTCAGCTCGAACCGTTCGAGGGTAGGAGCGCCGCGCCCGCCGCACATCGGCGGAACTGCCTAGGTTGGACGCACGCGCGTGCCTATCTTTGATCCGAGGCGGACTCGGTCGACCGCGGTCTCTCAGCCTCGGTAGTCGAACCGCGCCGCGTACCCGCAATTGCCCTGAAACTCGAAGCGGAGCGGTTCGTCGTCGACGCGCAGCTCGTCGGCGACCAGCTCTTCGCCTGCCTGCTCGTGGCCGGGGATCACGCAGCTCACGATCTCCGGGCCGGACCACGCGTCTCGGATGCGCACGGTGACGTGATCGCGAACGCGTAGCCGCTGGCGCCTCGATTCGTGCGAGACCTCGATCTCGACAGGCCTCACCGCGGCGAGCCGCGACTCCTTCCAGGCCCACGGGAAGTGACGGAGCGCGTCGCCGCCGAGGCGACCGGTGTAGACGGCCTCCAGAGCCGCGCGTTGATCTGAGTCTGCACGCTCGTCGAGGTACAGGACGTAGGTCCACGGCGAGCCGGGCTCGTCGTCGTGGTAGCGGGTCGCCATCGCGACGGCCAGCCCGTCGAGGGGCACGGCATCCGCCGACCCCTCGCCGATCACCCACGACAGCACCCCGAGGCACTCGCCGTACGTCGAGCGCCCGCCGCGCCGGCCGTCCACCGTGCGGCAAGGGCAGATCGCGTCGCAGTTGCACGACTCGAAGTAGCTGCCTTGGATCCGCCAGGCCATCTGGGTGATAATGCGGCATGGCCTGGAAAATCGAAGGAACGTATTTCGAGTCGTGCAGCTGCGACCTCGTGTGCCCGTGCACCGCATCGCTCGCGAACGGCGCCACGCATGACTACTGCCGCGTGGTTCTCGTCTTCAACGTCAAGGACGGCGAGATCGAGGGTACGGACGTCGGCGGCCTCTCGATCGCCGCAGTCGTCGACACACCGAAGGTCATGACCGAGGGGAACTGGAAGGTCGGCGTGTTCATCGATGACAAGGCATCCGATGAGCAGGCCGGAAAGCTCGGCGCGGTCTTCGGCGGACAGCTCGGGGGCCCGATGGAGGCGATCGGCCCGCTCGTCGGGGAGAATCTCGGCGTCGAGCGCGCCCGGTTCGACCTGCACGAGGAGGGTCTCCGCCACAGCGTCAAGATCGGCGACGCCGTCGACATCGAGATCGAGGACATCGTCCCCTTCGGCGTCGAGACCGGAGAGCCCGCTCGGCTGGTCGGCATCTTCCATCCGGCCGGATCGGAGCTGACGGTCGCCAAGGCGCTGACTGCACGCGTGAACGCCTTCGGCATCGAGTACGAGGGCAAAGCCGCGTTCTCGCGCTCGAATTTCGCCTGGGCGGCGTAATGACTTCGGCCGCAGAGCCGTCGGGCCTCGGGCCCGCGTTTGCGGCCGTCCGCGCTCGACTCGCACTGGTCGCGCTGCTCTTCGCGCTCGCGGCGCTCGCCTGGTGGTGGACCGCGGATCGCATGCAGAACATGGACACGAGCCCGGGCACAGGGCTCGGGACGCTCGCCTGGTTCATCGGCGTCTGGGTCGTGATGATGGCGGCGATGATGCTGCCGTCGGTGTCGCCGACGGTGGCGCTCTACTCGCGGATGATGCGTCGGCGCTCACCTGTAGCGCCGCTCGTCTTCACCGCCGGCTACTTCGTCGCCTGGGGCGCGACGGGGCTGGCGGCGTTCGGAATCTTCGAGCTTGCGCGGCACGCGCTCGGCGCGCAGCTCGCCTGGGATCACGCGGGCCGCTGGGTCGCCGGCGGCGCGCTGCTGGCGGCGGCCGTGTACGAGGTCACACCGCTGAAGAACGTCTGCCTCGGCAAATGCCGCAGCTCCTTCGGCTTTCTGCTCGGCTCCTGGCGAGACGGCATCGGCGGCGGCTTCCAGATGGGACTGCGCCACGGCGCCTGGTGCATCGGCTGCTGCTGGGCGCTCATGGTGTCGCTGTTCGCGCTCGGCGTCATGAGCCTCACGTGGATGGGCTTCGTCGCGGGCCTGATCGCGGTCGAGAAAACGCTGCCGTGGTCCCGGGTCGTGACGTGGGGCACCGCCGCCGTGCTGCTGGCGGTCGGGGTGACCCTGCTCGCCGCACCCCACGCGCTTCCGGGCTTCACGATCCCGGGCAGCGGCGGCTCGACGATGATGAAGTAGCTACTGCGGGAAGTCGTCGGCGAAGTCCCACGCCCGTACGCGGCCCGGCTCGAGCCGGATCAGCGTGTCGTCGGTCGCGCCAGCGGCGTAAGCCTCGCCTCGTTCCGCGCCGAGGTAGCGCACGGCGAGCTCGCGTACGACCTCCGGCCGCGCGTGACCGAGAACGACGCGGCCGCGGACCTCGAGCCCACGATACGGGGGCACGTGCTCGTAGACGAGCACGGTCGCCCTCGGGTCGCGGCGGAGGTGGCGAGCCTTCACGTCGTCGCGACTCGTGACGACGTCGAACCCCCCGTGCCGCCAGCGATGCCAGACCGGCGAGAGCAGAACGTCTCCGTTCGACCGGTACGTGGCGAGCACGGCGACGAGCGACAGCTCGAGCAGGTCGCCGAGGTCGGCCGGGCGTAGACCCTTTCGCACGCGGCCGAGCCTAGTCAGACTTGGTGCGTGACGGGAGCGCTCGACGGCGTCCGCATCGTCGACCTGACGCGCCTGCTTCCCGGCGGCCTGTGCACGCTGCTCCTGGCCGACCTCGGCGCCGACGTGATCAAGGTGGAGCAGCCGGGGACCGGCGACTACGTCCGCGAACGGCCGGCGACGTTCGCGGCGCTTAACCGCGGCAAGCGGTCGCTGTGCCTCGACCTGAAGACGTCGGTCGGCGTGGAGGCATTGCTTCGTGTCGTCGCAGGAGCCGACGTGCTCGTCGAGTCGTTTCGCCCGGGAGTGCTCGACCGGCTGGGGCTCGGCTTCGAGCCGATGCGCCGCGTCAACCCGCGGCTCGTCTACTGTGCGATCACCGGCTGGGACCGCGACGGGCCGCGGGCCCGCCGTGCAGGCCACGATTTGAACTACGTCGCGGCGACGGGCCTGCTGGCCCGGCCGCCCGCCGTCCTTCCCGTCCAGTTCGCCGACTCGGCAGGCGCGGCGCTCGCCGCCCTCGAGATCGTCGCCGCGCTGCGGGAGCGAGACCGCTCGGGCGAGGGGCGATTCGTCGACGTGTCGCTCGCGCGGGCGGCACTGACGCTCGGCGCGCCGGCTGCGGGCGAGCCTGTCCTCGCGGGCGACGCCCTCTGCTACGGCGTCTACCGCTGCGCCGACGGCTGGGTCGCACTCGGCGCGCTCGAGCCGAAGTTCTGGCGAGCCTGGTGCGAAGGTGTCGACCGAGCCGACCTCGTCGAGCACCAGTTCGACCAGACGGGCTCGGCCGCGCACGGCGAGGTTGCGAAGATCTTCGCCGGGCGCACGCGGGCGAAGTGGGACGAGTTCGCGGCCGCACACGACTGCTGCCTCACGGTCGTCGCGGACGTTCCGGCGCCGCTCGAGGCGCCGCCCTCGCGCGAGCCGCCGCGGCTCGGCGAGCACACGCGCGAGGTGCTGCTCGCAGCCGGCCTGAGAGACGAGGAGATCGAAACTCTCGTCCTTAGGACGCCTTCGGCGTCCTAAGGACGTACGTCAGCGCGACGCCAGGACGCGCTGCCAGGCCTGTTCGAGCCCGACGGCAAGGCAGCCGTCGACGACCGCATCCTGCCCGAGCGCAGTGACGCGGATCTCGGGCGCGAACGGCGCGAGCCGCGAGAGCTTCGCGGCAACCTGTGCCGCGAAGCCGGGAGCGCCGCCGATGCCGCCGCCGAGCACGATCAATTCGGGATCGACGACGGCGACGATCGACGCCAGCGCTTTGGCGAGCAACGTCGCCTCCTCCTCGACCACTCTGCGCGCCCGCTCGTCGCCGGCCGCAGCCGCCGCGAACACACGCTGCGCGGAGAGGTAACCATCCAGCCCGACCTCGCGCGCTGCACGCACGATCGCGGACGACGAGGCCGACGCCTCGAGCGCGCCTCGGCTGCGCACGTCACGCGGATCCGCGCTGCCCGCGGTCACAGGGAGGTACGCGATCTCGCCGGCACCGCCGTGCGCGCCGCGGTGGAGCTGACCGTCGATCACGAGCCCCATCCCGATGCCGGTGCCGATCGAGACGAACGCAAAGGTCGCGGCGTCGCGACCATGGCCGTGATCGCGCTCGGCGACGGCCGCGACGTCGACGTCGTTCTCGATCACCGTCTCCTCGCCGAACGTGCGCCTCAGCTCGGTCAGCACCGACGGCGCTTCCCAACCCGGCAGGTTTCCCGCCATCCTCACAGCGCCACGCACCGGATCGAAGACGCCGGGGCTGCCGACCACGGTCTGCAGAACCCTGCGCGAGCGCGGCGCGCCGGCGCTGCGCAGGAGATCGTCACCGAGCGACGCGAGCTCCTTGAGCCGGCCGCGCCCGCTGGACGTCTGCGAGCGACGGCTGGCCCTCGCCCGCACCGCTCCCGAGAGGTCTGCGAGCGCGCCGCGGATGTACTCGCGGCCGACGTCGAGCCCGAGGATGAATCCCGCCTCGGGCCGCAGCTCGTACAGCACGGCGGACGGCCCGCGCACACCGGTCCTGTGGCCGGCGACGCGAACGAGACCGTCCCGTTCGAGGCTGGAGAGCGCGAGCGCCACGGTGGGCTTCGAGAGGCCCGTTGCCCGCGCGAGCTCCGGGCGCGAGACCGGAGCCGCGTCGCGAACCCGCTCGAGCAGCAGCTGCTCGTTCATGGCCCGGATCAGCTGCGGTCTGGCGGCGCTTGCCACGAGCTAAAGAATAGGTTAGTTTCCTATTCTTCGGAAGAGCGACGATGTCTCCTCGAGGAGCGATGGGCACACCGGTCGTACTCGGCCTGGATTTCGGAGGGACGAAGATCGCCGCCGCGGTGGCGGACCCGAGCGGGAAGCGCCTCGGCGAGACGACGGTCACGACCGACCCGGGCCGCGGCGCCCGCTGGAACTTCGACCTCGGGCTCGATGCCGCCCGCGCCCTGCTGGACGGGAGCGACCTCCGCGCCGTCGGCGCCTGCACGTTCGGCATCCCGGCGTCGCACGGCGTCGGCCTCGCTCCCGCGATCGACGGCTGGGAGGAGCTCGTGCTCGGCCGCGAGCTCGAGGACGCCTTCGACTGCCGACTCGTCCAGGTGGCGACGGATGTGAAGGCCGCCGCCGCGGCGGAAGCGCGGGCCGGCGCACTCGCCGGCCACGACCAGGCGATCTACCTCAATCTCGGCACGGGGCTCGCCGTCGCGCTCGTCTTCGACGGCAAGGTCGTCGCCGGCGCGAACGGCGCGGCGGGAGAGATCGGCTACGGGCTGCAGCGGGCCGAGGACGTCGTGCTCGAAGAGGCGGCGAGCGGCATGGGGCTGTCTGCCGCCGCGCTCCGGATCACCGGCGAGGAGCTGTCGGCGGCCGACGTCTTCGCCCGCGAGGCCGAGGATCCGAGGCTGGCGGCCCTGATCGAGACGTTCGTCGCAGAGCTCGGCTTCCACCTCGTCAACCTCGCCGTGGCCGTCGATCCGTCGCGGATCGCCGTCGGCGGCGGTCTGGTGAGGTCGTGGGACCGGCTCGAAGAGCCGTTGCGCAAGGCGCTCGAGGCGGGCGTTCCGTTCCCGCCCGAGCTGGTCATCGGCGCGTTCCCGTTCGACGCGGCGCTCGTCGGCGCGCTTGAGCTTGCCGTCGACGCCTTTGGAAAGGAGGCTCGGCAGGTGGAATCGGTCAACCCCCAGACGGTCGCGCGGCGACCGGGAAGGAATGGATCATGAGACGCCTCAGGGTCTACGCGCTCGCGGTCGCGCTGGTCGCGCTCGCAGCGACGGTATGGGTGGGCTCCGGAAACAGCGCACGTGACGCGTCCGGAACCTCAGTCACGATCTCGAACGAGCAGGGCACCACGTGGACGTGCGGCTTCAACCCGCTCAACGCCAACCTCGTGTCCCTGTCGTTCGGCCCGGTGTACGAGCCGCTCGTCTTCGTCAATCCGTTGAAGAGCGGTGCGACGACGCCGTGGCTCGCGTCCGCCTTCGCCTGGAGCAACGGCAACAAGACACTCACCTTCACGATCCGCTCGGGCGTGAAGTGGTCGGACGGGAAACCGTTCTCCGCGGCGGATGTGCTCTTCACCTTCAACCTGATCAAGAAGTACCCCGCCCTCGACCTGGACGCCGTCTGGTCGGTCCTGAAGAGCGTGAGCCAGAAGGGGAACAAGGTCGTCTTCACCTTCAAGACGGCGGCGGTCCCCTACTTCTACTTCATCGCGGACAAGACCCCGATCGTCTCTCAGCACATCTGGTCGAAGGTCAGCAATCCCGTGACGTACAAGGACTCGTCTCCGGTCGGGACGGGCGCCTTCACGATGAGCTCCTGCAGCCCGCAGGTGATCAAGTACCAGAAGAACCCGAGCTACTGGCAGAAGGGCCTGCCGAAGATCGACACGGTCTTCTATCCGGCGTACACGTCCAACGACCCGGCCAACCTCGACCTTGCGACCGGCAAGGCGCAGTGGGGCAGCCAGTTCATCCCCAACATCAAGGCGTTCTACCTCAACAAGAGCTCGGACAACCACTACTGGTTCCCGCCGACGGTCAACGTCTCGATCTTCATCAACCTCAAGGACCCGATCCTGAAGAACATCGCGGTCCGGAAGGCGATGGCGTACGCGATCGACCGGCAGCGCGTCTCGCAGATCGGCGAGTACGGCTACGAGCCGGCATCGAACCAGACCGGCATCGTGACGCCGACGTTCTCGTCCTGGCTCGACCAGGGACTGGCGAAGCAGGTCGGCTACAACCCGCAGAAGGCGATCTCGATCCTCAAGGCAGCCGGCTTCAAGATGTCCGGCGGCGTTTTCCACACGCCGCAGGGAAAGCCGCTCTCCTTCAGCATGATCAACATCGGCGGCTACTCCGACTGGGTGGCGTCGGCGCAGATCGTCGCGCAAGAGCTGAAGGCCGTGGGAATCAAGATCACCGCGGAGAATCTCGCCAGCACGACGTACGACAACGACAACTACACCGGCAAGTACCAGCTCTCCTACAACGGCAACGAGTCGCCCGGGCCTGCTCCGTACTACGAGCTCCGGGAGTTGCTCTACTCGAAGAACTCTGCGCCGATCGGGCAGCTGGCGTCGTCCAACTGGGAGCGGTACTCGAACCCGGCTGTCGACACCCTGATCAACCAGTACGGCGCGACGACGGACGCTGCGAAGCAGCACGCCATCGTCAACAAGCTCGAGCAGGTGATGGTGAACGAGGTGCCCGTCATCCCGATCACCGAGAGCGTCGACTGGTACCAGTACAACACCAAGGCCCTGAGCGGCTGGGTCACTCCCCAGAACCCGTACGCGCGTCCGTCCGCGTTCGAGAACCCGGACTGGGGCGTCGTGATGCTGCATCTGAGGCCGAAGGGGTAAAACGCTGAGACCGAGAGCATGAGGCGCGGGAAGTGACGTTCGTCCTCCGACGACTGGGGTTCTTCGTGGTCACGCTGTGGGCGGCGATCACGCTGAACTTCCTCATCCCGCGCCTCATGCCGGGCAACGCCGCGGTGGCGATGATGGCGCGATACCGCGGTCGCGTGAACCCGGACGCGCTCCACGCGCTCGAGATCGCCTTCGGCGTCAACAACCACCAGAGCCTGCTGTCGGCGTACTTTTCGTACCTCGGCAACATCGGCCGTGGGCGCTTCGGGACCTCGCTCACGTTCTTCCCCGACACAGTCAGCCACCAGGTGCTGCAGGCGCTGCCCTGGACGCTCGGCCTCGTCGGGGTCACGACGATCCTCGCGTTCTTCCTCGGGACGCTGATCGGGCTCGTCTCCGCCTGGCGCCGCGGCGGCGTGCTCGACGGCGTGCTGCCGCCGATCTTCGTGATCACGTCGGCGTTCCCGTACTTCTGGCTCGCCCTCCTCGCGATCTGGCTGTTCGCCATCAAGCTCGGCTGGCTTCCCCAGAACGGCGGCTACGACTACACGACCACCGTCGCCTGGTCGTGGACGTTCGTCGGCGACGTCATCCGGCACTCGATCCTGCCGGCGTTCACGATTCTCGTGACGTCGATCGGCGGCTGGATCCTGACGATGCGCAACAACGTGATCGGCGTCCTCTCGGAGGATTACGTGCGCATGGCGCGCGCAAAGGGCCTGCACCCCTGGCGGATCATGTGGAACTACGCCGGCCGCAACGCGATCCTGCCGAACCTGACCGGCTTCGCGATGTCACTCGGCTTCGTCGTCAGCGGCGCGATCCTCGTCGAGTTCGTCTTCAACTATCCAGGGGTCGGCTGGATGCTCCTGCAGGCAGTCGAGAACCAGGACTACGCGCTCATGCAGGCGCTGTTCCTGCTCATCGTCGTCGCGGTTCTGTTTGCCATCCTCGTCGCCGACGCGGCCACGGCGATGCTCGATCCGCGGGCGCGGGATGTCCGGTGAGCGCTCCTGCGATCACGACACCGCTCGCGCCGGCGCCTGCGGCGGGCTCGGGGCCGACCGAGCCGCAACCGCGCACGACCGTCGGCGCCAACCTCCTGCGCGCCGTCCTCCACAACCGCAAGGCGATGGCCGGCTCGCTGCTCCTGCTCTTCTTCACCGTGCTCGCGATCTTTCCCGGACAGATCGCGCCCGACGATCCCCAGGCCGAGATCTACCTGCCTGGGCTGGGGCCTTCCTCGCACCACTGGTTCGGGACGACCTCGTACGGCCAGGACGTGCTGTCGCAGCTGATCTGGGGCACGCGGCAGTCGTTGCTCGTCGCGGTCGCGGCGGGCGGGCTGGCGACGGTGGTCGCCGTACTCGTCGGCGTCTCGGCGGCGTACCTGGGCGGCCTCGCGGACGGGTTCCTGTCGCTCGTCACGGACGTGATCCTCGTGATCCCGATCTTCCCGCTCGTGATCGTGATCGCGGCCTACGAGAAGAACGCCGGCCTCCTGACCCTCACGATCGTGCTGGGCGCGCTCGGGTGGTCGTACGGCGCGCGCCAGCTGCGCGCGCAAGCGCTCTCGATTCGCAACCGCGACTTCGTCGACGTTGCCCGCGTACGCGGTGAACGGCGGCTCTACGTCATCGTGTTCGAGCTGCTGCCGACGATGACGTCGCTGATCGTCGCCAGCTTCCTCGGAGCGGCGCTGTACGCCGTGCTTGCCGCGGCGGGTCTCCAGTTCATCGGGCTCGGCGACCCGAACGCCCAGAGCTGGGGGACGATGCTTTACTGGGCCCAGAACAACGAGGCGCTCGGATCCGGGCTCGTCTACTGGGCGATCATGCCCGGCGTCTGCGTCGCGCTGCTCGGCGCTGCCTTCGCGCTCATGAACTACGCGTTCGACGAGATCAGCAACCCGGCGCTGCGACCGCTGCCGAAGCTCCAGCGGAGATGACGGAGCACGAGCCCCTGCTCGAAGTGCGCGACCTCTCGGTCGCGTACGGCAGCGACCGCGGACCCGTCGTCGCCGTCGACCACGTCGACTTCGAGCTCGCCCGCGGGGAGTTCCTCGCGATCGTCGGGGAGTCCGGTTGTGGCAAGTCGACGCTGCTGTTCGCGCTCACGCGGCTGCTCGGCCCGCCCTTCAGCGGCGAGATCATCGGTGGCCAGATCATCTTCCGCGGACGCAACATGGTGACGCTCAGCGAGCGCCAGCTGCGGAGCATTCGCTGGCGCGAGCTCGCCGTCGTCATGCAGAGCGCGATGAACGCGCTCAACCCGGTACTGACCGTCGAGGCGCAGATGCGCGATGCGTGCAAGGCGCATTCCGAGATGTCGGACGACGAGATCCGGCGCCGCTCCGAGGAGGTGTTGCGACTCGTCGCGATCGACCCGATGCATCTCCGCAGCTATCCGCACCAGCTCTCCGGCGGCATGCGCCAGCGGGCGATGATCGCGATGGCGCTGCTCTTCACGCCGGAGCTCGTCGTCATGGACGAGCCGACGTCGGCGCTCGACGTCGTCGCGCAGCGCTCTCTGATCGTGCAGATCAAGGAGCTGCAGGCCAAGCTCGGCTTCGCGGTGATCTTCGTGACGCACGACATGTCGCTCGTCAGCCACTTCTCCGACCGGCTGATGGTCATGTACGCCGGTCAGATCGCCGAGCTCGGCAAGACGCGGCAGGTGTTCGACAAGCCGCTGCATCCGTACACCTCCGGCCTGCTCGAGGCGTTCCCGAGCATCCACGGCCCCAACCTCCGCCTCACGGGGATCCCGGGCTCGCCGCCGAACCTCGCGCGACCGCCGGCCGGCTGCCGCTTCTCGCCGCGCTGTCCGCACGTGACTGCGATCTGCCGCGAGCGGGAGCCGCACCTCGTGGACGTCGAGGGCGACGCTGTTCGCTGCGTTCTCTACAACGGTCGGGCAGCGTGAGCGACGTCCTGCTGCGCACGGAGGGATTGACGCGCCATTTCCGGATCGGCGGCCTCGTCTCCGGCCAGACGCTTCACGCCGTCGACGACGTCAGCTTCACGATCGGTCGCAGCGAGATCGTCGCTCTCGTCGGTGAGAGCGGCAGCGGCAAGAGCACGATCGCGCGGCTCCTCGCCCGCGTGTACCGCCCGACGAGCGGCGAGATCTACTTCGAAGGCAGGCCGATCAGCCGCCTGCGCAGGCGAAGGCAGCGCCTCGCGTACAGCGGCGACGTGCCGATGGTGTTCCAGGATCCGTACAGCTCGATCAACCCGGCGTACCGGGTGGCGCACGGCATCGCGCGCGGCGTCAAGCTGCATCGGCGCGACCTCAGTCGGGCCGAGCGGCGGCGAGAGGTCGAGCGTGTGCTCGACGCGGTCGGGCTCGTGCCAGGTCGCGAGCTCGCACGCAAGTTCCCGTACGAGCTCAGCGGCGGACAGCGGCAGCGGGTCGGCTTTGCGCAGGCGCTCGCGTTCCGGCCGAAGCTGATCATCGCGGACGAGCCGGTCTCGATGCTCGACGTCTCGATTCGCATCGGAGTGCTCAATCTGATGAGCGAGCTGCGCGAGCGGGAAGGGGTCTCGTTCCTGTACATCACGCACGACGTCGCGAGTGCGAGATACATCGCGGACCGCGTGCTCGTCATGTACGGAGCGCACCTCGTCGAGGAAGGGCCGGCCGAAGAGGTGCTGCAGCGGCCGAAGCATCCGTACACGCAGCTCCTGCTCTCGGCTGTTCCGGACCCGCGAGCACCGCTCGGGATCTCGGACACGTCCGACGTCGGCGAGCCGCCCAAGGTCGTCGATCCGCCCGAAGGCTGCCGCTTCCGCGCACGCTGCCCCTACCGCATCGCAACCTGCGACACCGTTACGCCGCTGCTCCGTGAGCTCGGGACCGCACGCAGGGTCGCGTGCCACGTCGCGACGGCGGACGACTCAGCCGACGACTTCGCGCGTCTCGAGACCCGCCGCCGCAGCGCCGAGGTCTGAGCGCAGCCGCTCCTTCGCCTCGTCACCGGCGCCGAGCTCGTCGAGGCCGAGCAGGGCCGAGCCGACGATCGGCGCCGAGTCGAAGACCGTGATCGAGAGGGCCGGGCCGACCTCGCTCAGGCCGACCTCGATCCGACGCAGAAGACGCTCGTTTCGCGACCGGAGGAGGCCGCCGCCCAGCACGACGTCGACCGGCTCTTGCGCCAGGTCGAGCCGGGTGAGCGCGGCCCGGGCGATCGCGACTACCTCGTCGGCGACGTGATCGACGATCTCCGCCGCGACCGCATCGTCGGCGGCCGCAGCGAACGTGAGCGGGCTGAGGTCGACGATCGCGCGCTCCGGCACCTCGCCGAGATGGATCGCACGTGACAGCTCGGCCGGCGTCTGGTAGCCGAAGTGCGCGGGAACGAGCTGCTCCAGCGACGTGCGCGGGCCGCGGCCGTCCTCGCTGCGGGCGGCCGCGAAGACCGCCGCGATCCCCACGTCGCGTCCCCCTCCCCAGTCGCCGCTGATGTCGCCGAGGGACGGAAAGCGGAGCTGCCGCCCGTCGGGCGCGACGCCCACGCAGTTGATTCCGGCCCCGCAGGTGACGGCGACTCCCCAGCCTCGTTCACTGCCGGCGCGGAGGATCGCAAAGGTGTCGTTCCCGACGATGACCCGCTTCGCGAACCCCGCCGCCGTCGCGGCGGCTGTGTACGCCTCTTCCTCGTCGGGGAAGTCGATACCCGCGAGCAACAGCACGGCGAGGCCGCCCGGTCCGCCGGCATCGCCGACCAGCCGCTGGAGAACGGCGATGCTGCCCTCGAGCCCTAGGTGGTGCGGCGAGCTAAGCGGACCGCGCGCGAAGCCGACGAGCGACCCATCCTCGCGAAGCAGCGCGACGTCGGTTTTCGAATTGCCGCCGTCGACGGCGAGGACGGTCCTCACCGAACCGCTTCGGCCACGAGGCGGTCCAGGAGATCGTCGACGAGCTCAAGCTGGCCGATCAGCGGATGGGTGAGGAGCGCCTTCCGTGCGGCGACCGGGTCGCGGGTGACGGCAGCCTGCGCTGTCAGCCGCTCGTACGCGGCGACATGCTGCACGAGGCCGAGCAACTCCGGGGCGAGCGGCTTCTGTGTCAGCGGCTGGGGGCCGTCCTTGCCAACCCGGGCAGGCACCTCGACCACGTCGTCGGCGGCGAGCCCAGCGAGCGTGCCGTCGTTGCGGAGGTCGACCTCGTGCACGGCGTCGTCCCCGGTCGTCAGCGACGCGATCAGGCCGAGCGCAGCCTCGCTGTAATAGGCGCCACCGCGCTGCATCAGCAACGCCGGGCGCTCGGCAAGGTTCGGGTCGCGGTACAGGTCGAGCAGCCGCCGCTCGATGTCGCTGACGACCTGCGCGCGCGGGACGCCGTCGAGCTGCTCACGAAGCACGGCGTCGTGTGCGTAGAAGTAGCGGAGGTAGTACGACGGAATCGCACCGAGCTCGTCGAGCAGCCGCCGCGGCAGCTCGAGCTGCTCGGCGATCGAATCTCCGTGGTCGGCGAGCAGCTCCGGCAGGACGTCGCGGCCGTCGACCAGGACACCCCGCACCCAGGTGAGGTGGTTGAGCCCGACCTGGTCGACGACGACGCGCGGCGGCTCGATGCCGAGCAGCTCCGCGAAGGAGCGCTGGAACCCGATCGCCACGTTGCACAGGCCGACCGCGCGGTGACCGGCGTCGAGCAGCGAGCGCGTGACGATGCCCACGGGATTGGTGAAGTCGACGATCCACGCGTCGGGCGCAGCCAGCTCCCGTACGCGCTCGGCGATGCCGAGCACCACGGGCACGGTTCGCATCGCCTTCGCGAACCCGCCCGCGCCGGTGGTCTCCTGGCCGATGCAGCCGCATTCGAGCGGCACCGTCTCGTCGTGTAAGCGCGCCTGCTGCCCGCCGACGCGGATCTGGACCAGGACGAACGCCGCGTCCTCCACGGCGTGGTCAAGGTCGTCGGTGATCTCCAGCCGGCCCCGGTAGCCCTGGCGGTCGAGCATGCGCGCCGCCATCCCGCCGACGACCTCGCGGCGCTCCGGGTCGATGTCCTGGAGCACGAACTCATCGACGTCCAGGCGCGTCAGCCCCGAGACGAGCTCCGGCGTGTACGTGGACGCGCCCCCGATGACCGCGATCTTCACGTCGCGGTGATTCTACGGACGGGGCCCGCCGTCCTTCGGACGTTGACGACGTCCCAGGCCGTGAGTTACCGGTGCCCGAGGACCCGGTGCGGCCTGTACGGCTCCTCGAGCCGGAGCAGCTCCTCGTCCGACAGCTCGAGCTCGACGGCCGCGAGTGCGTCCTCGAGGTGCTCGAGCTTCGTCGCGCCGACGATCGGCGCGGTCACACCGGGACGGTGCAGGAGCCAGGCGAGCGCCACCCTCGCCGGCGGGACGTCCCGCTCGGACGCCAGCTCGACGACGCGGTCGATGACGTCGAAGTCCTCGGGCCGGCCGTAGAGCTCGTCGGCGTACGCGTCCGTCTCCGCGCGCGTGGTGCGCCGGCCGCCTTCGCGGGTGCGTGTGCCGGCGAGCCACCCTCGCGCGAGCGGGCTCCAGGGAATCACGCCGACGCCCTGGTCGAGGCACTGCGGGATCATCTCCCGCTCCTCTTCCCGGTAGAGCAGGTTGTAGTGGTTCTGCATCGACGTGAACGGCGTCCAGCCGTGTCGCTCGGCGATGTGCTGCGCCTTCGCGAACTGCCACGCGAACATGCTGCTCGCGCCGATGTACCGTGCCTTGCCGGAGCGCACGACGTCGTGCAGCGCCTCCATCGTCTCCTCGATCGGCGTCTCCGGATCCCAGCGGTGGATCTGGTAGAGGTCGACGTGGTCGTGGCCCAGACGCTGGAGCGACGCGTCGATCGCGGACAGGATGTGCTTGCGCGAGAGGCCGCGGCCGTTCGGCCCGGGGGTCATCGGGAAGTACACCTTCGTCGCGAGCACGTACTCGTCGCGCGCGAGCAGCTTCGGCAGCAGCCGTCCGGTGACGACCTCGCTGCCGCCGAGGGAGTACATGTCGGCGGTGTCGAAGAAGGTGACGCCGCCCTCGACGGCTCGGCGGAGGATCGGCTCGGCCGCGGCCTCGTCGAGCATCCACGGGCGGCTCGCGTCGCCGGCGTAGTAGCTCATCATCCCGAGGCAGATGCGCGAGACGTGCAGTCCGGACGCGCCGAGCCGTACCTGCTCCATCACGGCAGCCTAGGCGCTCCCGCCGGCGTCACGATACAGTGCGACTCCGCCGACGACGAGTGCAACACCGCCCACCTCGAGCGCGCTCGGGATCTGGGCGAGGACGACGATGCCGATCACCGTCGCGGTCGCCGGCAGCAGCGAGACGAGCAGCGAATACGTCGCGCGGCTCAGGCGCGCCATCGCGAGCTGGTCGAAGACGTACGGGACGACCGAGGACGCGACGCCCACCCCGACGCCGGCCACGAGGGCGACCGGGTCGAGCAGTGCCGGCACGACACTCGAGCCGCCGATCGGCGTCACGACGAGCGTCGCCACGAGCATCGCTGCGGCGAGCCCGTCCAGCCGCGGGAGATCCGACCGCCGGGCGATCCGGTGCGCGACGACGATGTACGCGGCGAACAGCGCGGCGTTCGCGAACGCGAAGAGCACGCCGAGTGGGCCGGCCGACAGCCGCACGTCGACGAGCGCGTAGACGCCTGCGACGGCCAGTGCGAGCGCGGCCAGGTTGCGCGGGGAGCGCGCCCCGAGCGCCGCGAGCGCGATCACCGGCAAGAACTCGACCGCGGCGACGGTGCCGAGCGGCAGCCGGTCGATCGCGAGGTAGAAGCACGCGTTCATCGCCGCGAGCACGCAGCCAAGCGCCTGCACGTCCCGGATGCGCAACGCCTGCCACGGCCGCCGCCAGGCCGCGAAGACCGCTGCGGCCGTCGCGATGCGGAGCCACGCGACACCGAGCGGCGCCACCCGCGCGAAGAGCAGGACGGCGAACGACGGCCCGAGGTAGTGGAAGACCGCGCTGACGACGAAGTAGAGCGCCGGCGGCGTACGGCGGACGCCGATCCGGGCGCGGAACGCGTGCGACATTGCCACCCCGACATGGTTGCGTCGATCGTGCGATCATGGAATGGCCGATCGACGGCAATTCCCACGAGATGCCTGGAAAGCCGCGGAGTCGAGACGCCATAGCCTACGAAGCGAAGCTTCTCGACGCCGTCAACCTACGACTGCTCGAGGAGCTCGCGTCGGAAGGGCGACTCGGGATGGCGGAGCTCGGCCGGCGCGTCGGGATGTCGGCGCCCGCGGTCGCCGAGCGCGTTGGGCGACTCGAGCGCGCCGGCGTGATCGCCGGCTACCGGGCGGAGATCGATCCGGCGGGCGTCGGCTATCCCGTCGCGGCGATCGTTCGCATCCGGCCCGCACCCGGGCAGCTCCAACGCATCCCGGCGGTCGCGCGCGAGACGCCCGAGGTCGGTGAGTGCTACCGCATCACCGGCGAGGACTGTTACCTGCTTCGCCTGCACCTTCGGTCGATCGACGAACTGGAGGAGATCCTCGACCGCTTCACGCCCTACGGCCAGACGACGACGTCGATCATCCACTCCGCGCCCGTGCCGCGCCGCGGCCCGCCGCTCCGAGACACCAGTCCCTAGGACGTCATGGACGTCCTAGGACGCGAGTTTCGGCCCTTCCGCAACGAGTGTCGAAACGAGCGTCGCGGGTTCAGCGCTCCTCGATAGCGTGCGGGGCGCCGTGGTCGGCGAGCAGGTCGAGGAACGGCACCGCGTCGAAGGCCTCCGGCCCGAGGACACCCTCCCCTCCCCACACACCGCCGGCCAGGAGCTCGAGTGCGACCACCGGGTTCAGCGCCGTCTGCCAGACGACCGCCTGAGCACCGTCGCGGCGCATCGACTCTTCGTTGTCGACGACGTGGTACAGGTAGACGGCCCGCGGCGCGCCGTCCTTTCCGGTGCCGGTGACGTACGTGCCGGCGCACGTCCGGCCGCGCATCCGGTCACCGAGGCCGGCCGGATCGGGCAGCGCGGCCGCGAGGACGTCGCGCGGAGCGACTTCGACACCGCGCACCGACACCGGCTCCGTCGAGTCGAGGTTCACCTTGTGCAGCGTCTTCAGCACGTCGATGAACTCCTCGCCGAGCCCGTACTTGAACGTCACGCGGTTGCAGTCGATCCAGCGCGGCACGAGCAGAACCTCCTCGTGCTCCACGTTCACGCACTCGATCGCGCCGATCCCCTCCGGAAAGACGAACGTCTCGGGCTCCGAGAAGGGGTCCGTGGTGTACCAGCCGCGCCCCTTCTCCCAGATCACCGGCGGGTTGAGGCATTCCTCGATCGTCGTCCAGATCGAGAACGTCGGTGCGAAGTCGTAGCCCTCGACGATCAGATCCGCGCCGTCGCGCACGTTCACTTCGTCGATCTCCGAGAAGAGGTGGTCTGCGGCATAGCGCGCGAACACGTCCGACAGCCCCGGCTCGACGCCGATCCCGACGAGCGCGAGCTGCCCGCGCTCCCGCCAGCGGTCGGCCTGTGCGAACTGGGCGTCGCCGAGCCGCTCGGCGCCCGGCTTCGACAACGTCATCGCCATGTCGAGGTAGGTGCACCCCGCGTCGAACGCAGCCTGGAAGATCGGCGGGTTGAAGCGCGGGTCGGTCGCGTTGAGGATCACGTCACAGCGCTCAGCTCCCGCCAGGTCCGCGATCGCGGCCATATCCGACGCGTCGAGCTGCGCCGAGCCGAAGCGGTCGTCGCCGCGGCCGGCGGCAGCCGCTGCGCGCCCGGCGTCGATATCCGCGAACACCAGGCGCTCGAAGAAGTCACGGCGTGCGGCGATCGGGGCGACGGCCGAACCGACGCCCCCGGAGCCTACGACGAGGACTCTCACCCCTCGGTGCCGGTGCCCTGCCTCACAGGCGTGACCGCGATCGGTGCGCGCACCGCGCCGCGCATCTCTTCCTGCGCTTCGGCGAGTACCTCGCCGAGCGTGCCGGCGATCTCGTCGATCTCGGCTCGGCCGGCGACGAGCGGCGGGGAGATCTGCACCACCGGGTCACCGCGGTCGTCGGCGCGGCAGATCAGGCCCCTCTCGAACAGGCGCGGCGACAGGAACCCGCGCAGCAGCGTCTCGGACTCCTCGTCCGTGAACCCCGCGCGCGTCTCCTTGTCGCTGACGAGCTCGAGGGCGTAGAAGTAGCCCGTCCCGCGCACATCGCCGACGATGTCCAGCTCGAGGAGCTGGGCCAGCGCGTCGCGGAAGTACGCCTGGTTCTCGACGACGTTCTCGACGATCTTCTCGCGCTTCATGATCGCGATGTTCGCGAGCGCGATCGCGCACTGAACGGGATGACCCCCGAACGTGATGCCGTGCGAGTACATCGACTTCGGGCCTGCGAAGGGCTCGAAGACGCGATCCGTCGCGATCACCGCACCGATCGACGCGTGCGCCGAGGACAGGCCCTTGGCGGAGGTGACCAGGTCGGGCCGGATGTCGTAGAGATCCGAGGCGAACCACGCGCCGACGCGCCCGAAGCCGGTGATCACCTCGTCGGCACAGAGGAGGATCCCGTAGCGGTCGCAGATCTCGCGGACGCCGCGGAAGTAGCCGGCGGGCGGCAGGAACGAGCCGCCGGCGTTCTGCACCGGCTCCATGACGACGACCGCGACCGTCTCCGGCCCGGCGGCGAGGATCGTCTCCTCCAGATCGTCGAGCAGGAACGCGGTGAACTGCTCCTCGGTCTCCTCGGCGGGACGGTGATAGCGGTTCGTGTTCCGCACGTGCAGCACGTCCGGGACGAGCGGCTCGTACTCGTTCTTCAGCGCGGCGATGCCGTTGATCGACAGCGCACCCATCGTCGTGCCGTGGTACGCCGTGCGACGGGCGATCGCCTTCCAGCGCCGTTCCCCGCGCGCACTGTGGTACGCACGTGAGAGCTTCCACGCGGACTCGATCGCCTCTGAGCCGCCGGAGACGAAGAAGACACGGTTCAGGTCGCCGGGCGCCAGTTGCGCCACCTCGTGCGCGAGCTCGATCGCACGCGGATGCGCGTACGACCAGTTCGTGTAGAAGGGCAGCTCCTTCAGTTGCGCGAGCGCCGCCTGCCCGACCTCCTCGCCGAACGAGTAGCCGATCTGCACTGCGAACAGCCCCGCGAGCGCGTCGAGGTAGCGCTTGCCGTTCATGTCCTCGAGGTAGCACCCCTCGCCGCGCACGATGATCGGCACGTCGGCGTCCTCGTACGCACCCATGCGCGTGAAGTGGAGCCACAGGTGGTTGCGGGCTGCCTGCTGCAGGTCGAGGGTCATAGGGCGAACGCTCCTTTCCGCGAGCGGTAGTTCTGGAAAACGATGGTGGCGAGCATCCCGGTGACGGCGACGATGAAGATCGCCGTACCGATCACGTTGATCTGCGGCGGCGTCGCGACGCGGGCGGCGCCCCAGACGAACAGCGGGAACGTGATCGTCGCGCCGGCGTTGAAGTACGTGATCACGAAGTCGTCGATCGAGAGCGCGAAGGCGAGGAGCCCGGCGGCGAGGATGCCGGGCATGATCAGCGGCAGGGTCACCTTGACGAACGTGATCCACTCGTTCGCGCCGAGATCCATCGCCGCCTCCTCGAGATGGCGGTCGAATCCGACGAGGCGCGCCCGGACCGTCACGACGACGTAGCTGATGTTGAAGAGGATGTGCGCGATCAGGATCGTCCCGAACCCCTGCGGCACGCGCCAGTTGACGAACAGCGTCAGCAGCGACGCGCCCATCACGACCTCGGGCGTCGTCATCGGGATGAAGATCAGGAGGTTCGTGGTCGCGCTGCCGCGGAACCTGTAGCGGACGAGCGCAAGCGCGACGAGTGTGCCGAGGATGGTCGCGAAGAGGCTCGACAGGAGAGCGATCTCGATCGACACCCTGAGCGCGCCGCCGAGCCCTGGATAGCCGAAGGGATTCTCCCAGTTCTTGAAGGTGAACCCTTCCCACGTGAAGTTGAAGCGGCCCTTCGGGTTGTTGAACGAGAAGAGCACGACGATGACGATGGGCAGGAACAGGTACGCGAGCGCGAGGGCCGCGTAGACCGAGAGCACGTGGCGGCGGACGAACCGGAGCGCCGGCAAGTCGCGAACGCGACCGAAGGTCGACGTGTCGAGAGCCTGCGCAGCCGACGTCATGCCGCCCCCGTCGTGCGAAACTCGCGAACCTGGTTCACCCTCGATGAACCAGGGTCGGGCGTTAGACGCCTCATGCCGCCACCGTCAGGCGCTCCGTGCCGAGGATGCGGGCGAACACGAGCACGATCGCGAGGATCCCCGCCATCAGGACGAACGACAGCGACGCAGCAGTCGGATAGTCACGGACGGAGAGGAACTCTGATTGGATGACGTTCCCGATCATGTACTGCTTGGGCGTGCCGAGAAGCTGCGCGTTGATGAAGTCGCCGGCGGCCGGAATGAACGTCAGGAGCACCCCTGCGAACACGCCCGGCAGCGATAACGGCAGCGTCACGCGTGCGAACGCCCGCGCACGTGACGCGTAGAGGTCCTCCGCCGCCTCGATCAGGCGCTGGTCGATCTGCTCCAGGCTGACGTATAGCGGCAGGACCATGAAAGGCAGGAAGTTGTACGTGATTCCCGCGATGACCGCGGTGGACGTCGCAAGCAGCCGCCCGTTGGAGCCGAGGATCCCGACGTGCTGGAGCGTCCGCACGACGACGCCGTTGTCGGCCAGGATCGTCTCCCACGCGAGCGTTCGGATCAGGTAGGTGACGAAGAACGGGGCGATCACCAGCAACAGGAAGAGGTTCTTCCAACGACCGCCTCTGAACGCTATCCAGTAGGCGAGCGGGTAGCTCATCACCAGCGCGATGACCGTGGCGATCCCCGCGTATTCGCCGGAGCGGACGAACTGGGTCTGATAGCTCGTGATCGCGTCGCGGAAGTTTCCCCAGACCCATCCGAACGAGAAGATCGGGAAGAGGCCCTGAGACAGCGACATCTTCCCCAGGTAGTAGAGGGGGACGAGGAAGAACACCCCGAGCCACCCGATTCCGGGCGCCAGCAGCAGATAGGGGATCGTCCCCTTGCGGCGGTGGAGCAGACCCACTAGTGCCCCTGCAGTGAATGTTGCCGGGTCTCCGGCGCGCGAAAAGCGAGCGATGCAAGGACGCAGGGAGCGTCCGTAGCCGAACCTACGGACGCGACCGAGGACGCAGCAGCGCGACGCTTTGCAGCCGCCGGAGAGCCGGAGGACATTTGCTGGAGGGGCACTCTCACCCGCCGATCAGCGCCTGGAACTGCTTCTTGTACTTGATGTTGTTGAGCGCCTTCCCGTCGAACTGGTGCGCGTTCGCCAGCATCGCCTGCGTGGGGAAGATCAACGTGTTTTTCGCGACCGCAGGATCGGTCTTCTCGAGCACCTTCGCGGCACCCAGGACCGGACAGATGTAGTTGACGTAGTCCTCGACCTCGGCGGCGATGTCCGGGCGGTAGTACCAGTTCATCAGTGTCGACGCGCCGAACACGTTCCCGCCCTTGGGGATCAGCATGTTGTCGGTCCAGATCATCCCGCCCGTCTTCGGCAGCACCCACTTCAGACCCGGGTGGTCGGCCTGCAGCTGCACCATGTCGCCAGACCACGCGAAACACGCGTAGATCGAGCCGTTCGCGAGCAGCGGCGCGTAGTCGTTGCCTGTGAACTGCCGGATCTGCCCGGAGTTCACGGCCGCCTTGATGCGCTTCACTGCCTTGTTGAATGTCCCGTCGGTCACGTGCGACGGGTCGTCGCCGTTCGCGAGCATCGTGATGCCGATCGTGTCGGACATCTCCGTCAGCAGCGTCACCTTCCCCTTGAGCTTCGGGTTGGTGAACAGCTCCTCGACCGAGTTGATGTCGCCGCCGACGAGCTTCGGGTCATACCCGATTCCCGTCATGCCGGACTGCCACGGCAGGCTGTAGTCGCGGTTCGGGTCCCAGTTGGGGTGACGCTGGGTCGGGATGAGGTTCTTGATGTTCGGGACGGCGGCCTTGTCGATCTTCTCGAGCCAGCCGAGCTGGATCATCCGCTGCGGCAGCCCGGACGAATCGGTCATGACGACCAGGTCGCGGCCGACCGACTGCCCCTGGGAGAGCGGACCTTCGATCTTCCCGAAGAAGCTGTCGTTGTCGTTGATGTCCTCGATGTAATTGACCTTGACGTGGTAGTGCTTCTCGAACGCGACGAGGCTTGGGTGCGTCTTCTTCTTCAGGTCGATGTAGAGCGGCCAGTTCGAGAAGGTCAGTGTCTTCGGCATCGTCTGGGCGACGGTTGTGGTTGCCGACGCGGCCGACTTGGACGAACCGCCGCAGGCGGCGAGCAGTCCGGGGAAGGTCAGCAGCGCGCCGCCGGCGGCGGCGCGGCGCAGCAGCTCGTCGCGGGTATAGCTCTGGCTCACGAACGATCCTCCTCAGATCGAGAGACGACGAACGTTGCTTCCGGCGGGAACGAGAGCTCGAGCTTCTCGCCGGGCGAATGCGACCCCGCCCCCTGGACGTACACGCTCACCTGCCCCACCGGGGTCTGCACGACGTACTGCGTCGAGACGCCGACGTAGGCGCGCTCGACGATCTCACCGGCGAGGGAGTTGGCGCCGTTCTGGCTGGCGCCGTTCTCGCCGATCCTGAGCTTCTCGGGTCGGATGCCGACCGAGACCGCGCCGCTGCGTCCGTCGAGCGCAGCCGGCGCCACACGGAGAACCTGCCCGCTGTCGAGTCGCACCGCGTCGTTCCCGGCCACCATCCCGGGAAGCAGGTTCGAGACGCCGAGGAAGCTCGCGACGAAGGCCGTCGTCGGATGCTCGTACAGCTCCGCCGGATCGCCGAACTGCTCGATCCGGCCGCCGTTCATCACCACGATGAAGTCGGCCATCGTCATGGCCTCCTCCTGGTCGTGTGTCACGTGGACGAACGTGATCTGCATCTCGTGCTGGATCCGCTTGAGCTCGAGCTGCATCTCCTTCCGCAGCTTGAGGTCGAGCGCGCCGAGCGGCTCGTCGAGCAGCAGTACGCGCGGCCGGTTGACGAGCGCACGGGCGAGCGCGACGCGCTGCTGCTGGCCGCCCGACAGCTGGCGCGGACGCCGGCCGCCGTACCCCGCGAGGTTGACGACGCGGAGCATCTCCTCGACGCGGCTCCGCAGCTCTTCGCCCTTCACGCCGCGCCGCCGAAGACCGAACGCGACGTTCTCGTGGATCGAGAGGTGTGGGAACAGCGCGTAGCTCTGGAACACGGTGTTGACGTCGCGCTTGTACGGCGGCAGCCGCGTCACCGGACGGTCGCCGAGGTAGATCGTCCCGTCGGTGGGCTCCTCGAAGCCGCCGATCATGCGCAGGGTGGTGGTCTTGCCGCAGCCGGACGGACCGAGCAGCGCGTAGAACTTGCCGCTTTCGACCTCGAGCGTGAGATCGTCGACGGCGACGACATCGTCGAAACGCTTCGTGACGTGCTCGAGCCGAACGTCCGCGCTCATCGGACAACCTCCGGTTGCCCGATGAGGATCCACTCCGGCGCCGGCAAAGCCGGCACCTCCGTTCCTTGTGAGCCTCCGTCGAGCCTACGGCTCATGCAATCTCCTCCGCGAGTCGGGTTCCCCAGGCGAAGACCTGCTTCGCGAGTTGGAGGTACAGGAAGGTCTCGGTGCTCGACACCCCGGGCAGTGCGCGCACCCGGTTCGTCACCTCGAGCAGGTGGTGACGGTCGGCGCACAGAACCTCGACCAGGACGTCGTACCTGCCGGCGGCGACGACGACGTACGTCGACTCGTCCCAGGACGTGATCTCGTCGGCGACGGGATCGGGAGCTCCGGTCGTGTTGATGCCCAGCAGCGCCATCGCGTCGAAGCCGAGGCCGAGCGGGTTCGTGACACCCGTGACCTGCAGGATCTCGTCCCGGACGAGGCGCTGGTACCGGGAGCGGACGGTCGCCTCCGCAACCCCGATCCGGGCGGCCACCCGGCGGAACGGCTCGCGCCCGTTCTTCTGCAGGGCCTCGATGATCGCCCGGTCGATCTCGTCGAGCGAGCGCGGCCGCGTGACAGGCCCGCGCGGCTGTCGTAACGAAATCGACATGCGCGGAGGTTCTACACCGAACTTGCGCAATGCGCAAACCAGAGCTGCTCGGCCTGCTGATTGCGCAGGCTTGACCTGCCGCCTTCCCATCTGTGAAGGTCGTCAGGTGAGACAACTGCGGCATGTGCCGGCGCTCGCCGCCTGCGCCGTCCTGCTGGCGACGCCCGCATCGACCCTGGCGCGGGTGGCCGCCAAGCCCGTGGTGACCGGGTACGTGGACGTCGACTTCACGGGCTCGGCGGCCTTCGTGCGCGCCGGCTCGACCGTCGAGACGTACGGCTGGAGCGAGCATGCGCTCTTGCCGGTCGCGGACGGCAAGTTCGTGCCGCACGGCGGGCTCGACGAGGTCACCGGATCGGGGTCGATCGCCGACGGCAGCTGCGCCGCCGCCTACACCTCCGCGTCCTCGACGGTCGGCACGAGGTACGGCATCCGAGCCCGCCTCCAGGGGGGCGACGGGGTGGAGATCGCGGGCCTCGCCCCGTTCTCGCTCCTGCGTCCCTCGCCGCACGCTTGTCCGGGCGGCCGGATCGCCCGCGTCCTGAGCGGCGGCAGTGCCGGCACGTTCGGTCACGTCTTCCACTGCGCCCTCGGCGGGCTCGGTTGGTGCCGGCAGAACTTCAGCATTCCGGCGAATCCGGTCGCCCGCGGCGGCACGGTTGTAGCGACTGCGACGTTCTACGCGCAGTACATCCAGCACGGGGACCTGTCTCCCGCCACCAAGGCGGCGAGCTACCTGGGACTGCTCATCCCGCAGCTCAGGCTGTGGTCGCTGCGGCCGGCGCCGGCGTCGCACGAGACGCGCGTCGCGGTGATCCCTCCCCCGGTCGACGGAGCGGTGTCGGTCAGAGCGTCGCTCGGGACAACGGCGCTCGCCACGGTCTCGGGCGCGGTGCACGCCGGAGCGCGCCCGACGCTCGTCGTCACGTGGAACCGCCTCGGGCTGGCGACGGCGGCGAAGCTCAGGATGCCCGCGCCGATGACGATCACGGCGACGTTCACGCCGACGGCCGGCAAGCCGCTCACCGTGACGCGGACGGCGTACGCGGCGTAACCGGAAACTGTTTCGCCGCTGCGCGGCGGAAACAGTTTCTACCGCTGCCCGAGGTGCATGCCGAGCAGGCGCGGGATCGCCGCGCCGGCCCGTGCAGGCAGAGACGGCCGGCGGCCTTCCTCCACCGCCTCCTCGCACGCGAGGATCGCCGCCCGGATTGCCCCGCCGCCGATGCGTCTGAAGGGCTCCGGCGGGACGCGCGCGGCGCGGCGGTTGACGAGCGGGATTCGTGACCACTCGTCGTCGGCGCCGAGCACGAGTGACGAGAGCGCCCGGCCCGCGAGCCACGAGGGCCCGACCCCGTGACCCGAGTAGCCGACCGCGTAGTGGACGCGGGCTCCCGGGACCGTGCCGATCGAGGGGACGTGATCGGCCGCGACGTCGATCGGGCCACCCCACGCGGCCTCGACCTTCGCTTCGGCGAGGCCGGGCAGCAGCCGGCGAAGGCCCTGTTCGGCGCGCGCCGCGGTCGGCGCGTCGTGCGTGAAGCGGCGGTCGATGCGATTGCCGAAACCGATCGGCCCCGAGCCGGACCCCATCAGCACGCGCCCGTCCTCGGTCGTGCGGAAGTAGTGCAGGAACATGCGCGAGTCGATGATCGCCTCGCCCTGCGTCCAGCCGATCTCGGCCAGGAGCTCGGGCACCGGCTCGGTCAGCACGACGTAGCTCCCGAACACGGTCAGGCGGCCGTGCACCGGTCGCCAGTCCGTCGCCCACGCGTTCGTCGCCACGACGACGTCTCGCGCTCGGACGGCGTACCCGTTCGACGTGACCGAGCCGTTCAGACGGACGGACGCCGGCGAGCCCTCGTGCAGCACGACGCCCTCGTCGAGCACCGCGCGTCGAAGTGCGCGGACGAGCCGCGCCGGATGGACCGTCGCGCATTCAGGAAAGAAGACGCCGCGGCGAAAGCGCGGCGAGATCGGCGAGCCGGCCACTGCGACCGCCTGGTCGGGCCGGCCGACCGCGCGGGCGGCGTCGACCGCCTCGTCGACCGCTCTGTCCTGCCCGGAGCTCGTCGCGAACTGGAGCATGCCGCCTTCGCGCAGCCACGCGTCCTCGCCTCGCCCCTCGAGGAAGGCCCGGATCCCGGGGATGATCGCCTCCCCGGCGCGGCAGAGCTCGAGCGCCGCCGCGTCGCCGAACAGCTCGCGCAGGCTCGAGAGGTTCGCCCAGTACCCGTGGCAGAAGCCGCCGTTTCGCCCGCTCGGTCCGAAGCCGCAGAACTCGGCCTCGAAGATCGCCACGCTCAGACTCGGGTCGTGCTCGCGCAGCGCGAGCGCAGTCCAGAGGCCCGTGTAGCCGCCGCCGACGATCGCGACATCGACGTCGAGATCGCGCTGGAGCGGCGGCGAGCGGTCGCCGTCGTCGGCCTCGCGGAGCCACCAGGCCGGCTCGGCTCCTGGAAGAACGCTGGGCAGGGCCATAGGGCGAGGCTACCGGCCCGACGGACGGAAAGATGCGCAATGATGTCCGCCGGGGGGACTGCGGCATGTTTCGCGAGCACTGGCGGGAACCGGCGTTTTGGCGCTGGTGGTGGGCCAACAACGCGCCGGCCGGTGTGCGCGTCGGGTCCGCGGTTGCCCTGATCGGAGTGTTGCTCGGGGGCGGTCTGTTCGCGGCGGACCGGCTCTCGCAGCCCGGCTCGTCCTCGGCCGCCGTCTACCAGCTGGAGACGATCAAGAAGGTCGTCACGGTGCACGAGAACGGCCTCGACGTGAAGAAGCTCGTCCCGGTCGTGAGGCGTGTCTACCGGGTACGCGGCTCAACCGACTACTTGACTCAGACGGCGTACCTCACACAGACCG
>Ga0070731_10000829_pt1 | contig 36581 bp, 32 predicted proteins | sample Coa_R1_2_FD_66448 | JGI IMG/M metagenome (GOLD analysis project Ga0070731, IMG submission 66448) | Surface soil microbial communities from Centralia Pennsylvania, which are recovering from an underground coalmine fire - Coalmine... | ecosystem: Environmental > Terrestrial > Soil > Unclassified ...
TGAACGGGGCCGCGCGCTGTTCGCACCATTCTTCGCGCTTCGATTGACGGATATTCGATGACTATGCGTGTTGCCGGGCCGTTTATCGGCGTTCTCGCATTCGTGTTCGCGGTGTCCGCGCTCGCCGCCACGCCGGTGCGCCTGATAGTCCGCTTCAAACCCGAAGCACAAAAGTCCGGCCTGACCGCGAAGGCGCGGATCGAAAAGCTCGGCGCATCGACGGGCGTTCCGCTCGTCCATGTTCGCTCCATGTCGATGGGCGCCGATGTGGTGGTCGCGCAAGGCGCGAATGCCGATGCGGCGGGGCAAATCGCGGCCCGGCTTGCAGCCGATCCGGATGTCGATTACGCGGTTGTCGATCGACGCGTCCACCCGATGCAGTTCGCGCCGCCTCCGGTCAACGACGTGTTCGCGCCCGAGCAGCATTACCTGTCGAACATACCGACGGCGATCAGCGCATACGACGCGTGGACGGTGACACACGGCTCGCCGAACATCGTCGTCGCCGTGATCGACACCGGTTATCGGCCGCACGCGGCGATGACCGGCCGATTCCTGCCCGGTTACGACATGATTTCGGACGCGGCCAACGCGAACGACGGCGACGGTCGTGATGCCGACGCCTCGGACCCGGGCAACTGGGTCACGGCAGCAGAGGCGACGCCGGACTGTCCCGCGCACAACAGCATATGGCACGGTACCTCAGTCGCCGGCATCATCGCCGCGAACACGAACGACGGCGCATGGACGGCCGGCATCGATTGGAACGCGAAGATTCTCCCGGTACGCGTGCTCGGCAAATGCGGCGGTTTCGATTCCGACGTGCTCGACGGCATCGCGTGGGCAGCGGGCCTGTCCGTGCCAGGCGTTCCCGCGAATCCCACGCCCGCGCAAGTGATCAACCTGAGCCTCGGCTCTTCGCAAAGCTGCGAGGAACCGTATGCCGAGGTCGCCGCGGCGGCGTATGCCGCGGGCGTCACGCGCGCGATCGTCGCGGCGGCAGGGAACGACTCACAGGACGTCTCGAAGGATTCGCCGGCGGGATGTCCTGGTTATCTCGCGATCGCGTCGACGACGGGCGTCGACGGAAGCCTCGCATCGTTCAGCAACTTCGGGACCGGCATCACGCTATCCGCACCGGGCGGCGCCGCGAATTTCCGCACGCCGGCCGATTCGGTGATCGTGCTCTCCAACAGCGGAGCAACCGTCCCCGCCGACGACAATGTCGTGAGCGAGGGCGGAACGAGTTTCTCGGCGCCCATGGTTTCGGCCGCGGTGTCGATGATGCTGTCCGTGGCGCCGTACCTGACGATCGACCAGGTGCACGACGTTCTCGTCAACAGCGCGAAGCCGTTTCCCGCCACATCGAATTGCACGACCGATACCTGCGGTGCCGGCATCCTCGATGTCGGCGCGGCCGTGCGGCTCGCCGCGGCGACCCCGCCGCCGCCCGTGTCGGTGGACTACCAAGGTCTATGGTGGGCGGCGCCGGCCGGATCCGAATCGGGCTGGGGCGTCAACTTCGCGCACCAGGGCGACATCATCTTCGCGACCTGGTTTACCTACGACACTACTGGCAGGGCATGGTGGTTGTCGATGACCGCCACGAAGATCGCGACGAACGTGTATCAGGGGCAACTCGTGCAGACGCATGGGCCGGCGTTTTCCGCGGTGCCGTTCGACCCGAACGCGGTGACGCACGCGGTCGTCGGCACGGGAACACTCACGTTCAGCGATGCGAACACCGCGCGCTTCGATTACACGGTGAACGGCACGGCGCAGAGCAAGACGATCACGCGCGAGATCTTCGGCGTGGCGCCGACGTGCGCGTTCGGTACGCAGCCGAATCTCGCGCTCGCGACGAATTATCAGGACCTCTGGTGGGCGGCGCCCGCCGGCGTGGAGTCCGGTTGGGGCATCAATCTCACCGAACAGAGCAATGTGATCTTCGCCACCTGGTTCACGTACGACGCAGACGGCACGCCGCTATGGCTGTCGGTAACCGCGACGAATATGGCGCCGGGCGTTTTCAGCGGCGCGCTGGTGAAGACGAGCGGCCCGGCGTTCTCCGCGATGCCGTTCGATCCCAATGCGGTGACGCGAACGCAAGTCGGCACGGCGACGTTCACGTTCCAGGATGGTGCGAACGCAACGTTCGCGTACACGGTCGGCGACGTGACGCAATCGAAAGCGATCACGCGCGAGGTGTTCGTCAGTCCGGGGACGATTTGTCAGTGATTGCGACCTCGACGAAGGCCGCGGCGGCGGACGTGGACGAACGCGCTGCCCCCGTACTCACCCGCCTCGGCCTCGACCTCGGCCGCAAAGTCGTTCGCCGGCCGCATGCGCGAATCGAATCGAGCGGCCCGCCGCTACCTTCGTTCAATCCGGCGAACGAACGCGCGCTCGGAGCCGTGGCGACGACGAACGCAGACGATTTCGATCGAATCCTGACGAGCGCCGTCGCCGCAGCGCGGGCGTGGCGCGACACACCCGCGCCCGTGCGTGGCCATGCCGTGCGCCGTTATGTCGAGCTCTTGCGCGAGCACAAGGACGCGCTCGGCACGCTCGTCTCGCTGGAAACCGGCAAAATCAAAGCCGAGGGCGACGGCGAAGTGCAGGAGATGATCGACATCGCCGATTTTGCGGTGGGTCAGTCGCGGATGCTCTACGGCAAGACGCTGCATTCGGAGCGGCCCGCGCATCGGATGTACGAGCAATGGCATCCGCTCGGCGTCGTGGGCGTGATCACGGCCTTCAATTTCCCCGTCGCCGTGTGGGCGTGGAACGCGATGCTCGCGTGCGTCTGCGGCAATGTGGTCGTGTGGAAGCCTTCGCCGAAGGCGCCGCTTTCGGCGGTCGCCGCAACGCATCTCGCGGAGCGCGTCGTAGACGAACTCGGGCTGCCGCCGATCTTTTCGCTCGCCATCGGCGACGATACGATCGGGCGCGCGATGGCCGACGATCCGCGCATTGCGCTCGTGTCGTTTACAGGATCGTCACGTGTCGGCAAGAGCGTGTCGGAAGCAGTGAGCGCCCGCTTCGGCAAGGTGCTGCTCGAATGCGGCGGCAACAACGCGGTGATCGCGGCCGACGACGCGGACGCGAATCTGGTTGTGCCGTCGGTTGTCTTCGGCGCCGTCGGCACCGCGGGTCAGCGTTGCACGTCGACGCGACGATTGATCATCCATTGCTCTCGCTTCGACGACATCGTCGCGCGAGTAGCGGCTGCGTATCGTCAGGTGAAAATCGGCGATCCGCTCGAGCCATCGACGTTGATGGGGCCGCTCATCGATCGCGCCGCCATCGAAGGCTTCGCGCGCGCCCTCGACGAAGCGCGTGCGGCGGGTGCGACGATCGTCACCGGCGGACGCACGCTTTCAGGCGCGGGTCACTTCGTCGAGCCGACGATTATTACGGGCCTTCCCAACACGCATCCGCTCGTGCAGCGCGAAACGTTCGCGCCGATTCTCTACGCGATGCCGTACGACACGATCGGCGACGCGATCGCGCAGAACAATGGCGTTCGCCAGGGGCTGTCGTCCGCGCTCTTCACGCAAAGCATGCGAACGGCGGAAGCGTTTCTTGCCGCGTCGGGCAGCGACTGCGGCATCGCGAATATCAACATCGGCACGTCGGGCGCCGAGATCGGCGGCGCGTTCGGCGGCGAGAAGGAGACGGGCGGCGGCCGCGAGTCCGGCTCCGATGCCTGGCGCGCCTACATGCGACGGCAGACGAACACGATCAACTGGAGCCGCGATCTGCCGCTCGCACAGGGAATTCGCTTCGATGTGGAACGGCCGGCGCCGTGATCGCTACTTTCGGAACAGCCAGATCAGGAGCGACAGCACGAGCGACACGATGATGCTGGTCATCAGCGGGAAGTGAAACGACCAGCCGTCACGTTCGACGTTGATGTCGCCCGGCAAGCGACCAAGCCCGAGACGCGTGATCCACGGCCATGCGATGCCGATCGCGAGGATGACGAGGCCGAGGACGATCAACAGGCGTTGCATGAAATGATGGCGCGCTCACGACTGCGCCGCGACGCACGAATTACTGGGCGGTTCCGGGGCGTTGTGGCGTGGGCCGTGAGGGCGCGGGTTGAATCGTCGGCGGTGAGGGCCGCGTGGGCCGTCCCGACGGTGGCGCTGTGCCCGGTCTCGACGGCACCGGCTGAATGGTCGGCGGCGATGGCCGCGAGGGTGGCCGTGGGCGTCCCGTCGACGGCGGGTTCGGAACAGGCTGAATCGTCGGCGGCGAGGGACGCGGTGGTCGCGGTGGGCGCACGACCGGCGGTCTCGGCGGTCCGGTCGGTGGGCGGTAATGCGGAGGCGGTCGATGCATCCAGTACGACCGTTTCGGGTACCACGGCCGACCGCGGTAGTAGTTGTCCCAGTACACGCCGATCGAGAACGGGACGAGCGCAATGCCGAGCACCGGTCCCGCGCTCGCGATCGTCACGCTGCCGCCCTGATACGGATAACTCAGAAATCCCGCGTAGACCCAGCCGCGCGCAGGCGGCGCGATCACGTCGCACCACCGCCAGCCCTCGTAGCATCCGGCAACGGTGAGGGGCGTTCCGCTTGGCACCCATGCGACGAGCGGGTAATCGCGTGCGGGACCCGCACGAATGTTGACGTCACGCGTCGTGTACGCCGTTTGCGCGCTCGCCATGGCGGGCAGACAGAGCGCCATGGCAAGCATCGACAGTTGCATGCGCAAACGATGCGTCATTGTTTCAGCGCCTTGGATCGTCATGACGGCAACACCCGAATGTGCTAACGCCGCTTGCTCTTTCGTGCACCTGCGCTCGCCCGGGACTTTGGCGCGGCCGGCAACTTGCCGTGGGGGGCGATCGATTTCCGCCGTAGGATTCTACCCTGCTGCTGCGTTTTGCCGTCGCCATCCGCGCGTCGCACGCGCTTCACGGTCGTCGATTTCTTGGCGGTCGCCGTACGCGCGGCGGCGGTGCTTTTGCCTTGGCCGCGTTTCGCCGCGCGCGCGCCACGCGCTGGCGTGACGCGTCGGGCCGGCGCCTCGGCCGCTTCGCTCGCCGCTTCGCGCGCAGTACGAGGTCTGCGCGGGGGCGTGCTTTTGGAACTGGTGCGTCCCGCTTTTGCATCGACGAGCGCCACCGCCTGTTCGAGCGAAAGCGAGCCGACCGCATCGCGGTCGGGCAGCGTCGCGTTGATCGCGCCGTGCTTGACGTACGGACCGTAACGCCCCGCATGCAATTCCACCGGCTGTCGATCGCGCGGGTGCTTGCCGAGCACGCGCAGCGGCGCGCCGCGCACCGGGCGCGTACCGCGGCGACCGGGCTCCTTCGCCTCGAATTCGAAGCCGACCTTCCCGTCCGCCTGCTTGACGAGGTATGCGGAGAACGGCCGGCGCGTGCGCGCGGAGACGAATTGCAGAAGATCGGTCTTGCCGCTCGTAAGCAACTTCGTCATCTGCGCCGGATCGATCGGACGCTGGAGAATGGTGCGGCCCGAGCGGAAGTCGCACGTGCGCCCCTCGCCCACCGCGCGCTCGCAGACGTACGCGTTGGGCGTCTCGTAAACCCGCGCGCCGCACTTGGGACAAGGGCCGACCGGCTCCTGTCCCGAGAAATCGTACGACGCATCGTCGTCGCTCGCCCGCGGGCCGAAATCGAATTCGATCGCGTTGTCGTCGGTGAGCCGAAGCTTGGCCGCGAACGGCCGGCCGAGCCGGCTTCGGAAGCCTTCGAGCGGCCCGACGCTTCGCTCGCGAAGCAGCGTGTCCGCTTCGGAGGGCTCGATCTGTCGCCCGCCCATGATCTTCCAGAAGCCGAAGTCGCAATCGACGCACTGGAATTTCTTGTAGCGCTCATGCACTTCGCCGCCGCATTTGGGACAGCGCGCCGACAGCGTCGCGAAGTCGCCCGGCACCGTGTCGCTTTCGTAGTTCTTCGCCTGCGCGACGATGCGCTTGGTCATGCGCACGATCTCACGCATGAACTCGCTTCGTGCAAGCGCGCCGTGCTCCATCTGCGCCAGCTTGAATTCCCACTCGGCGGTGAGTTCCGGCGAGAAGAGCTCCGGCACGCCGAGGCCGTGCAGAAGCGTCAGAAGCGAGAACGCCTTCGGCGTCGCGATCAGGTCCTTGCCTTCGCGCAGGATGTAGCGCTCGGCGATCAACCCTTCGATGATCTGCGCGCGGGTCGCGGGTGTACCGAGGCCCTTCTCACGCATCGCTTCGCGCAAGTCGTCGTCCTCGATCGACTTGCCAGCGCCTTCCATGGCCGAAAGCAGCGTCGCTTCGTTGAAGCGCGGCGGCGGCTTCGTGGACAGCGCAACGACGTCGACCGATCGGGTGGCGACCTTCTCGATGCCTTCGTAGCGTCGAGTGCCGCTCGCGCGCGCATCCTGTGAGGCGGCTTTCGCCTTCGGCTCGACGATCTCGCGCACCTTGACCGGTGTGAGCGTCGGCTCGTCCCCCGCGGCCTCCTTGCCATATACGGCAAGCCAGCCGGGCTGCACGAGCACCTTGCCCTCGGACTTGAACGGATGCTCGCCGACGCGCGTGATGCGCGTCGTGACGAGGAATTCGGCAGCGGGATGAAACACCGCGAGGAAGCGCTTGACGACGAGATCGTAGAGCCTCGCTTCGGCATCGTTCAGATGCTTCGGCCGCACGAGTGTCGGAATGATCGCGAAGTGATCGGAGATCTTCGCGTTGTCGAAGATGCGCTTGTTCGGCCGCACCCAGTCCTTGTCGAGGATCGCCTTCGCGAACTTGCCGTAGGCGTGTGTTTGCGCAAGCTCGCCAAGCGTCGCCTTGACCGTGCGCAAATAGTCTTCGGGCAGTGCGCGCGAGTCGGTACGCGGATAGGTGAGCGCCTTGTGCCGCTCGTAGAGCGCCTGCGCGAGCGAGAGCGTCGTTCGTGCCGAGAACCCGAAGCGGCTGTTCGCTTCGCGCTGGAGGCTCGTGAGATCGTAGAGCAGCGGCGCGATTTGCGTCGTCGGCTTTGCTTCCTCGCTGACGCTGCCGGGCTTGTCGACGCACGCGTTCGCGATCGCGCGTGCGGCCGCTTCGTCCCATAGCCGCTCGGCGCGCAGATCGCCGTCGTCGATCGCGCTCCCGCTCGCGTCGGTCGCACCGTCGCGCTTCTTGAACTTCTCGTCGAACCAGCGGCCGGTGTATTCGCCCGCTTCCGCGCGAAACGTGGCGAGGAGCTCCCAGTAGTCGCGCGGCACGAAGGTGCGGATCTTCTCCTCGCGCTCGACAAGGATCGCGAGCGTCGGCGTCTGCACACGACCGACGGTCGTCAACTGGAAGCCGCCGGACTTCGAGTTGAAAGCGGTCATCGCGCGCGTGCCGTTGATGCCGACGAGCCAGTCGGCTTCGGAACGGCACACCGCGGCATCGGCGAGCGGCCGCATCGCCTGGTCGCTTCGCAAACGCTCGAAGCCTTCGCGGATCGACGCGGGCGTCATCGATTGCAGCCACAGCCGCTCGATCGGCTTTTGCGTCTTCGCGAATTGCGCGATGTAGCGAAAGATCAGCTCGCCCTCGCGTCCGGCGTCGCACGCGTTGATGAGCCGCGTCACATCTTTGCGGCGGATGAGCTTGATCAGTGTGCGAAGCCGCGACTCGTTCTTCTCGATCGGTCTCAGCTCGAAATGCGTGGGAATCGCCGGGAGACGGGCGAACGTCCATTTGCCGCGCTTGACCTCCTCTTCCTCGGGCATGCCGATTTCGAGCAGATGCCCGACCGCCGAGGAGAGCACGTAGCGATCGCTTTCGAAATAATCGCCCTGCTTCGTGAAACCGCCGATCGCGCGCGCGATGTCGGCGGCGACGGACGGCTTTTCGGCAATGATGAGTTCTTTCGCCAAGATGAATCAAGCCTGGGGGTGCCCACTCGACCGGAACTGTCGAGCGGTATCGATTCGTGCAACATAGGGCCCGCGAACGCGAATGCCAAGTCGCGCGGAACGCGGAACGTCGGGGGGCCGATACTACAGAAGCTTTGTCCGCGCGCAAACCATCCTGTTGGACGAGTGCGCGATTGCGATGTCCTACCCGCGGCGTAGCCGTTGCCAGCGTCCGCCGGGCAGTGCCGCGACATCGCCTTCGAGCTCCAGCGTGACGAGTGCGGCGGCAATCGTCTCCGCGGGTGCGTCCGTTCGCGCGACGAGCGCGTCGACGCCGACCGGATCGTAACCCATCGCCGCGAGGATAGGGTTCTCGCTCGCATCGATCGAGACGTCGCGCGAATCGGATGGCCGCGTTTCCTGCAGCGGCAACGCAAGCTCGCCGAGAATGTCGTCGGCCGTTTCGACGAGCTTCGCGCCCTCGCGAATCAGCTTGTGGCAGCCCTTGCTGAACGGCGAATGAATCGACCCCGGGATCGCGAAGACATCTCGCCCCTGCTCGCCGCCAAGCCGCGCGGTGATGAGCGAGCCCGACGAAAGCGTCGCCTCGACGACCAGCACGCCGCAAGACAGCCCGCTGATCAGGCGGTTCCGCTGCGGAAAATTTTCTTTGCGAGGCGGCGTGCCGGGCAGATATTCGGAGACGAGCGCACCATCCTTCGCGATTCGCGTCGCGAGGTCGCGATTTCGCGCCGGATAAACGCGATCGAGACCCGTCGCGACGATCGCCATCGTCGACGCTTCCGTCGGAAGCGCACCTTCGTGCGCAGCGGCATCGATGCCGAGCGCAAGTCCCGAAACGATCGCAAGCCCCGCGTTCGCGAGCGCGTGCGCGAATTCACGCGCGTTTTCCAGGCCTTGCGGCGTCCCGTGACGGCTGCCGACGATCGCGAACGCCGGGCGATTCAGAAGGTCGCGGCGACCGATGTGAAACAGCGCCGGCGGCGCATTGCCGAGCGCAAGCAGCGCCTGTGGAAAGTCGTTATCGTCCCACGCGATCAGGTGATGATCGGGATGATCGAGCCAGCGCGACGTTCGCTCGATCGCGCCTGGATCGACAGGCGCCAGCGCGCGATCGACGGCGACCGGCGGGATGGTCTTCGCGAGCTCGGCCCGCGAGAGTCGAAGGATCGCTTCCGGATCGCCGTGCGCTCGAAGGAGCGAAACGAGCGCGCGTTGCGGAAGCGCCTTGTGCGCGAGTGTTGCCCACGCAAGGGAGCGCGCATCGAGCGCCACGGGTCACGCACGGCGCGAGTGCGCGCTTACATCGATACCGTGCCGGCCGGACGGATCACGGCGATCGCACGAAGTCGCCGTTGCGGACGGGTCCCGTCGAGTTCATCACGAGCGCGTATGACACGCGATCGAATACGCGGAACACCATCAGAACGCCGATGCGCTCGTCGGGGATGTGCAGGTATTTGGGCGGCGTGTAGAACGTCGTCTGGTCGAAGTTCGGCAACTGGATCGCGAAGTTGTCGTTCTGGGGACGCGGATCGCGGATCGGCTCCATCACGCGATAGATCGCAAGAACGTCGCCGACGTCGAGCCCGTCGCTGCCGCCCTTGTCGAGCGTCACGATGTAGTTTCGGCCTGTTTCCGAACCATCGCGCGCGAGCTTCAGAATTTGTCCGTCGATCTCGTGATCGGGCGCATGCGGCACGTAGTTCTGCACGACTTCCTTCGTGGCCGGCAACAGGCGATCGCCAATGACGATCTCCTCGGTGGCCGTTTCGATGCGCGCGGTCGACACCTGGTCGAACCTTTCGACACGCGCCGTGCCGAGGAAGCGGTTTTCGTAGCCCAGCGTTTCACCGGCGCTGTTGACGAGGCGCTCGCCGGGGCGATAGACGAACCACAGGTCGCCTGCCTTAGGATCGAGTCCGACCGCATAGATGACGTCCTGCTGGCCTCGTACCACGCGACCGTCGCGGCCGGCGACGATCTCGCCCGCGTTCGCCAAGCCATCCCGACCCGTGACGAGCGGCCGCGAAAGGAACGGCTCGATGTCGCCCGGTGGAATGGGCGGAATCGCCGCTTCGGCGAACGGCGAAACCCGGATTTCGGGCGAGAGTCTTACCGTATTCCGCGCGAGGTCGAGTTGCGGCCGGCCGTTGACGACGCTCAATTTGATCACGTCGCCCGGGTAGATTCGATTGGGATTCTTGATCTGGTCGCGATTCATGCGCCACACTTCGGGCCAGCGCCACGGCTCCTTGAGGAACCGGGCCGCGATGCCCCACAGCGTATCGCCCTTTTGCACGGTATAGGTCGATGGCGCCTGGTCGGCGAGCGCGGGGGTCTGGGCGAAAAGCGGTGCTGACAGCCCCAGAATGCAGAGGACGCCGCAGAGGGCGGCGACGCGTAGTGGCATGGTAAACTGTTGACGCATATGGCCTCTTTCGCCTCGGGCGGACTTGCTAACGTCCTAAACCGCCACAAAATAGGGACTTGGAGTCGATTCTTATCCAGGACCTTGCATTTTGCAAGCCGATAACGCGATGGCCCGCCTTCCGATCCTCGAATACCCCGATCCGCGTCTCAAAAAGGTTGCAGCGCCGGTGACGGCCTTCACGCCGGAGCTTCGGAAGCTCGTCCGCGACATGGCGGAAACCATGTACGCGGCGCCCGGGGTCGGTCTCGCGGCGACGCAGGTTGACGTTCACAAGCGGGTGATCGTGATCGACGCCTCCGAGCGCAAGGACGACCTTCGCGTGTTCGTCAATCCGGAGCTCCTTTTCGCCGAAGGCGAGGCGGAATGCGAGGAAGGGTGCCTCTCCGTTCCCGGCTACTACGACAAGGTGACCCGGGCGGCGCGCATTCTCGTGCGGGCGCACGACGAGCACGGCGTTGCGTTCGAGGTCGACGCCGAGGGACTTCTTGCAGTGTGCATCCAGCACGAAATGGACCATTTGCAGGGCAAGGTTTTCGTCGAATACCTCTCGCCGCTCAAGCGGGCGCGGCTTCTCGCCAAGTTGCGCAAGAAACAGCGGCTCGCCGGCTGACGCCTTCGTCGATGCGCGTTGGTTTCGCCGGGACGCCGGCCTTCGCCGCCCGCGCGCTCGCCGCGCTTCGCGAGCACGGGTTCACGATACCCGTCGTCCTCACGCAGCCCGATCGTCCGTTCGGACGAGGCATGGCGCTTCGGGCTTCGCCGGTCAAGACGTACGCGGTGAGACGGGATCTGACGGTCCTCGAGCCGCCATCGCTCCGGTCCGAATCCGTGCAGGCTGAGCTTCGGAATTGGCCGCTCGACGTCCTGGTCGTTGCCGCCTATGGCCTGATACTGCCGCAGGCCGTCCTCGACTGGCCGCGTCACGGCTGCCTCAATATCCATGCGTCGCTGCTTCCCCGCTGGCGAGGCGCGGCGCCGATCGCGCGTGCGATCGAGGCGGGCGACAGCACGACCGGCGTGTCGATCGTGCGGATGGACACCGGCCTCGACACCGGACCCATCGTCGCGATGCAGTCGATCCCCATCGGTCCGCGGGAAACCGCAGGCTCGCTGACCGAACGGCTGGAGAATCTCGGCGCGGCGATGATCATCGACGCACTCGATGCGCTCGCAGGCGGGGAGGCGCTGCCCGCGATGCCTCAGCCGGCCGAGCGCGTCACCTATGCGGCGAAGGTCGGACGCGGCGACACGCTGATCGTCTGGACGCACGATGCGCGAAGCCTCGATCGGCGCATCCGCGGGCTTTCTCCTTCGCCCGGCATGCAGGCCGCGTGGAACGGCAAGCCCGTCAAGGTGCGTCTGGCATTTCCGCTCGATGTGGCGAGCGATGCTGACGCAGGTACCGTGGTCGCCGTCACCGCCGACGGGATCGACGTCGCGTGTGGCGAAGCACCGCCGCGGAGCGTTTTGCGACTTGTCGAGCTTCAACCGTCGTCCGGCCGTCCGATGCCGGCGCAAGCGTTCGCTGCCGGTTACCGCGTCGCTCCCGGGGCGGCTTTCGAGCCGGGCCGCTAGAGCGGAATGCATCGCGAGCAGACGCTGGCGGCGCTTGCCGTCATGCGCGTCTTCGAGGGCACGAGGCTTCGCGACGCGCTTGCGCTCGTCGACGAGGCGAACGCGTCGCGTGGTCGTGCGCTCGTCCACGAGCTCGCGTACGGCACGCTGCGGCACTGGGGAACGCTCGATGCGATCGTCGATCGGCTCGCGAGAAAGCCGATTGCCGATCCGCTGCTGCGCATGCTCGTTACGGTCGCGCTCTATCAGCTCGAGTACACGCGTGCGCCGGCGTTTGCCGTCGTCGATCGCGCGGTCCACGCGGCCGGCGCCGGCGTGCGGCCCGAGGCAAAGGGCCTCGTGAATGCGCTCCTGCGACGATTCCTGCGCGAGCGCGACGAGGTGCTGCGCGCGGTGCTTCAAAGCGACGTCGCGCGATTTTCGTATCCACGCTGGTGGATCGAGCGCGCACGCCGCGACCATCCGAATGCATGGCAACCGATCCTCGAAGCCGGCAACGCGCATGCGCCGCTCACCCTTCGCGTCAATCGACGAGAGACTTCGCGGGCCGCGCTCGCGCGACGCTTCGCCGAGGCCTGCATCGCATCGCGGGAAGTGAATGACGATGCGTTGATCCTTGCGACGCCGCGTCCCGTCGTCGAGCTCCCGGGCTTCGCCGAGGGGGTCTTCTCGGTGCAGGATCTCGCCGCCCAGCATGCCGCCCCGCTTCTCGATGTTCGCGACGGCATGCGCGTGCTCGACGCGTGCGCGGCGCCGGGCGGCAAGACGACGCATCTGCTGGAGATTGCCGACGTGGACGTGCTCGCCATCGACAGCGATCCGACACGGATCGCATGGATCGAAGAGAACGTCGCGAGACTTCGACTCGGTGAGCGGCGGTTGCAACTTGTCCAAGGCGACGCCGGCGATCCGAGTGCCTGGTGGGACGGCCGTCCGTTCGATCGCATTCTGCTCGACGCGCCGTGCACCGCCTCGGGCGTCGTGCGCCGCCATCCGGACGCCAAGTGGCGCCATCGCGAAAGCGACGTCGAGCGCTTCGCGCGCGAGCAGGACCGCCTTCTCGACGCGCTTTGGCCGCTGCTCGCGCGAGACGGGAAGATAGTCTATGCGACATGCTCGGTGTTTGCCGCGGAGAACCAGGAACGGGCCGCCGCATTCACCGCGCGGCATGGCGATGCGTTGCGCGAAACCGTCAATCTGCCGGCCGGGAGCGGCGCGCGAGAGGGTCAACTCTTGCCTTCGCCGGAAGGGGCGAGCCACAATCAGGACGGGTTCTTCTACGCGCTTTTTGGCAAGCGCTGAAGCGGCGTCGAGTCGCCTGGCGCTTTCGCGAGGGTGCGTCGCGACGCCTCGTGCGCGTGGCGTGTCCGCCGGCATGCCCCCACCCGCTCGCACCGACCGCGTACCCGTCAAGCCACGGCGACGCTTCCTGCTCGCGCTGGCCGCCGCGGCAATCGCCCTGGCCGCGCGTCCCGCTTTCGCCGACGAAATTCCCGTGAGATCGGCCTCGCTCGCGATCGCCGACGGCGAGCTGCTGTTGTCCGCGCAGTTCGACTTTTCGCTTACGCCGGCGCTCGAGCAGGCGCTCGACAAGGGCGTACCGCTCTACTTCACGATCGAGTTCGAGCTGTCGCGCGCGCGGCCGCTGTGGTTTCCCGACAAGGCGGTCGAGTGGTCGATCACGTATCGAATCTCGTACAGTTCGCTTACCCGCCAATATCGGGTCGCGAGCGGACCGCTCGGACAGACGTTCGAGTCGCTCGCCGACGTCGAGCGCTTCGTCGGCCATGTCGAATCGCGCCCGGTCGCGAAGGCGAGCCAGATCATCATCGGGACGACGTATGAAGCGGCGGTACGCATGAAGCTCGACGTCAATCAGTTGCCGAAGCCCTTCCAGTTGAACGCGCTCGCCTCCCGCGAATGGCAGCTCGCTTCCGACTGGCATCGCTTCACGTTCACGCCGTGACCAACCTCCTCGCCTCCCCGACGCTTCGCTTCGTCACGCTTGGCTTCGCGTGCGTCTGCGCGATCGCGCTGTTCCTGCTCGCGACGGCCACCGCGAACACGGATTTCTTCGCCGGGCACTACAACACGCTCGTGCTGATCAACGGCGCGCTCGTCGCGGTCCTGATGCTCGTCGTTGCCGGCCAGGTACTGCAACTCTGGCGCAAATGGAAGAGCGGCGTGTTCGGTTCGCGTCTGGCGCTTCGGCTCGTTCTGCTGTTTTCGCTCGTCGCGATCCTGCCCGGCGCGCTGGTCTACGCGGTGTCGGTGCAATTTCTCGGACGAAGCATCGAGAGCTGGTTCGACGTGCGGGTCGACCGCGCACTCGATGGCGGCATCAACCTTGGTCGAAGCTCGCTCGACTATCTGCTCAAGGAAACGACGAACCGCGCGATGCTGATCGCCGGCAGCCTCGCGGACGCGCAGGCGCCGCCCGGGACGGCGCTCTCCCGCGCGGCCGAGCAGGTCGGCGTTTACGAGGCGGCGCTCTTCGCGCCGTCGGGGAGCGTCATCGCCGTAGCCGGTCTCGGCGGAGGCATGACCCCGGAGCCACTGCCTGGTGACGCGCTTCGCCGCGCGCGACTGCAGCAGGTATACGCCAAGGTCGAGCAGACGCCCGAGGGCGGCCTGATGCTGCGGGTCGTCGTTCCAGTCAACAGCGCCGACCGGATGGAGCCGCTTCGCGTGCTGCAGGTGATCGAGCGCGTACCGCGAACGCTCGCGCAGGATCTCGAAAAAGTGCAGGCGGGCGCGCGCGATTACCAGGAGATCTCGTTCTCTCGCGCGGCGCTGAAGCGGCTTTATCAGCTCACGCTGACGCTGACGCTGTTGTTGGCGCTCACTTCGGCGCTGGCCCTTGCACTGGTGCTCTCCGAGCGCTTCGCCTCGCCGCTCGCTTTGCTCGCCGCCGGGACGCGCGCCGTCGCGCAGGGCGATTTCACGCGGCGACAGCCGGTCACCTCGCGTGACGAGCTCGGCGTGCTCACGGAATCGTTCAACACGATGACCGCGCAACTCGCGGATGCAAAGCACAAGACCGAGGAATCGCAGCGCGCGACCGAGACGACGCGGGCGTACCTCGAAAGCGTGCTGTCGAACCTGTCGTCAGGCGTGCTCGCGTTCGACGATCGCTATCGATTGCGCACCGCCAACCCGAGCGCGGCGGTGATTTTGCAGCAGCCGTTCGCCGATCTCGCCGGCATCCCGCTCGCCGAGTGGGGCGGACGACTGCCTGCGCTCGCGCCGTTCGCGGAGCTCGTGGCCGAAGCGTTTCGCGCGGCGCGCGAGGGACAATGGCAGCGCGAGGCATCGCTCACCGTCGCGGGCCAGACGCGCACGTTGCTCTTGCGAGGCACGCGTCTGCCGGGTGCGCCGGTGCCAGGATACGTCGCCGTGTTCGACGACGTGTCGGAGCTTTTGCAGGCGCAACGCGACGCCGCCTGGTCCGAGGTCGCGCGGCGGCTCGCGCACGAGATCAAGAATCCGCTGACGCCGATCCAGCTTTCCGCCGAACGGCTTGCGGTGAAGCTCGGGCCGCGCCTGTCGGAGGGCGATCTCGACACGCTTCGCCGCGGAACGCAAACCATCGTCACGCAGGTGGCCGCGATGAAGCACATGGTCGACGATTTCGCGATCTATGCGCGTAAGCCCAGGCCCGGACAGATGCAGGGCGTCGATCTCGCGTCCCTCTTGCTCGACGTGCTGGCTCTATACGACAATCTGCGCCCGCATGTCGCCGTCGCGCTGCCCGATGCGCCCGTCATGATTCAGGGGGAGCCAACGCGGCTTCGCCAGGTGTTCCACAATCTGCTCCAGAACGCGGTCGATGCGCAGTCCGGGCAGGAAGAGCCGCGGATCGACATCGCGTTGTCGGCCCACGGCGATGAGGCGATGCTTGCGTTTCGCGATCGCGGTCCCGGATTCTCCGAGAACGTGCTTGCGCATCCGTTCGAGCCGTACGTAACCACCAAGGCGAAAGGCACCGGATTGGGACTTGCCATCGTGAAGAAGATCGTCGACGAGCACGCGGGACGCGTGACCCTCGAGAATGTCGCGCCGCACGGCGCATGCGTGACGCTGCATTTCCACGCGCTCAAGTCGGCGGTCGCGGCATGATGAATCTCATCATGCGAGCGTTGCAATGAGCGCCGCCACGCCGATGCAAGGCGTGAATCGTGTCGCGATCGCCGGTGCGAAGCCGTTCGGCGAGCAGCGGAGCGCGGCCGCCCTGGGTCGCGAGATATTGATCGTCGACGACGAGGTCGGCATCCGCGAGTTGCTCTCGGAGATTCTTCAGGACGAAGGTTACCGTGTGGCGCTCGCCGAGAACGCGAGCGAGGCGCGCGCGTATCGGCAACGGCAACAGCCCGCGCTCGTGCTGCTCGACATCTGGATGCCGGACACCGACGGCGTGACGCTCTTGCGCGAGTGGGGCGCGAGCTCGCTCCTGACGATGCCGGTCATCATGATGTCCGGGCACGGCACGATCGAGACCGCCGTGGAGGCAACGCGCATCGGCGCGTTCGATTTCCTCGAAAAGCCGATCGGCCTTTCCAAGCTTCTTTCGACGATCGCTCGCGCGTTCAAGGTCGCGGCGACCAAGGAGCCTCGGCGTGTTTCGCTCGCGCCGCTCGGCGCGGGCAACGCGATTCGCGAGGCCGAGCGCGCGCTCGAGGCGTTGATCGCGACACGTCGTCCCATTCTGATCGCGGGCGAGGCCGGCACCGGCCACGACGTTGCCGCGCGCGCGCTGTCATTGTCGGGCGCGCCGTTCGTCGCGCTTCCAGGCGGCGGGCGCCTTGCGAACAATCCGCTTGCGCTGCTCGAGGAGGCGCGCGAAGGCGTGCTCTATTGCGCCGAGGTCGGGCAGTACTCGCGCGCCGAGCAGAAGGGGCTCGCGTTCCTGCTGCCGAAGCTCGACAAGCACAACATCCTGCTCGTGGCGACGAGCGCGGAGCCGCTCGCTAACCTTGCCGCCGAGGGCCGCTTCGACGCCGCGCTGCTCTCGCAGCTTTCCGCGGGCGCCGTCGTGCTGCCGCCGCTACGCGCAAGGCGCGACGACATTCCCGCGCTGATCGAGCGCTTCTGGCGCGAAAGCGGCAACGACGATCACGCGACGCCGCTGCTCGCCGCGCTGTCGCCGGCCGCGCTGACGATCCTCTCGAACGCGTATTGGCCGGGCAATCTCGATCACCTGCAAAGCGTCGTCGCCAACATGCAGGTCGTTCGCGGCGAGATCACCGCCGATCACGTGAAGCGATTGCTCGGCGAGGCGGCATCGCCCAATCAGGTCGTCGCACCCGAGATCACGACGCGCTTCTTCGAGCTGCCGCTGCGCGAAGCGCGCGAAGCCTTCGAGCGCATCTATTTCGAGCAGCTCCTCGGCCGCGAGCAGAGCAACATGAGCAAGGTCGCGGAAAAGGCCGGGCTCGAGCGCACGCATCTCTACCGGAAGCTCAAGCAACTCAACATCCGCTTCTCGCGCCGCAGCGACGACAGCGCGGTCTCCTGACGCCGCGCTGCGATCTTGACCTCGGCCGTCCTACCGTCGCAAGGCTCGCCCGGCCGTTCGCTCGCGCTTGCCGTCGGCGCCATCGGCGTCGTCTTCGGCGATATCGGCACGAGCCCGCTCTACACGCTGCGAACCGCGTTCACAGGCTCGTACGGCCTGGCGCTCACGCCCGCGAACATCCTCGGCGTCGTGTCGGTGATCTTCTGGGCGCTCCTGATCGTCGTCACGCTCAAGTACGTGACGCTCATCATGCGCGCCGACAACCGCGGCGAAGGCGGCATCCTCGCGATGACCGCGCTCGTCTCGCGCGGCATCGGAGACCGCGATCGACTTCGATGGTGGCTCGTGGGCCTCGGCATCTTCGGCGCCGCGATGTTTTATGGCGACGGAATGATCACGCCGGCGATCACGGTGCTCGGCGCGATCGAGGGCCTCGGCGTGATCGCACCGGGGATGCATTCGTTCATCGCGCCGGTTGCCGTGTTGATCCTGATCGCGCTGTTCGCGATCCAGCGCAGCGGCACGGCGAAGCTTGGCGCCGTGTTCGGGCCCGTGATGGCCATCTGGTTCTTCGTGCTCGCGATGCTCGGTGCCGTTTCGATCGGACGCAATCTCGCCGTGCTGCAGGCGTTCGAACCGGTCTATGCGTTTCGCTTCATCGCGGGAAACCCGACGACGGCCTTCGTCGCGTTCGGCGCCGTCGTGCTCGCCGTGACCGGAACCGAGGCGCTCTACGCCGACATGGGGCATTTCGGACGAAGCCCGATCCGCCGCGCCTGGGTCTTTTTCGTCTTCCCCGCATTGCTCCTCAATTATTTCGGGCAGGCGGCGCTCGTGCTCGCGGAGCCGGCGGCCATTCAGAATCCGTTCTACCTGCTCGCGCCGGACTGGGGCCGCGTTCCGCTGCTGCTGCTGGCCACGGCGGCCGCGATCATTGCGTCGCAGGCGGTGATCTCGGGTGCGTTCTCGCTGACGCGAGCGGCGATCCAGATGGGCTACTGCCCGCGGCTCACGATCCTGCATACCTCCGAGCGCGCGATCGGGCAGATCTACATCCCGTTCATCAACTGGCTGCTGCTCGCGGCGATCGTCGGGCTGGTGATCGGCTTTCGCAATTCGGACAATCTCGCGGGCGCGTACGGCATTGCCGTGACGATGGCGATGCTGATCGACTCGATCCTGATCTTCGTCGTGATGCGAAGGCTGTGGAAGTGGCCGCTCATTGTCGCGATCGCGATCGCCGTGCCACTGCTTTCGATCGATCTCACCTTCCTCGCGTCGAATTCACTCAAGATTCCGGAAGGCGGCTGGTTTCCGATCCTGGTCGGCGTGATCGTGTTCACGCTGCTCACGACCTGGAATCGCGGGCGCTCGCTTCTGATGCGCCGCCTGTCCCAGGACGCCATGCCGCTCGACCTCTTCATCCAGAGCATCGAAGCGTCGCCGCCGCCGCGCGTGCCCGGCACGGCCGTGTTTCTCACCTCGACGCAAGACCGCGTGCCGCACGCTCTATTGCACAACCTTAAGCACAACAAGGTGCTGCACGAGCGCATCGTCTTCCTGACGATCGTCACGCAGGACATACCGTACGTGCAGGACGAGGAGCGCTACGAGATCAAGCCGCTCGGCTGCGAGTTCTACCGGATGGTCGCGAACTATGGCTTCAAGGATGACCCGGACATCCCCGAGTTGCTCGAACATTGCGGCCGGCGAGGCTTCGTGTTCGACATGATGGAGACATCGTTCTTCGTCTCGCGCGAAACGCTGATCGCGACCGTCACGCCGGGGATGGCGCTGTGGCGCGAGAAGCTGTTCGTGTCGATGTCGAAGAATGCGACGAAGGCGTCGGAATTCTTCCAGGTGCCGACGAATCGCGTCGTCGAGCTCGGCACGCAGGTGGAGTTGTAGCTCGGTGGTCCAGCTTGCGCGGGGGCAACAGGCGGCGCGGGCGCGCCGGGCTACCCGTAGGCGATCGTTTACGGACTCGGAGCCCGCGCTGCCTGTTGCCCCTGCGCAAGCGAGCATCGTCGCGAGGCGAAACAAAACGCCGGCGCGAGGCCGGCGTCCTTTCGTCGAAGGGACAGGCGCGTTACTGCACGGTTGCCATCTCGGAGCGCATCGTTTTGAGGGCCTTGCTCTCGATCTGGCGAATCCGTTCCGCCGACACGCCGTACTCGTCGGCGAGTTGTTGCAGCGTCGCGGCATCGTCCTCGCGCAACCAGCGGGCCTCGATGATGCGGCGGCTGCGCGGATCGAGCTTGTCCATCGCCGAGCGAAGCCCCGCGGTGCGGTTGGCCGCCGTTTCTTCACGCTCGAGAATCTGCGCGGGCTCGTCCTCGGCATCCGAGAGATAGGCGATCGGCGACACCGAATCCTCGTCGCCGGGCGTCGGATCGAGCGCGACATCGCCGCCGGCAATGCGCTTCTCCATCTCGAACACTTCCTCCGGCTTGACGCCGAGGTCGGCCGCTATCTCGTTCGCCTCGTCCAGGGTGAGCGACGCCGAAGAGCGCTTCATGCTGCGCAGATTGAAGAACAGCTTCCGCTGCGCCTTTGTCGTCGCGATCTTCACGAGCCGCCAGTTACGCAGCACGTGCTCGTGGATTTCCGCCTTGATCCAGTGGAGCGCGAACGAAACGAGCCGCACCCTGCGCTCGGGATCGAACCGGCGTACCGCCTTCATCAGGCCGATGTTGCCTTCCTGGATCAGGTCGGCCTGCGGCAGCCCATAGCCCAGGTAGTTGCGCGACACCGCGACGACGAGCCGCAGGTGCGACAGGACGAGTTGGCGCGCCGCATCCACATCCTGTTGGTCCCGCCAACGACGCCCAAGCTCGGTCTCCTGCTCCGCCGTCAGAAGCGGAAAGCGGTTGACCGCCTGGATGTAATGGTCGAGGCTGCCCAGCGATGCGGGGGTCGGAAACGCCAGCGCACTTCCGGTCATTCAGTTCTCCTTTCGTCGGCGAACCCTCGAGCATTCGAGTGCCGGCCCGCCATTTTAGCACTCGGACAATGAGAGTGCTAACGGCCCGGGAAAGTTCCCGACTGTTTTACTCGACTATCCGGGAAACCGCGATCCGGCTGGGCGTCGCCACTTCCAAGTCCTGCAAGGGTTGCGTGGGACCGCGCCGCCGCATTGATGTTCGCGTTCTTCGTGGCGCGGTAGCCCGAAGCCTCCCGATGTCGGGTGGACCCCGCCGTCGAACGCAAGTTCGGAAACTCTCAGCGGACAGACGCGGCCGCCGACACTTCGTCGGCCGGGAGGAGCGCATCGACGAAATCGTCCGCATCGAAGGGCCGCAGATCGTCGACGCCCTCGCCGACGCCGATGAAGCGAAGCGGAATCGGATGCTGCCGCGCGATCGCCGCGACGATCCCGCCCTTGGCGCTTCCATCCAGCTTGGTCAGAATGAGCCCCGTCAGGCCGATCGCGGCGTCGAACGCCTTGACCTGCGCAAGCCCGTTCTGTCCGGTGTTTGCATCGAGCACGAGCCAGGCTTCGTCCGGCGCTCCCGGGCGCGCCTTGCCGAGAACCCGCTTGATCTTGCGAAGCTCGTCCATCAGGTGACCTTGCGTCGACAGACGGCCGGCGGTGTCGGCCAGCACGACATCGATGCCTCGACCCGCCGCAGCGGACAGCGCGTCGAACATCACCGCGCCCGGGTCGCCACCGGCCTGCTGGATCACCGCGACCTTGTTGCGCTCGCCCCAGACGGCGAGTTGCTCACGCGCCGCCGCGCGGAACGTGTCGCCTGCCGCAAGCAGCACCGAGAGGTTTCGTTGCTGCAGCCACTTCGCGATCTTGCCGATCGACGTCGTCTTGCCCGCGCCATTGACGCCGGCGAGCATGATCACGAAGGGGCGCGTGGCTCCAACCGTCACCGGCGCCTGGAGCGGGCGGACCAGGTCCGCGAAGGCAGCGCGAAGAAGCGCGCGCGGGTCCGCGTTTCCGCCCGCCTTCCGATAGCGCGCGCGAAGCTCCTCGATCAGGTGCTGCGTCGCTTCGACGCCGACGTCGGCCATCAGGAGCGCCGATTCCAGTTCCTCGAGCGCCTCGTCGTCGAGCACCCGCCGTCGGAAGACACCGGTGAGCGCGCCCGAAAGCTTGTCGCGCGAGAGGCCGAGCCCGGCTTTGAGGCGGTCGCGCCAGGAGCGCCTTTCGGCGCTCGCCTCCTGCGTCGCCGCCAGGCCCGCATCCGAGTTTCGATCATTCGGCGTCGACGATTCAGGTTCGCGCGCCTCCGCTGCGGGGTGCGTGTCTCGAGGATCGGCGTCGGGTGCGGGCTTCCCCGCGGGCTTGCGCTTGAAGAGATCGTACATCGGGGGAGGAACGGACGCGCGCGGGCGGCTTTGACGCCGCGCGAAGAACCCGTGATTTTACCTGCCGCGCTCGCTTACCGGGACAATGCCGACGTGCATCTTCCAAACCGTGTGCGCATCATCGGTGGCCGCTACCGCGGGCGTCGCGTTCGCGTCGCGAACGTCGCGGGCCTACGACCCACGCCCGATCGTGTTCGCGAGACGCTTTTCAACTGGCTGGGGCAGGATCTGAGCGGGGCGAGCACACTCGATCTCTTCGCGGGCACCGGCGTTTTGACGCTCGAAGCCGCATCGCGCGGTGCCTCGCTTTGCGTGGCGGTCGACCGCGACGCATCGCTTATCCATGCGCTCCGCAACGCGGCAACTGAACTCGGCCTGAACGGTATCGAGGCGCACGCGAGCGATGCATTGCGATATCTCGCGCGCGAGACGCGTACGTTCGATGTCGTCTTCCTCGATCCGCCGTTCGCGGACGACGCGTGGCGCACGCTGCTGCCGGCCGCGGCCTTGCGCCTTTCGGCCGGCGGGCGCATCTATGCAGAGGCGGCGCGGAAGCTCGAGCCGCCCGAAGAGCTTCAAGTCCTGCGATACGGCCGCGCGCGTGTGGTGCATTATCATCTGCTCGCGCGCGGATGAAACGACCCCTACGCTCGATGAAAGTCGTCTATCCCGGCACGTTCGATCCGTTCACCCGCGGCCACGAGGATCTCGTTCGCCGCGCGGCGAGGCTTTTTCAGCACGTCGTCGTCGCGGTCGCCGACAGCTCGTCGAAGCGGCCGTTCTTCTCGACGAAGGAGCGGATCGAGATGGCGCGCGAGGTGCTGCGCACGTTCGCGAACGTCGAGGTGATCGGTTTTTCGACGTTGCTGATGGATTTCGTCCACGAGCAGAAGGCGCAGGCGATCGTGCGCGGCCTTCGCGCGGTGTCCGACTTCGAGTACGAGTTCCAGATGGCCGGAATGAACCGCAATCTCTACCCGGACGTCGAAACATTATTCCTGACGCCCGACGACAAATACATGTTCATCTCGGCGACGATCGTTCGCGAGATCGCGCGCTTCGGTGGCGACGTCGGGAAGTTCGTGCATCCGCACGTCGCAAAGTGCCTGCGCGCGAAGTTCGGACGTTGATGAGGATGCGGCCTTGGCGTTGATGATCACCGACGAGTGCATCAACTGCGACGTCTGCGAGCCCGAGTGCCCGAACGAGGCGATCTCGCAGGGCGCGGAGATCTACGAGATCGACCCGTCGAAATGCACCGAATGCGTCGGCCATTTCGACAAGCCGCAGTGCCGGGAGGTGTGTCCGGTCGATTGCATTCCCATGAATCCCGACCACGTCGAGACACGGGAGCAGTTGCAGCTCAAGTACGAAGGGTTGATGGCACGAAAACCGGTGTAGGGTCAGACACCACCCCAAAAAAGGGGCCAGGCTCGATTGTCCCTTCCGAAATCGAGCCTGGCCCCTTTTCTAGCCGTTCGCCGCCATCGGCAATGGGTCGGGCGATTCGATGATGACATCGACGCTGGCAATTTGCTGGCGCAGCGCCTGACGCTGCGCTTCGATCGCCTCGCGCTGCTGTTCGAGCTCCAGGATCCGGCTTTCGAGCTCGTCGCTCGCGCGATGAATGCGCCGGATGCTGTCGAGCCTTCGCCGAAGCTGGATGTGATGCTCGCGCACCTGCGTCTCGAGCGGCGACATCACCGCGCGAAGCCATCCTTCGACGTCGCGGTTCGCGACCTTGTACACGTGCCGTGCGCGTGACGCCACCGTCTCGAAGAACTGCTTCATCAGCGGATACTTCGCCTTGCTCACCATATTCCAGAGCGTATTGAAATGCGTGTTGTACGCGCGCTCCATCCGCTCGATCTCTTTCAGATACTTCAGCACCGAGAACTGCGGCGGCACGAAAATCTCGAGGCCATGCTCGTGCGCGAAGCGCGTGTACATCGCGCGCATCAGATCGTGGATCTCGGCGGCCTGGCGCCCGGCCTGATCGAAGTCGGTGCGGAGCCGCGCGAAGAACTCGCCCATCGCGTCGCGCACGCCCTTCGTGAAAGGGCTGTCCTCGATGCGCTTTCGCGTCCTCGACGCGTTCTCGCGCAGCGCCGAAAGGCCGATGACGTCGTAGAGATCGTTCGTATGCTGCGTGAACACAGTGCGCAGCGCCGTGTATCGCGCAAGGCCGCGCTCGAACAGTTCCTTCTCTTCCTTGACGCGCGCCATCATGTGCTCGACCACGTCCTGGTTTTTTCCGCGAAGCGCGATCAGCTCGACCAACTGCTCGCCGATCGAAGATGCGCGCCCGTCGAGGATCCCGCGGATCGACGAGGTGAGCATGCGAAGCTCGCTTTGCGTCGTCGCGCCGACGAGCTCGCGCTTGGCCGGAATCAGCTTGCGCGACAGCGAATGCTCGAGCACGGGCAGCCGGCTTCGCCCGAGCAGTGCGTCGTCGCCGTTCACCTTCGCGAGCAACGCCTTCTGCGCTGACACTCCGAAGACCTGCGCCGGCGAGATGCCGAGCAGCGTCGCGGTGGCCTCGACCTGGCGGTCGATCTCCGCATTGATCTCGACCTCTTCCTTGAGCTCGTCCCACAGCCCGTCGATCTTGTTCAGGATGACAAGGCGCGCCGACTTGATCGCATCGTCGCCGACGAGATGATCGTTCCACACTTCCAGGTCGGTCTTCGTCACGCCGGCGTCGGCGGCGAGCAGGAACAGGATCGCGTGGGCGTTGGGAAGAAGATTGAGCGTGAGCTCGGGCTCCGCGCCAATCGCGTTCAGCCCCGGCGTATCGAGGATGACAAGGCCCTGCTGCAAGAGCGGATGCGGGAAGTTGATGATGGCGTGACGCCAGCACGGTATGTCGACGCTGCCTTCGTCGCCCCGTTCGAGCGCTGACAGGATGTCTTCATCGCGCTCGCTGAACAATCCGTACTTGCGGGCAAGCGCGATCGGCACGCGCTTGACCTGCGACACGCGCGCGAGCGACTCGGCCATGCGTTCCGCGACGCCGAGATCGAGCGGAAACGTCACCCATTCGTCGGCGTAGCTCTTGAATTCCGTGACGCTCGCTTCGTTGAGCCGAGTCTCGATCGGCAAAAGCCGAATCGACGGCGGCCGCGACGGATCGTAGAGAAGCTCGGTCGGGCACATCGTCGTGCGTCCGGCCGACGATGGCAACAGCCGCTGGCCGAAATCCGCGAAGAAGATCGCATTGATGAGCTCGGACTTGCCGCGCGAGAACTCGGCGACGAACGCGACGACGAGCTTGTCCTGCTGCAACTGCTCCAGGATGCGCTGGACCTTGACCTCGACCTGCGCGTCGGCGAGGTCCTGCTGCGACAGCCACTCGAAGAGCGAAGAGATGCCGGCCGAGAGCCGCCGACGCCAGTCGGCGTAGGCCTCGAAGCGGGCGGCGAGGTCGCGCGAATGATTCACGGGACGACCGCCCAGCAAAGGGTGTTGGACGTGTTCTTCAAGCGGGATTCGCGGCCGATCCAAGAGCGGGAAGCACGAGTCATGCCGTATGGTTGGAACGCGCTCGGGGCATGGCGCCGTCGCGAACGGCAGATGACAAACCGAACGTCGTTCGTCGGCGTGGCGCCGCCTACCGTCGGTTGTCGGCTTCAACACGCGCCGCGCGCCGTCGCGACCTGCCGCGCCAAGGCACGCGAGGCGTTTTCCTCAGCGGCGCTGGCAGCGCGGGCAGTAGAACGACGAGCGCGCGCCGATTCGCGATTGCCGGATCGGGCCGCCGCAGACGCGGCATCGCTCGCCTTCGCGCCCGTAAACGAAGTAGTCGAGCTGGAAATAACCCGATGCGCCATCGGAGCCAACGAAATCGCGAAGCGTGCTGCCGCCCTTTGCGATCGCCGCCTCGAGCACGTCGCGCACCGCGGCCACGAGCCGAGCGGCGCGCGGCCTCGACAATCGCCCCGCGCGAAGCGAGGGATGAATTCCGGCGCGAAAGAGGGCCTCGTTCGCGTAGATGTTCCCTACGCCGGTGACGACGCGGTTATCCATGAGCGCGAGCTTGATCGCTGCGCGGCGGCCCCGCGTTTTGTCCCAGAGATAGTCGGCATCGAAACCCTCGTCGAAAGGCTCGGGGCCGAGGTTCGCAAGCAGTGGATGACCGTCGCGCGCCGACGCGATCCACAGCATCGCCCCGAAGCGGCGCGGATCGCGGTAACGCAGGAGCGTTCCGTCGTCGAGTACGATGTCGACGTGGTCGTGAGGGCGTCTTGGCGGTGGATCGCGAAACACGCGAAGCGTGCCCGTCATGCCGAGATGAACGAGCAGCGCTGCTTCGCCGGCGTGAATGAGAAGATACTTGCTGCGCCGGTCGACGCGATCGATCGTGCGCCCGCGCAGCCGGGAATCAAGATCGGCGGGAACCGGCCAGCGCAGTCGCCGGTCGTAGACCTCGACCCGCGCCACGCGCCGGCCAAGCACGTGAGGCGCGATTCCGCGCCGGGTCGTTTCGACTTCCGGGAGTTCAGGCATCCGGATTCCGCGCGACTCGCGACGAGGCGGCCGGCCGCGGCAGATGTTCGCGAGTTGGTAGCGCGCGCGACTATAGCTTAATCTCCGCGATACGCGGGCGGGCCGACTGGTCACTGGGCCGCGCTCGCTTCGCAATGGATTGTCACCGATGATTGTTCGTTTTTCGAAGCGCGTTCTGGTTTCGGCGCTCGCCGTCGCGCTCGCCGCCTGCGCGTCCGTCCGAGGCGAGCAGACCGCGACCGACACGCCACCGACGCCCGCGGCAAAGGGCCAGGTCGACCTCGACGCGGATCTCTTCTACCGGATGCTGCTCGGAGACGTCGCGCTGCAGCGCGGCGACCTCAAGGTGTCGGCGCAGGCGTATCTCGACGCGGCGCGCGAAACGAAAGACCCGAGGCTTGCGCAGCGCGCGACCGAGGTGGCGATCGCCGCGCGCGACCGCACGCTCGTGCACGATGCCGCGGCGCTTTGGAGCGACCTCGATCCGTCCGCGGAGCGCCCCAGGCGCGTGCTCGCATCGCTCGCCGAGAACAACAACACGGGTCCGATCCCGAGCACCGCTGCGACCGACGAGCTTCGCGAGCGCATCGAGCACGTGCTCGCCAATGCCGCCGTGTCCGGGCAGGGCGTGGGCGACGTGTTCATGCAGATCAACCGGCTGTTCTCCGAGCAGTCGGACAAGCGCGCGGTGCTATCGCTGATCCGCGATGTCGCGAAGCCGTATCCGAACGTGCCCGAGGCGCACTATGCGGTCGCGCTCGCGGCTTACGCCGCTGGCGTCGAGGATCAAGCGAGCGCCAAGGAAGCAAAGGACGAGATCGATCGTGCGCTCGCGCTACGGCCCGACTGGGACCGCGCCGCGATCCTGAAGGCCGAGATTCTCGACCGCGAATCGCCGAACGATGCGCTCGCCTCGCTCGAAGCGTTCGTGCGCGCGCATCCCGACTCGAAGAACGCCGCCGGCGCACTCGCGCAGCGCTACGTCGAGCGCAAGCGCTACGCCGACGCGCGGACGTTGATGCAAAACCTGTGGACGCGCGAGCCGACGTCGCGCGACCTCGAGTTCGCGGTCGCCACGATCGCGCTCGAGATGAAGGATTATCCGGAAGCGACGCGGCTTCTCACCGACTTGAAGAGCGCCGGATACGGTGAGCCGGGCGTCATCGATCTCTATCTTGCGCAGGCCGCCGAGGAAACGCGGCAATGGGCGAAGGCGATCAAGTATTACCAGGCGGTGACCGACGGCGATCGAGCGTGGCTGTCGAAGCTTCGCATCGGCGCGCTGTATGGCAAGGAAGGCGATGTCGCGAAGGCGCAGAAGTGGTTCGCGAGCCTGAGTCCCGTCACGCGCGAGCAGCGCGTCCAGTTGATGCAGGCGGAAGCGCAGGTGCTTCGCGATGCCGGCGACGACGCGGGCGCCTATCGCGTGCTCGCGCAAGGGCTCGCTGACAATCCGGACACGCCGGACCTGATCTACGACCTCGCGATGGTCGCCGAGAAGCTCGACAAGGTCGACGAGGCCGAGTCGAAGCTCAAGCACTTGATCACATTGCACCCCGATGACGCACAGGCGCTGAACGCGCTCGGCTACACGCTCGTCGACCGCACGTCGCGCGTCGACGAAGGCCTGGGCTTCATCGAGCGCGCGCACAAGCTCGCGCCGAGCGACCCGTTCATTCTGGACAGCCTCGGCTGGGCGTTCTACCGCCTCGGCCGCTTCGACGATGCCGAGCGCTACCTGCGCCAGGCGCTCGAAGGGCGACCGGATGCGGAGATCGCCGCGCATCTCGGTGAAGTGCTGTGGCGAAAGGGCGAGCACGACAAGGCGCGGGCCATCTGGAAAGCGCAGCTCGACGCGAACCCGAACAACGCGGTGCTGAAGGAAACGATGAAGCGCTTCGCGCCGTGAAAATGGGCGCGCCGCGCGCCCTTGTCTTCTGCGCACTCGCGCTTGCGGCGTGTGCGACGGTTCCGACACCGATCGTCAACGAAGCGCCGATCGCATCGAACGACGTGGCGTTCGTCCTTGCCGGACGGATGTCCGCGCGGCGCGGCGACAACGGCGTCGCCGGCGCCTTCTCGTGGCGTCACCGTCCGGGGCATGACGAGATCGAGCTCTCGACGCCGCTCGGGCAGACGCTCGCGCAGTTGCAAGGCGACGCGCAGGAAGCGAGCGTGCGGTTGCAGGACGGGCGTACCGAGAGCGCGCCGACGTGGCAGGCGCTCACGCAGGAAGCGTTCGGCGTCACCATTCCGGTCGAGGGATTGGCCTACTGGGTGCGCGCAGTGCCGCGAGCCAAGGCGGCGTACAGCGCCGAACGCGATGCGACAGGGCGTGTATCGCTGTTGCGCCAGGACGGCTGGGACATTGCTTATTCGTACGCCGACGATGATGCATCGCGATTGCCGTCGCGCCTGGCGCTTTCGTATCCCGGTGCCGATCCAATCCAGGTTCGCATCGTCGTCGATCGGCGCGACTGACCGCTGTGGTACTGACGGTTGCGGCACCGGCTAAGCTCAATCTTTTCCTGCACGTCACCGGCCGCCGCGCTGACGGCTATCACACGCTCGAGTCGCTGTTCGCGCTGATCGACCTCGCCGATACGATTGAGCTCGTCGATCGCGACGATGAAGCGATCATTCGCGCAGCGGACATTCCCGGCGTGGCCGAGCGCGATGATCTCGTGCTTCGCGCGGCGCACGCGCTTCGCGCGGCCGCCGGTTTGCGGCGCGGCGTCTCGATCCGAGTGACGAAGCGCATTCCGCTGGGCGCGGGCCTGGGCGGCGGGAGCTCGGACGCTGCGAGCGTGCTGCTCGCGCTCAACCGTTTGTGGTCGCTCGGAATGCCGCGTGCCGAGCTTGCGCGCATCGCAGCGTCGCTCGGCGCGGACGTGCCGTTCTTCATCGGCGGTCACGCGGCGCTCGCGCGGGGCATCGGCGAGGTACTGACCCAGATGAGCGTTCCGACCCGCTGGGTCGCGCTCGCGATGCCCGATGTGCATGTGCCGACCGCGGTGATCTTCGCGTCGCGCGAATTGACACGTTCGACGCCCTCGGTGAAAATGAACGTCTTTTCCGAAGGTTACGGGCACAACGACCTCGAGGCCGTCGCGGTGTCGCGATTTCCGCAGGTGGGCTTGGCGGTGCGCGCATTGCGGCAGGTGTCGCCGTCGGCACGCATGACGGGCTCCGGAAGCTGCGCGTTCGCGACGTTCGATGCGCAAAGCGACGCGGAGCGTGCGATCGCGATGTTGCCGCCGGGCATGTCGGGGCTGGTCGTGCGAACGCTTGCACGGCATCCGCTCGCGGCCTTCACGACTTGATCGAATGCGGTCCCTTCCAATGCGGATCCGCGCGAACCTGTTTCCGCTGGGGAGTCGCCAAGTTGGTTAAGGCACCGGATTTTGATTCCGGCATTCGAGGGTTCGAATCCTTCCTCCCCAGCCCTTTCCGAGATGCGCGCGCATCGCCGCGTAGCGGCCGCCCATGGCGCGCCGCTCCAACGTTCCCCCGTCCCTACGTCGACCGATGGCCTTCGAGCGAATGCGGATCTTTGCCGGCAACGCGAACCCCAAACTCGCCGAAGCCGTCTGCCGCCACCTGAACTTAAGCCTCGGGCGCGCCGTCGTCGGGCGCTTCTCCGACGGCGAGGTGATGGTCGAATTGCTGGAGAACGTGCGCGGGCGCGACGTGTTCGTGCTGCAGTCGACGTGCGCGCCGACCAACGACAACCTGATGGAGGTGCTCGTGATGGTCGATGCGCTCAAACGTGCATCGGCCGCGCGCGTCACCGCCGCGCTTCCGTATTTCGGTTACGCGCGTCAGGATCGGCGGCCGCGCTCGGCGCGCGTGCCGATCACCGCCAAGGTCGTCGCCGACATGCTCGCCGTCGTCGGCGTCAACCGGGTGATGGTGATGGATCTGCATGCCGACCAGATCCAGGGCTTCTTCAACATCCCCGTCGACAACATCTACGCGACGCCGATCCTGCTCGGCGATCTGTGGAAGCGCAACTACGACAATCTGCTGGTGGTGTCGCCCGACGTCGGCGGCGTGGTTCGCGCGCGCGCCATCGCGAAGCGTCTCGATTCCGATCTCGCGATCATCGACAAGCGGCGGCCAAAGGCCAACGTCGCCGAGGTGATGAACATCATCGGCGACGTCGAGGGACGCACCTGCGTCATCATGGACGACATCGTCGACACGGCGAACACGCTCGTGAAGGCCGCTACCGCGCTCAAGGAGCACGGCGCGCAGAAGGTCGTCGCGTACTGCACGCATCCGGTGCTCTCCGGCGGCGCCGTTCCCCGCATCGCCGCGTCCGACCTTGACGAGATCGTGGTCACCGACACGATTCCACTGTCCGCCGACGCGCAGGCGTGCCCGAAGATCAGGCAGCTTTCCTGTGCGCAGCTTCTCGCCGAGACAATGACGCGGATCTCGAACGAGGAATCGGTGTCGTCGCTTTTCACGGAGTAGCTTTCATGACCGAAACCCTGGCGAGCGACCTCGCCGGCAAGTCCGTGCTCGTCACCGGCGCGTCGACCGGCATCGGCGCCGCCGCCGTGCGCGCCTTCGCGAAAGCCGGATGCCGCATCGCGATTCATTACAACGCGAGCCTCAATCGCGCCGAGGAAGTGGCGGCCGACGTGCGCTTCGCGGGCGCGCAGGCGTTCCTGGTGGGTGGCGACCTTCGCACGTCCGCGAAGGCGCGCGACGTCGTCGATACCGCGGCCGCGCATTACGGCGGCCTCGACATCCTCGTCAACAATGCCGGCGGCCTCGTCGCGCGCGCACCCATCGGCGAGTTCGACGATGAGCTCTTCGACGAGGTGATCGACCTCAACGTGCGCTCGCTCGTCGCGTGCTGCGCGGCGGCGGTGCCGCACATGCGCAAGGCCCGAGGTGGTTCGATCGTCAACGTGACATCGATCGCCGCGCGCACCGGCGGAGGCAGTGGCTCGACGCTTTACGCGGGCGCGAAGGGCTTCGTGTCGACGTTCACGCGCGGCCTCGCGAAGGAACTGGTCAAGGACAACATCCGCGTGAACGCCGTCGCGCCGGGTGTGATCGCCACGCCGTTCCACGAGCGCTACTCGACGCCCGCGATGCTCGAAGCATTCAAATCGTCGATCCCCATGAATCGCCTGGGCAGCGCCGATGAATGCGCCGGAGCCTTCGTCTATCTTGCCTCGAATGCACTATCGTCGTTCGTCACCGGACAGATCATCCAGGTGAACGGAGGACAGGTGATGTGAGTCAGTTGTCAGGTGTCAGTAAAACCGTGACAGATACGAGGCCTCACACCGAACTCGCGGCAGTGGCGCAGGCATTGCGGTCGATGCATCGCGCGCTTGCCGAGCGCGTGCGGCGTGACGTCGAGGCGGAGCGCCACACGCTGATCCAACCCGGCGGATGGCTTTCGATGCTGACGAGCGATGCCCAGTTCGCGTGGCTGCGATCGCTCTCCGAGCTGATCGTCGATCTCGACGTTTTCCTCGAAGCCGATCCGGCACCGGCGGACGACGATCTCTCGGCGATTCGCGCCGAGATCGAGCGACTGATCGCGCCGTCGGGCGTCGAAGGCGTCGAGACCGAGTTTGCGCGCCATTATTGGCGTTACGTGCACGACGAGCCGCAGGTTGCGATCGCGCACGGTGAAATCCGCCAGGCGATCGACCGACTGCCGAAGGCAACGGAGGTCGACGAGGGCGACGCGCTTCATGACCGGCATCAGTGGGCCGAGACGCGCCGACATCGCGGCTGATTGCATCGCCTTGCTATAATCGCCGTCCTTTTCAAAACCGCGCGCCAAAAAGCGTGCGAGTGACCATCGCGGACGACCGGCATCGATTCCGGAAGGCCGCAGACAGGAGAGGAGTCGCACCATGGCCACGATCGAATTCACCGCATTTCCGCGCACGACCGAGGGCAGGGGTGCGTCGCGCCGCATGCGCCGCGACGGCAAGACGCCCGCGATCGTCTACGGGGGCAGCGGCTCGCCGCAACCGATCGAGCTCGACCACAACGCGCTGCTGCACGCGCTTCGCACCGAGGCGTTCCATTCGTCGATTCTGTCGATGAAAGTCGACGGAACGACGACGCAGGTGCTGTTGCGCGACGTGCAAATGCATCCGTTCAAGCGCGAGGTGCTGCACGTCGACTTCCAGCGCATCGACCCCGCGCGCAAGATTCACATGAAGGTGCCGCTGCACTTCATTCGCGAAGCGGAGTCCCCGGCGGTGAAGACGCAAGGTGCGGTCGTGAGCCACGTGATGACCGAGATCGACATCGCGTGCCTGCCGAAGGACCTCCCCGAATTCATCGAGGTCGATCTTTCGGGCCTCGACACCGCGCATTCGCTGCACGTGTCCGGCGTGAAGCTGCCTTCGGGTGTGACGGCCGTGACGCATCGCACCGACGATCCGGTCGTTGCGACAGCCGTCGTGCCGAAGGCCATCGTCGAAACCGAAGAGACGCCGGAGGGTGAGGGTGAGGCCGCCGCCGCAGCGCCTGCAGCAGGGGCAGCCGCAGGTGCTGCTCCAGCGTCGGGCGCCGAAGCGAAACCCGCCGCCGCGCCCGAAGAGAAAGGCAGCAAGAAGGAAGGCGGCAAGGACGAGAAGAAGAAGTAGCGAAAGCCCGGCGGGATAGGGTCAGAGACGAAATTCGCGGTCGCGGCGTCACTGATTCGCACCGACCGTTCGCGAGTTTCGTCTCCGAGCCTGCCACGCATGTCCGTGCCGATCCGCCTCGTCGCCGGGCTCGGGAATCCGGGCCGCTCGTACGCCGCGACGCGGCACAACGCGGGGTTCTGGTTCGCCGATGCGCTCGCGGCGAAGCTTGGCGCGTCGTTCGTGAACGAATCGAAGTTCTCGGCCGATGTCGCGAAGACTCCCGAGCTTCGCATCGTCAAGCCCATGACGTTCATGAATCTCTCCGGCCGCCCGGTCGCCGCCATCTCGCGCTTTTTCGACATTCCGCCCGATGCCATCCTCGTCGCGCACGACGAGCTCGACCTTCCCGCGGGCGAGGCGCGGCTCAAGCTCGGCGGCGGCGTTGCCGGGCACAACGGGCTTCGCGACATCAAGGCGCATCTTGGAAGCGCGGACTTCTGGCGCTTGCGTTTTGGCATCGGGCATCCGCGAAACTCCGCGCTGCCCGAGCGGGAGGTGATCGATTACGTGCTGAAGCCGCCGGACGGCGAAGAGAAAACGCAGATCGAGGCGGCAATCGAGCGCGCGCTCGCCGCGTCGAGCGAGATGCTCGCGGGCAACATGGAGCGCGCGATGACAATGCTCCATGCGAAGCCACGTATCTCGACGGAGTCGCAGACGTGAGCCTTCGTTGCGGGATCGTCGGCCTGCCCAACGTGGGCAAGTCGACGCTTTTCAATGCGCTGACGAAAGCCGGCATCGCGGCCGCGAACTATCCGTTCTGCACGATCGAGCCGAACGTCGGCATTGTCGAAGTGCCTGATGCGCGACTTGCTGCGCTCACATCGATCGCCGGGCCGCAGAAGACGATTCCCGCGACGGTCGAATTCGTCGACATCGCCGGGCTCGTGAAGGGCGCGTCGAAGGGCGAGGGACTCGGCAACCAGTTCCTCGCGAACATCCGTGAGACCGACGCCATCGCGCACGTCGTCCGCTGCTTCGGGGACCCGAACGTCGTGCATGTCGCCGGCAACGTCGATCCCGCGGCCGATGTGGAGACGATTCATACGGAGCTCGCGCTCGCCGACCTGGCGAGCGTCGATCGGCAGATCGGGAAAATCGAGCGGGCAGCCCAGGCGGGCGGCGACAAAATGGCACAGCGGCAGCTCGCGGTGCTATCGAAGGTGCGCATCGCGCTGAACGAGGCGAAGCCCGCGCGCACCGTCGATCTCTATCCCGAAGAGCGCGCGCTCCTCGCCCCATATTTCCTGCTCACGATGAAGCCGACGCTCTACGTCGCGAACGTTGCCGAGCATGGCTTCACCGACAATCCCATCCTTTCGACACTGTGCGGGCTCGCGCGCCGCGAAGGCGCGCCGGTCGTCGCCATCTGCGCGGCCCTCGAGGCGCAGATCGCCGACCTCGATGCGGGCGACAAGGCGATCTTCCTCGACGACATGGGCATGACCGAGCCGGGCCTCGATCGCCTCATCCGAGCCGCGTACGAGCTGCTCGGCCTGCATACGTACTTCACCGCGGGGCCGAAGGAGGTGCGCGCGTGGACGATTCCGTTCCATACGACGGCCGCGCAGGCCGCGGGTGTCATTCACACCGATTTCGAGCGCGGATTCATCCGCGCGGAAGTGATTGCCTACGACGATTACGTCGCGTGCAAGGGCGAGCAGGGCGCGAAGGAGGCGGGCAAGATGCGTCTCGAAGGTCGCGACTACGTCGTACGCGACGGCGACGTGATGCATTTCCGGTTCAACGTATGAGACGGATGCTGCACGGCGTCCGTGCCTGCTTCGCCGCACCGATCTGCTTCGGTCTGCTGATCGCCGGCTGTGCCACCCTTCCGATCGCCAACCCTCCCAGTGTCGAAGTCACCGGCGTCGCGCTCGATCGCGTGGAAGGCCCCGATGCGTACTTCAACGTCGACCTGACGCTCGAAAGCCACTCCGACCGCGAGCTCGTCATCGATGCGCTCGACGGCACGCTCAGGATCGAAGGCGAGGACATCGCGCAGGCGAAGCTCGCGGACGGGCCCGTGCATCTGGCGGCCCACGGCACGGCGAGCGCGACGATGACGGCGCAAACCGGCATGGATGCGTTGCTTCGTGCGGTCGCGAACGCAATGCGCCGCGGCGCGGGATTGTCGACGCCGGGCGCGCACCTGACGCTCAAGTACGCGCTCGAAGCGCGCGCGAGAATCGCCGGCGGCGGGCGGTTCACGTTTCGCCGCGAAGGCGACCTCGGCGAGCGCAAGCGCTGATTCGATCGCCATCGATGAAAAGCGTCCGCTTCACGAAGATGGAAGGCCTCGGCAACGACTTCGTCGTCGTCGATGCGACGCGCACACCATTCACGCTTTCCGCCGCGGACATTCGTCGCCTCGCTGATCGGCGATTGGGCGTCGGCTGCGATCAGGTGCTGGTCGTCGAGCCCGCAGAAGGGAACGCGGATTTCCGCTATCGAATATTCAACGCGGACGGCGGCGAGGTCGAGCAATGCGGCAACGGCGCACGCTGCTTCGTCGTCTTCGTGCGGGAACATGGGCTCACCGATCGCGGGGAGATTCGCGTCGAGACCGCGGGCGGCGTCATCGTTCCGCGTCTCGAGGACGACGGCCAAGTCAGCGTCGACATGGGCGTGCCGCGATTCGCGCCGTCCGACCTTCCGTTCATCGGCGGAACGGGCGCGCCGCTCGAACCGCTCGACATCGACGGACGCATCGTCGAGATATCGGCGCTTTCCATGGGAAACCCGCACGCGGTGCAGATCGTCGACGATATCGCTGCGGCGCCCGTCGCCACGCAAGGCCCGTCGATCGAGCGTCATCCACGCTTTCCGTCGCGCGTCAATGCGGGCTACATGCAGATTGTCGATCGCGCTAACATTCGGCTTCGCGTATTCGAGCGCGGTGCGGGCGAAACGCTCGCGTGTGGAACGGGCGCGTGTGCTGCCGTGGTCGCGGGCCGGCGATTGGGGCTGCTCGACGAGCGCGTGAACGTGAAAACGCGCGGTGGCGATCTCGCGATCCGCTGGGCCGGCGAGGGCGGCCCGGTGTTCATGAAGGGTCCGGCGCGCACGGTGTTCGAAGGGGAGTGGCGCGTCGGTTGATTGCGCCGCTTCGATGACGGAGAAGGCGCCCAAGTGCCGCTCGATGTCGAAAGCACAAACGCGATGGATGCAAGCGCAGTTGCCGAATACCTGAAGCAGAACCCGACGTTTTTCGAGGACTACGCCGACATCGTCGCGCAGATCTTCGTTCCGCATCCGCACGGCGGACACGCGATCCCGATCGCCGAGCGCCAGATGCTGTCGCTTCGCGACAAGGCGTACGACCTCGAGCAGAAGCTGCGCGAGCTGATCCGCCACGGCGCCGAAAACGACCTGATCGGCGAGAAGCTGCATCGCTCGACGCTCGCGCTCTTCGCCGCGCCCGATCTCGAGACGACGCTTGCCGTGCTGTCGCACAGTCTGCGTGAGGATTTCGCGGTGCCGCAGGTCGCGATGCGGCTTTGGCCCGATGGCGAAACGAATGCATCGCTGCCCGAGCTCGCGCCAACGCCCGCCGAGGTTCACGACTACGCCGATCGCCTTCGCGGTCCTTGCTGCGGGCCCGACGCCGCTCCGCAGTCGCGCGAGTGGTTCGATGCCGCGAGCGATCCGAAATCGTTTGCCTGCTTGCCGCTTCGCACCGAAAAAACGTTCGG
>Ga0070731_10000830_pt1 | contig 36547 bp, 35 predicted proteins | sample Coa_R1_2_FD_66448 | JGI IMG/M metagenome (GOLD analysis project Ga0070731, IMG submission 66448) | Surface soil microbial communities from Centralia Pennsylvania, which are recovering from an underground coalmine fire - Coalmine... | ecosystem: Environmental > Terrestrial > Soil > Unclassified ...
CCCAGAATGCCGCCCGACTGCATATTCATATTCATCATGTCCGCACTATCGGACGGCGATGAGCCGACCGTCGGTGGCATGTTCATCCCCGGCATTGCAGGACTGGAACCGGTTTGCGCTGCGGCCGGCGCCCAAGCTGCGATCAGCATCAGAGACGTTGCCATAAGGCGCATCGTCTTCTTTCCGATCAATGCGGCATCTCCATGCGGTCGTGTTCGTTGTGGTTGCCCGCGCCAGCCGTAAGGGCGCGATAGCGTGAGACCGTCATCCCGGGCAGCTTTTGCAGGAACGCCACCATGTTCCAGATTTCTTCATCCGTGTGCGTCGCGCCCCACGCCGGCATTGCCGTCATTTTGATCCCGTGTTTGATGATCCAGAACTGTTCGCGAGAATCTCCGGGCGGGATCGTCACGAGGACGGGCGGTTTCGGATTGAGTCCGGGGCGCATCTCGTTCTCGCGCATCCCCGGTGCGAGATGGCAGCCGGTACACATGAGAGCATAATGCTCGGCACCTTCAGCGACCATCCTGGGGTCATCGAGCGGCGGAGGTTTGATCCCTGCGGCGCGAACTTCAATCGACCGCTCGCGCGCAAGCGCAATCAGCTTCGCGACCATCACGGTGTGCGGCGAATCCGCTGCGAAATCGTAGGCCCCGGAGCCGATGACAATTCCAACGGCGGCAATCGCGAGAACCATAAAGATTGCCACACTCGCTAGAACGGTGCGTGCGAACATCGATTCGTCCTTAGTGCGCGTGGTGGTACAGTCCGAACCCGAGGATGAGAGGCCACAGGATTTCCCAGCCCATCCCGATGGAGATGGAAAGAGCGTGAAGCAGCGCCGCAATCATGCCGGGACCTGGCTAGCGCGCATACCGGCTGAAGAGATCGACGAGTTCGGAGAACTTCTTGCGCGCCGCCTTGCTGTCACCGGCTTCGATGGCGTCGGCGACGCAGCCGTCGGAATGGTTTTTCAGGATCGCATCTTCGACGCGCTTCAATCCCGCCTTGATGGCCTGAATCTGATCAAGAACATCGATGCAGTAGCGATCCTCTTCCAGCATGCGGGAGACTCCGCGCACTTGCCCTTCGATGCGCGACAACCGGGCGACGAGCTTTGGATCGGCTTTCATACCATATACCCCTTATGGGTATACTGTAATGCTGGACGGCAATGGATGCCAGCAATAACTGTCAGTTATTGCTGCCTGTTGGCCCGGGCGCCGTCCCGGGCGCATTGGGATGGGCGATCCAGCCTGGACGTCTTTTCGCAAATGGCTGCGCGTGATCCGCGTTTAACGACGTCCATTTCTCGGTTCGTTATCACGGCGCCGATGGCGTGCGTTCCTGGCGCGGTCCGCGCCGCAGATCCCGCAGTTGGAGGGTCGCCGGTGCATCGGTCGGCGTGTCGTTTCCCAGCCGCTCAAAGCAGACGCCGCCGGGAACCGAATCGGCAGCAAGACAGGGATCGGCTGTGGTCCGTTCCATTCGTTCTGCCTGAGCCGGGGATATTCGACATGGCACACTCTCCCGTCGTGACGATGCAAAATTGCTTTGGTCATGGAACAGAACGATAAGCGGGCCCGGTGAGGGCGAAGGCAGTCCGAAGGCGGCGGCGCCCGTCGTTGTCAGCGTGGCCGCAGCGCAAACCGCGAAAGACATCTGCCGGAAGCTGCGCATATCCTACCCATCGCCTTCGAAAATAAACGGACTGCTTCAGCGAGGTCGGGCGGGAACGCCGGCTTCCTGTGCGGCGATCAGGCCAAGAGCGGTCCAGTCGAGATCGCCATATCCGCGCGCAATGCCGGTCGTCAGCCGGTCTCGCACCACTTCCACGGAGGGCATCGGGACGCCGGAGTTGTCCGCTTCGGCGAGCGCCAGGCGAACATCCTTGAGCGCGAGCGGCATCACGAACCCGGGCGTGTACGACTCCCGGACAAGCCTGTCACCGTAATTTCTGTGAACGGTGCCCCCGAACATCGTGTTCGTCATGATGTCGATGAAAGTCTTCGGGTCGAGTCCGCGCTTGCGAAAAAGGGCAACGGTTTCTCCGAGCACTTCCAGCGTGGTTGCGGTCATCATGTTGCCGAGCAGCTTGATGAGGTTCGCCGCCGGCGGGTTCGTGCCGACAACGAATGTGCGCTGCCCGATGACATCCAGGAGCGGCCGGCAGCGCTCGACATCATCGGGTTCGCCGGCGGCAATGATGTAGAGAAGGTGGGCCTTTGCCGCGTCGGGATTTCCAAACACCGGCGCCGCGACATAGCCCTGCTTCCGTCGCGCGTGTTCGCGCGCGACGTTGCTCGCTGCCGCCGTGCTGATCGTGCTCATCGAGAGATGAATGGCGCCGGGCAACAATCTCGAGGCCAGACCTTCATCGTGGGCGTCCGCGTTCCCGAACACGACGGCGCGAACGGCATCGTCGTCGGGCAACATGCTGATGACGATTTCGCAGCCGAACAGCTTCGTGATGTCGACCGTCGGGTCGAGGCCGATCTTCGCCAGCCTGTCCAGCTGGTCCTGATGCCGGACGTAGGCGATCACCCGATGTCCGGCGGCTGCAAGGTTTGCCGCCATCGCAGAGCCCATGCGGCCCAATCCGACAAAGCCGATGTCATGTTGCGGCGACGGTGTTTTCTGCGTGCTGTCGGCGCCGGGCATTGAACCGGTCCGTTTCTCGTACATGGGAGGTCTCCTGATTGGCGTGCGGCCGCCGCTTCAATCGCCGTAGTAGTAGCAGTAATCCGGGTCGTACAACGGGCTGGACGGGTCGCAGTATGGAGACCATCCGTCTACCCAGACGCCGTCTTGCCAATAGCCGTACCCGCCATGCCAGCCGCGATGGAATCCGCCGTGAAAGGCGAGGTGGTTGTGAAAACCCCCGCCGTGAAAGCCGCCTTCGGCGTGAAGGCCACTGCCATGAAAGCCGCCGCCGGCGAACCCGCCACCGCCATGGAAACCCCCGCCGCCATGGGAACCGCCGCCCATGCTTGCCGCATAAGCGACCGGTGCAACGGCGAGCGCCGTTCCGACCACGGCGGAAAGCGCGGCCGTACGCAACAGTCTCGTAAATGTCGACATCAGAACCTCCTTGAACAATCCGGCACGCGCCGCTTCGCTTTCGCTCTGTTCATTCACCGCGTATGCGAACCGGCCATTGCACAGACCAGAACCACAAATGGTGATAACCGCTCCCGATGCCATCTCTCCAATGGTCCCGTCCTGCCTATACCAAGGTCTAAGTATGCGGAGTGTTGCCACAGCAAAATGTTGCCACAGCAAAGCTGCCGTGGCGCGCCTCATGGACGCGCTGTCGATTCGAAGCTTTGGCTGCGCCGGCTTCGGTTGTCCGGGTCGCTTTCTCAAGCGAAGCGTTATCCCGCGCCGACGCGCCCCAGCCACACGCCGATCGCGAAAACGATTCCACCGCCGATCACGACCTGGACGATCGTGTTGACGAGTCGTCCGCCCATGAAGCGGCGACGCATGAAAGCGATCGCCAGGAGCTCGCAGGCAACCACGACGTAAGCGACATTGAGCGCGACCGTCAGTTTCGCGATCAGGAACGGCAGCGTGTGGAGCATTCCGCCGATACCGGTCGCGACCCCGGTGATTGCTCCGCGTTGCAACGGTCCACCGCGTCCGGTGATACTTCCGTCGTCGGAAAGTGCCTCCGAAAGGCCCATGCTGACGGCCGCTCCGAGCGACGCGGCAAGGCCAACGAAAAACGCGCTGTGTGGCTTGCCCGTCAAACCGGCGGCAGCAAAAATCGGCGCGAGCGTGGAGACGGAGCCGTCCATCAATCCCAGAAGTGCAGGCTGAACTTCCTGCAGCACCAGAACGCGGGCAGGGTCGTCCCCGTCAGCCTTCTCTCGACTGTTCATTGTCGGCTCCGTGCCCACGCTGTCAGCTCCTCATGGCCGTGGCGAGGCGGGCGCCGGCAAATCCCGTCGCTTTCCGGCGCTCCGTCAGCCACAGATTAACGCGGTCCAGGTACAGGTAAACAACGGGCGTCGTGAACAGAGTCAGGAGCTGGCTCAGGATCAATCCACCCACCATCGTGTAACCGAGCGGCCGGCGCAGTTCGGAACCGGTGCCATGACCGAGCATCAGCGGAACAGCGCCCAACAGCGCGGCCATCGTGGTCATCAGGATCGGACGAAAGCGGAGCAGGCAAGCCTGGCGTATGGCCTCGTCGGGCCGGAGGTGCTGGTCGCGCTCGGCCGTAATGGCGAAATCGACCATCATGATCCCGTTCTTCTTGACGATCCCGATCAGGAGCAGGATGCCGATTATGGCGATGACCGAGAGATCGAAATGAAAAAGCGTCAGGATCAGCAGCGCGCCCACGCCGGCGGACGGCAGCGTGGACAGAATGGTGAGCGGATGAACATAGCTTTCGTACAGAACGCCCAGGATGATGTACACCGCGACCAGCGCTGCGAGGATGAGCAGCGGTTCGCTGGCAAGCGATGCCTGAAACGCTCCTGCCGTTCCCTGAAACGTGCCCATGAGAGTGGGCGGCATGTGAAGACGATTCTGGGCGGCGCCGATCACCTGCGTGGCCTGTCCAAGCGACACCCCCGGGGCCAGGTTGAACGAGAGGGTTACCGACGGAAACTGGCCCTGATGGTTGATGGACAGGAAGGCGGTCGGAATCGTTGTCCATTTGACGAAGGTTGAAATCGGGACCTGCTGGCCCGTTGCCGGCGCATTCACATAAATCTGATTCAGCGCGGCCGGCGCATTCTGCAATTCGGGCAACACTTCCATGACCACGTGATAGCTGTTGAGCTGCGTGAAATATTGCGTCACCTGGCGCTGTCCGAACGCATCGTAGAGGATGTTGTCGATCAGCTGGGGTTGAATACCGAACCGTGCCGCCTGCGCACGATCGATGGTCATGGTGATGGCTCCCCCCATGATTTGTTCGTCGCTCGCGACATCGCGCAGTTCGGGCAGGTTCTTCAGCGCGCCGAGCAGCCTCGGCGCCCATTGATCGAGTTCATCCAGGCTCGCATCCTGCAATGTGTATTGGTATTGGGTGCGCCCGAGCCGACCCCCGACGTTGAGATCCTGCGATACCTGCATGAAAAGTGCCGCGCCCTCAACATGGGCAAGTTGCGCATCGAGCCGCCGGATCACCTGATCGGCGGACACATCGCGCTGGGTCCGCGGCTTCAGCGTAATGAAGAAGCGGCCGTTGTTCTGCGTCTGACTGCCGCCGGCACCAATTCCTGCGGCGACGGTTGCAACCGCCGGGTCCGCGGCCACGATGCGCTTGATGGCAAGCGTCCGTTTCGTCATGTCGGCAAAGGAGATGTCCTGCGCCGCTTCCGATGTGCCGATGATCACGCCCGTGTCCTGTTGGGGAAAGAAGCCCTTGGGAATGACGATGAAAAGGCAAACCGTCGCCGCGACGGTCGCGAAGAACACCGCCAGCGTGACGCGGCGGTATCTAAGGGCAACATCGAGGGCCACGCCGTAGGCGGAGGCAAGACGCCCGAAGGCCCGTTCCGAAAGCAGGTACAGTTTCCCGCGACGGCGATCCTTGTCGCTGCGCATGAAGCGCGACGACATCATGGGCGTCAGCGTCAACGAGACGAAAGCCGAGACGAGAATGGTGGCGGTGACGGTCACCGCGAATTCGCGGAACAGCCTGCCGACGATGCCGCCCATGAAGAGCAGCGGGATGAACACCGCGATCAGCGAAATGCTGATCGAGAGAATGGTAAAACCGATGTCACCGGCACCCTTGAACGCAGCCTCCATCGGCGCAAGGCCGGCCTCGATATGGCGGTGGATGTTCTCGATCATCACGATCGCGTCGTCGACGACAAACCCGACGGCTATGGTCAGGGCCATGAGCGAAAGGTTGTCGAGGCTGTAGCCGAGCACATACATAATCGAAAATGTACCGACCAGGGCGAGCGGAACCGTGATGGCCGGTATTACGGTTGTCCACAGGCTGCGCAGGAACAGAAAGATCACCATCACCACCAGCGCGATTGTCAGCACAAGCGTGAACTGGACATCGGAAACGGACGCACGGATGGTCTGTGTGCGATCGCTGATGATCTGAACGTTGACCGATCGCGGAATTGCCGCCTCGAGCCGCGGCAGCGCGGCCTTGATGCGACCGACGGTGTCGATGACGTTGGCGCCGGGGAGTTTGAAGATCGGAAGCAGAATCGCGCGTTTGCCGTTCGCCCAGGCCGCGAGCTTCATGTTTTCCGGCCCGTCGACAGCGCGGCCAATGTCCCGCACGCGCACCGGCGCCCCGTTCTTGTACGCGATGACGACATTGTTCCAGGGAGCGGCCTGCAGCAATTGATCATTGTCGTAGATTGCGAAAGTACGGGCCGCACCGTCGATCGTACCTTTCGGGCTGTCGGTCGTTGCTTCCGTCAGTACGTTCCGTACGTCCTCGAGCGACATTCCAAGCGCGGCAACCTTTGCGGGATCGATCTGCACCCGCACCGACGGTTTCTGCTGTCCGAAAATGCCGACCTGGGAAACGCCGGCAATCTGGCTGATGTTTTGGGAGAGGATGTTCTCGGCGTAGTCATCAACCTCGGTCAGCGGCATGGCATCGGACGTCACCGCGACGATGAGGATGGGCGAATCGGCCGGATTGACCTTGCGATAGGTCGGTTGTGACGGGAGGTCAGTCGGCAATTGTCCGCTCGCGGCGTTGATCGCCGTCTGTACGTCCTGGGCCGCGGCGTCGATGTTGCGCGAAAGATCGAACTGCAGCGTAATCGAGCTGTTTCTCAGCGTGCTGCTCGAAGTCATTTGGCTGACGCCGTTGATCTCGGCAAACTGCCGCTCGAGCGGCTGCGTTACCGACGAAGCAATCGTTTCGGGACTGGCGCCGGGCAATTGCGCGCTCACCTGAATGGTAGGAAAGTCCACCTGGGGCAGCGGCGCCACCGGCAGGAACGGATAGGCGGCGATTCCGACAAGCAGGATCGCGGCCATCAGCAGCGACGTGGCGATCGGTCGCTTGATGAAGGGGGCCGAGATGCTCATCTCAGCCCCGCTTCCGCAGGCGCGACGTCCGCAAGAGAGCGAGGTCCGTCTTCGGGATTTCGACACGCGTTCCGGGCTCCAGCCGGTACTGGCCGGCTGTTACGACCATCTCGCCGGGTTGAAGACCGCGGCTGATGACGGCGACGTTATCCTGAAAACGGCTGAGCGACACGGGACGAATTGCAACCTTCGCGCCCGGGTTGACCACGTAGGCGTACTGTCCGTCCGCGCCCCGCTGAACCGCGGCCGACGGAACCGTGACGACATTCCTGTCCACGGCCACGAGGAGTTTGACGTTGACGAAATCACCCGGCCAGAGTTTTTCGCGTACATTCGGGAAGGTCGCCTTCAGCTTCAGCGTGCCGCTCGTCTGATTCACTTCATTGTCGAGGACGACGATGTTTCCGCGGTCGAGTTCCGTCTTGTTGTCGCGCGAAAGCGCGATCGCCACGAGCGAACCCGACCTTGTGCCGTTCACCACTTCGGTCAGGTCTTCTTCAGGAAGGGAGAACACGACCGCGATCGGCTGCATCTGCGTCACGACGACGACGGTCGTGTTGGACGACGTCAGGAGATTGTTGCCCATGTCGATCTGGCGGATTCCGGCGCGACCGCTGATCGGCGAGCGGATGGTGGTGTAATCGAGGTTGGCCTTCGCGGCGTCGATCGCAGCCTGGTCCATTTTCACCTGTGCGCTCAGCTGCGCGACCATGGCCTGCTGCGCCGTGAACATCTGCTGCGCAATCGCGTTCTGCGCCCACAGCGCCTGGAATCGCGTCAGGTCAAGCTGCGCGTTCGCCAGCTGGGCTTCGTCTTTGACCCTGGTCGCGACCGCCTGATCGAAGACGGCCTGGTATGGTCGCGGATCGATCTGGGCGAGCGTGTCTCCCGCCCTGACGTCCTGACCGTCGGCAAAAGCGATGTTCTGTACCTGACCGTCGACCCGCGTGGTGACCGTATCGGTGTTGAACGCCTGCACCGTCCCCAGTCCTTCGAGGTACAACGGGACGTCGGCGCGTTCGGCAATTGCAGTGCTGACGGGAACAGCCGGCGGTGCGTGAGGGATCGCCGCCGGCGCATCGCCCTGCTCCTTCCATATTGCGAGAACAACGACTGCGGCCAGCCCCATACCGGTAAGCAGCCGCGCCCCATACTTCTTCAATCGCGTAGCAAAAATGGACATTGCAAAAAGCTCCTGAGCAGGCGCTCCTCTCGTGAAGACTCTGCCTACGCGGCAAACCTTAGAATCGCGGCGGAGCCGTGCCTTCCAAACCGGTGTTTGATCGTGCCGCCAAGGCTGACCGCCAGATCCTCGACGATGGTCAGCCCGTTTCCCGGTCGGATTCTCTTTGGCGCGGAGCCATTGTCGGTCACCCGGCATTCGGTACACTCACGCGCGCGCAAAAGATCGACCCTGATCGTTCCGTCCTCCCGTCCCTGGAACGCGTGTCGCGCCGCGTTCGTCACCAGTTCCATGACGATCAAGCCAAGACGCCAGCAGCGGTCGGCGCTCATCGCCACGGGATCGGCGGCGAGAACGAGCCGGATGTTCATGGAGTCGAGTTTCGACTCGCTAACGGCGAGGCACAGACGTTCGAGATGTTCTGCGGCGTCCACGGCCGCGCCGGATTGCGGCATTTGAAGCGCACGAAAAAATTGCGCATGGCGGTACAGCCGTTCGATCACGACGCCGAGCGCCGACTTCACCTGCGGATCGTCAGAGTGTCGGGCGGCGAGAGACACTGCCGATATTGCCGACGACCAGTCATTGACGACCCTGTGCGTGAACTCGCGCATCAGCAGGGTTTCGCCCCGAACGGTTGCAATGTCGTGCGGGCGGTCATCCACCGGGCTTGCATGGTTCATCGCTGCTCCTCCCGTGTCCCCCGCCCGATCCTCCAGCCCCGAAGGGCTGGAGGACGGCCGGTTCAAAAGGGGACTACCGGCCTACGGGGGGCACCCGGAAACTATGGTCGCCGGGACAGTGGGGATATTGCCTGCGGGGTCGGAACAGGCACCCAATCGGAGAGGAAGGCCTATACCATTGGGTAGGTGACGGCGGCGCTGAAGACGGGCAAACGCATTACCTGTTTGTTTGAAGCTCAAACCAATGGGACAACGCATGGACCGCAGCATCACGCTCACGCATCCGATGGAATTCGCCGAGGTCGCCCGCACCGAGCTGCGAATTTCCCGCGTCGGCCTTGGAACATGGGCGATCGGCGGGTGGATGTGGGGCGGCAGCGATGAAACTGACGCGATCAACACCATCCGCGCCGCCTTCGATCACGGCATCAATCTCATCGATACCGCCCCGGCCTACGGCTTTGGACATTCCGAGGAGATCGTCGGCAAAGCCATCGCAGGCGCGAAGCTGCGCGATAAAGCTGTCATTGCGACCAAAGTTGGTCTGGACTGGAAAGACGAAAAGCCGTTTCGCAACGCGAGCCGCACCCGGATTTTTCAGGAAATCGACGCATCACTGAAACGCCTGCAGACCGACTACGTCGACATCTATCAGGTGCACTGGCCGGATCCGAAGGTTCCCATTGAAGAAATGGCGGATGCGATGCGCCGTTTGCTGGAGAAGGGCAAAATCCGCGCGATCGGCGTCAGCAATTTTTCCGTGGCGCAGCTGGAGGCGTTCCGAAAGACGGCGCCACTTCACGTGGTTCAGCCGCCGTACAATCTCTTCGAGCGCGCGGTTGAAGCCGACATCCTGCCCTGGTGCCGCGAGCACGAAATTGCGACGCTGGGTTATGGCGCACTGTGCCGTGGCCTGTTGTCGGGCCGGATGCGCGCCGACAGCAAATTCGAAGGCGACGACCTGCGCCGCACCGACCCGAAATTCCAGCCGCCTCGTTTCGCGCAATATCTCGCCGCCGTCGCTCGACTGCAAAAGCTCGCACGGGAACGCTACGGGAAACGTGCGATTGATCTGGCCGTACGTTGGAACCTGGACGCCGGCATCACCTGCGCTTTGTGGGGCGCCAGGCATCCGGATCAGCTCGCAGCGGTGGATGAAGTGAGCGGCTGGTCGATCGACGACAACGGGAAGGCCGAGATCGAGAAAATCCTGCGCGACGAGATTGTCGATCCGGTAGGACCTGAATTCATGGCACCGCCCGCGCGAGCGTAAGTCTGGACAGAGCTTGTGTACCCGAGGCGTTTAGAAAACGTTCGACGATCGGGGATTGGCCTTCAATCTGTCGGCCATACGGGCAAGCTCGGGAAGCGAGGACGCCCGCATCTTGCGCATCACCTGACCGCGGTGAACCTTCACGGTGATTTCACTCACTCCGATGTCGCCGGCGATCTGCTTGTTCAGCCGGCCCGTGACGACGTGCGCCATCACTTCCCGCTCGCGCGGCGTGAGCAATTCGAAGCGGGCGCGGAGCACGGCCGTCTCCTTCTCGGCCGCGAGCCAGGCCTGGTCGTGTGAAAGGCCCTGTTGAATCGCATCGAGAAGGTCCTGGTCGCGAAAGGGCTTGGTCAGAAACTCGAGCGCGCCGCCTTTCATCGCCTGTACCGACATCGGAATGTCGCCGTGCCCGGTAATGAAGATAATAGGCAGGTGAATGTTGGCGGCGGCCAGATCGCGCTGAAAATCGAGGCCGCTCCGACCGGGCAGCCGTACATCCAGCACCAGGCATGCCGGTCCCGGTGGCCGCCCCGTCTTCATGAATTCGTCCACCGAGGCGAGGAGCCTCACCTGGCGGCCAACGGAGCGAAGCAGGCTTCCGATCGCCTCGCGGACGGCGGAATCGTCGTCGATGACGACGACCGTGGACGGCAGCTCTGCCATGGTGGCGGCTCTTCTGCGGTCAGAGTGCAACGGAAACAGTCCGGTGCTGCTAAACCATAGTATAGTGGCCGCAAGCGCAGCAAATGCGCGACTTTGCCTCTCCAGGGCGCGTGCCGATCGCCGAGCAAGACCGACGTGATGGAATCCACTGTCGCACGAAAAAGACCGGACGCGTGGAACCTCGCGGCCCGTTGGCCCGACTGGCAGTGCGGTTCGAATGCGCTGGTCCGCTACGCGCTTCCGGTCGTTGCGGTGCTTTTTGCCGCGCTGTTCCTGAAATGGCTGGGAGGCCTGTTCGCCGTACCAGGTGTTTTTCTCATTGCCGTTGTTGTCAGCGCTTTGTTCGGCGGATGGGGGCCCGGACTGGTTGCGACGGCACTCGCGACACTCGTTTTCTACAAGGTCTTCCTGCCGCACTATTTTGTGCGGGATGCACTCCACCTCCCGTTCGTGATCGTCCCGCGCGCCATCGGGAGCTTTGCCGTTGGGGCGCTGGCCGTTACCCTTCTTGGCGGCGCGCAGCGCAGAGCGACGAAATCGCTGCGTTTGTCCAACAGCGAACTCGACCGGAAGGTCAGGGAGCTCGAAGGCGCCAATCGCGTGCTCGAGAGCGAGATTGCCGAGCGCAAGCGGATCGAAGCGACCCTGGTCGAAACCGCACGACAGTGGCGTACGATTCTGGACGAGGTTGGAATCGGCTTCGTTACGCTCGGCCGCGACCACCACTTCAAGGCGTCAAACAGGCGGTTCCGGCAAATGGTGGGATATGACGACGACGAACTGCAAAATCTGACGCCGATCGAAATCACCCACGAGGATGATCGCCGGAAAGCCGAAAAATTGTGGAATGAAACACTTTCTGTACCGGCGGCAAACGATTCGCCGCAACTGGAATCGGATCTGCCGCACGTGGAAATGCGCTATCGCCGCAAGGATGGCGGGTTGATCTGGGTCAGCGTTATCGAAGCCCGCATTCCCCACGGCAGCGAGGACCGCTTTGTCTTCGCCATCATCATTGATGTCACGGAACGGAAAAGCACCGAGGAGGGCCTGCAGTTGGCGCGCGCCGAGCTTTGGCGCCTTAACCGGATCATGCTTCTGGGCGAGATGAGCGCGTCCATTGCCCACGAAGTCAATCAGCCAATAGCGGGCGTTGTGACCAACGCCAGCGCCGGCCAGCGCTGGCTGGCCGCCGAGCCGCCCGATCTCGAAGAGGCCCGCCAGGCTCTCGCCCGGATCGTCAGAGACGGCAACCGCGCCGCCGACGTCATACAGCGCGTTCGGGCGGCGGCGCAAAAGCGTGCCGGAAAAACTGAACGCCTCGACATCAATGCAACCATTCGGGAAGTGGCGGCGCTTCTCGAAGCGGAACTGCGCAAGACCGCGATCGACTGTGACCTGCAACTTTCGCAGTCGCTGCCAGGTGTACAGGCCGATGAAGTACAACTGCAGCAGGTACTTTTGAATCTTGTGGTCAACGCCATCGAAGCCATGGCTGGCAACACAGGGAGCCTGCGCAAACTAACGATTGTTACCCGACACGACGATTCCGGTTGCATCGCTGTCGAGGTACGCGACACCGGTCCGGGACTTGATGCCGACGCGTTCGACAGGCTTTTCGGTTCGTTCTACACGACCAAGCCCGAAGGCATGGGCATGGGGCTTGCTATCTGCCGATCCATCATCGAGACGCACGGTGGAAAAATATCGGCAGCCCCGAACGAACCACACGGCGCCGTGTTCCGATTCAGTCTACCCGTCGGCAACGGTGCGCTGGCGGCGGAGCCAAACGCAAGGCTCTGACGCCAATCACGGTCCGGACCAGCTTCGCCTATACTACCGTATAGTCGTCAGACGTGATCGGATTGCCCATCATTGGTGTCGGATTTGCCCGCGTGCGTTCGGTGCGGGTCGGTGAGAAATGAATATATCGTCAGGAAATGCGGTGATCGCGATTGTGGACGACGACGAATCGGTACGCCAGGCCATAGGCGCACTTGTTCGCTCGCTGGGCTACAGGGCAATCACCTTCGCGGGCGCTGAGGAATTCCTGACGTGTGGGCGTCGGTGCGAGACTTCCTGCGTGATCGCCGATATGCAGATGCCGGGATTGAGCGGCCTGGCTCTGCACAAACAACTCGCCGCGTGCGCACAACCCATTCCGACGATTCTCATCACCGCTTATCCGGACGAAAGAATGCGGCGTCAGGCGTACGAGGCCGGCGCGGCCTGCTTTCTCGCCAAGCCATTTGCGGAGGCCGATCTCATAGCGTGCCTTCGCCTGGCCCTCGCCCGGCGCGAACAGCCGGCGAAATCCGACCGGCGAACCGGCTTCTGACACCGAAAGCGTCGGCGATCAGTTGCCACGCAATGGGCCGCTCGCGCTCGCGTCGTGGCGATGGCCAGCGAAATTGTCGCCGTCGAGCTTTTCGTCGGGTAGATTGCCGGAAGACGTCTCCACATATGCAACCAATGACCAGATCAGTCCCGAGTCTGACCAGCCTCGCTCATGGCGGCGGCTGCGGCTGCAAGCTCGCCCCATCCGTGCTGCAACAGCTCCTCGCCGACCAGCCTGCGACCGCCGCCTTTGCGCAGCTTCTTGTTGGCACCGAGACCGGAGACGATGCCGCCGTGTGGCAAGTCAGCGAAGACCTCTGCGTCATCGCCACCACGGATTTCTTCATGCCCATCGTGGACGACCCGCGCGATTTCGGCCGCATCGCCGCGGCCAATGCGCTTTCCGATGTTTATGCGATGGGCGGGAAACCGGTCATGGCTCTCGCCATTCTCGGGATGCCGCTCGACAAACTATCGGTGAGCGTCGTGCGTGAAATCCTGCAAGGCGGGGCTTCGATTTGCGCAGAGGCGGGTATTCCAGTGGCCGGCGGGCATTCGATAGATGCGCCGGAGCCCATTTACGGGCTCGCGGTTGTCGGTCTTTGCCGTCCCGATGAGATAAGACGCAATTCCGGCGCGCGTGCCGGCGATGCGCTGATCCTCACCAAGGGAATCGGCGTCGGCGTCTATTCGGCCGCGCTCAAGAAGGGCGCTCTTTCAGACGCGGGCTATGCGGAAATGGTCGCGTCCACGACGCTGTTGAATCGCGCGGGCACCGCGCTGGCGCGGAAGAGCGCCGTACACGCCATCACCGACGTCACGGGCTTCGGCCTGCTCGGTCATGCGCTCGAAATGGCGCGCGGCTCCGGCGCGACGCTGAACATAGACTTTGAGCGTGTACCATTCCTGAAGGAGTCCATTGCGCTTGTGGAATCCGGATATGCCACGGGCGCATCCGGACGCAACTGGGCAAGTTATGGCGAAGAGATCGTGCTGCCACCCAATGCGCCGAACTGGCAGCGAACGATATTGACCGACCCTCAGACGTCGGGCGGGTTGCTTGTCGCCTGCTCATCGGAATGCGCCGAAGCCATCTGTACATCGACTGAGGCTGCGGGCTATCCGCTCGCCCGCATCATCGGATCCGTCTCCGCCGGCGAGCCCATCATTCGCGTTACTTGATATGACCTGATGCCGGCGGAAGAGAATGGGAGTCGAACCCACCCGGGACAGTCTCGCTGCCCCACCCGGATTTGAAGTCCGGACGCCCCACCGGAGACGTTTCTCTTCCAAAGCCATTGACGGGTACGAGCGCTTCCGACGCGGGCTCGACGGCGCCAAACATGTCCATGCGGTGTGTGTTCATCCTGCGCAAATCGCCCCGCCTGAGTGTAACGCCGTGCCGGTCGAAGAACTCCAGAATCTGGATTGCCACCTTGCGGCCGTTCTCGACGCGATCGCGGAATTGGGCCGCAGTGAACTCGCCGCCCGATTCGACCGCCGCTTCGGCGGCGATCGCCACCATCTCGCGCACGGTGTCACGCGTGAAGAAGTGATCCCGTGCGACCTCGTCGACGCGGCCCAGGCGCGCGACGAGTTTGAACAGCCGCCGGACATCGTCTTCGGTCTTGTGCAACAGGCCGGCAACGTCTCTAACCCGCGGCGGACGAAAGCGCGCCGATTCGCCGAGCAAAGGACAAATCTCGCCCCAAAGCGCCTCGTCCGCCTGCGTCAGCCGCACCGTGTGAGAGGCAAGACGGATGAACGCGCCGTCGAGCGCGATGTGCTTGTCGCCCGCAAGATTCCGCAACGCCGTCGTGAAGTGCGCGGCCGGCAGTCGTGGTTGCAGCGACAGGCGCAGCCGTTCGCGGCCGATGCCCTGGAGGTCCGGATTCTCCAAATGAAAGAGCGAAAGCGCTTCCAGCACCGACCTTGAGAACATCTGCCAGCGTTCCGGCAGCATCGCTATGGCGGAAGCACCGGACTCCAGAACGATCAGCCCCAACGCGCAGGCAAGCGACACCGCTTGGGGGCGCGAGATCGCGCGATCGCGCCAATACGAGTTCCGATCGCAATAGTAAGGGGACACCTGCAGCAACGCGCAGAGCGATTGGGCCATATCGGGCAACGCCATGGCTTCGCGTTGCAGTCGCCGCTCCGGCGTTCTCCGCTTGCGCGCCGGCGCGCGCAGATCAAGAAATTGACCGCCGCCCAAGGTGCGCCGAGCCGAGACGTCACGGACGACATAGCGATCGCCGACAGCGGCCGCGATGGGACGATCGAGCACGAGCTGAACTGTCGTCACACCCCCGGGCAGCAGCATGTCTTTGTCCAAAAGAACGATCCGCGCGCCGACTTCGGCCGCGGCATGGTGAAGGCGAACAGGAAACCATTGACCAAGCGGCTTCTTCTCGCTGCCCAGCAGTTGGAGAGTCGCATCGATTCGATCTGTCGGCGCATGGATGTCGGGATCCAGCGCCACGTCGCCGCGGCCGATCGCCTCTTTCGTGATTCCGTCTCCCGTCAGGTTGAGAGCGCAACGCTCGCCCGCGCGTCCCTGATCAGCGGGACGGTTATGGACATGCAGGTTTCGGACGCGCGCTCGGCGGCCCGAAGGACTGATCGCGACGAGATCGCCGACCTTCACGGAGCCTGTCAGTACAGTTCCCGTGACGACCACACCGGCTCCGGCAAGCGTGAAGGAGCGGTCGATGGCCAAACGGAAGCAGCCGGAGAACGGATGGTCGATCATTGTATCAGCGGCAGCAAAAATTCGGTGCCGCAGTGCGTCCATTCCCTGACCTGTCAATGCAGAGACGGGAATGATCTCGGCGCATTCCAGACACGTTCCGGCGAGAATCGTGCTGATTTCTTCCCTGACGGCGGCGAGCCGGTCCGGCGCGGCGATGTCGGCCTTGGTCAACGCAACGACACCATGACGAATGCCGAGCAGATCGATGATGGCGACATGCTCGCGGGTCTGCGGCATGCAACCGTCATCGGCGGCCACCGCAAGCAATGCGAAGTCGATCCCGCTCGCTCCCGCAAGCATGGTGTGCACGAACCGCTCATGACCTGGTACATCAACGAAGCCGACCATGTTCCCGCCGGTCGTCGGCAGATAGGCAAAACCCAAATCGATGGTAATACCGCGCGCTTTTTCTTCTTTCAGCCGGTCGGTATCGACGCCGGTCAGCGCCTTGATCAGAGCGGTTTTGCCGTGGTCGATGTGACCAGCCGTGCCGACGATCATATCGGCCCGCCTGTGTTCGCGCAGCGCAGTTCCGCCAGCGCCAACAGGAATCCCGTCTCGTCTTCGAGACAACGCAAATCGAGTTTCAGCGCATCGTCTTCGATCCGGCCGATCACCGGTGTCGACAGTCTTCGCAGCCGCGCTGCAAGTCGCTCGGGTGTGGCGGTACGGGACAAAGACCGGATCGCGATACCGGCGCTCGGAATATTCGACAGCGGCAGCGCTCCTGACCCGACCTGGCTTTCGCACGCACAGACTTCAACCGCGAAGCCTCCACCCATGGCCTCACTCACCGGCGGCAGGAGCCGCTGCGCCTGGGCTGCAATCTCGTCTTGCGTTCGCGTGAGAAAGCGCAATGTCGGCAGACGGTCGGCGAGACGTTCGGGATCACGGTAAAGCTTCAGCGTCGCCTCGATTGCAGCGAGGTGTATCTTGTCGACCCGCAAGGCCCGCTTCATGGGATTGTGGTTGATGCGAACAATCAGATCGCGTCTGCCGACGATGAAGCCTGCTTGCGGACCGCCCAACAACTTGTCGCCGGAGAACGTGACAAGATCGGCACCGGCCGCGACCGCCTCGCGTACAGTCGGCTCCTTTGCGAGTCCATGGCGGGACAGATCGATCAGCGTGCCGGAGCCGAGATCATGGACCAACGGCACCATTCCTTCACGCGTTATCGATATCAGTTCTGCAGCATCGACCTCCGATGTGAATCCCTGAATGCGGTAATTGGAGGTGTGTACCTTGAGAACGAGACCGGTGTCGGGACCAATCGCAGCTTTATAGTCTCGCAAATGTGTGCGATTCGTCGTGCCCACCTCGACAAGCTTTGTTCCGGCGCGCAGCATGATATCCGGCAGCCGGAATGCGCCGCCGATCTCGATCAATTCGCCGCGCGACACAACGGCCTCGCGCCCGACCGCGAGACTGTTGAGCACCAGAAGAACCGCCGCCGCATTGTTGTTGACGACCGTGGCATCCTCGGCACCGGTGAGCGCACAAATTATATTTTTTACGTGATCGTCGCGTTCTCCGCGCTTGCCAGTAACAAGGTCGAACTCGAGAGCGACAGCCATGCGCATCGCCGTTGCGGCCGCCTCCACCGCTGCTTCGGCGAGAACGGCACGACCAAGATTCGTGTGCAACACCGTGCCCGTCAAATTGAAGACGGGCTGCAAGCTTGAAAGCGCTGCTGCCTCGAGCCGCGCGGTCGCGCCTATGGCGATCTCTTCGGCATCGGCGGGAGTGCGTGCGCCGGCGCGGATGGCGGCGCGCGCTTCGGCGAGTTCGGCGCGGATCGCGTCGGTCAGAGCGGCACGGCCGAACCGCTTGCCGAGCGCCGACGCGACGTCCGTCTTCAGGACGCGATCGACCGCGGGCAGGTCGCGCAGGCTTGGCGGTACAGGCTTATCCATAGCATTCAATATCCGGCCAGGTAGGGATTGATGCCGGCACGGCTGTAGGCGCCGTCGCGCAGCAATTGGTCGAGCGCGAGGCTCGCAACGTCATCGGCCACCGGCTCGAGTTGCACGTTTTTTTGCTGATGGAAGACCTTCACATAGCTGCCACATTCGTCGCAGGTCTCGGCTTTCACGGTCCCGTCCTGGCCCTCGATTTCCTGGTACCCAATTCCCTTGGTTGAGCCGCAGACGAGGCATTTGACCCGAACCTCGTTCCACAGTGTCGCGCACAGCATGCAGGAGGCATAACGCGCACCCTCTGCGCCGTACCAACCGACGATCAACGATGCGACAGGTCTACCGCCACACACGGGACACATGCCGACTCCCACCGGAACCAGAGCACTGCCGTCCATCCGCGACGCCAATCTGGCAAAGTGCAAATGCAGCGCAGCTGCTGCGAAAATATGCTCGCCAAGTTCGTCGGCCGGAATGGCATCGGCGAGCACCGCCGCGATAACGCGATCAAGCGAGGGATCATCGTATTCGCGAACGCGTGCCAGGGCAGTTTCCGCCGCCTCTGGTTTGTCTTTGGACGCAAGTTCGTCGAAAAAGCTGCGACACGTGCCATGCACCGTCGTATCAGGATCGAAGGCGCCTCGATCGATCGGCGGCATGTCGAACTGTCGCGCGCGCGCCATAATCTCGGGCAACGGGAGCACGGGATCCGCCAAAATGGGAAGGACGGCGCTTTGCGCGTCGCAGATCCCCGCAAGGAATTCGAGATAGGGCGCCATATTGGCGTTTGCCGCGAGCGCTCGAAAACGTACTGCGCGGCGGGCGAAGATCGATGCCGGATCGGGAAGGCGAACAAAGGGCGCCTTGGGGACCCCTCCGATCATGGAAGGATCGGATTCAATGGAACGCGGATCAGACATTGTGCCTCCCGAGCCCACCGGGCCACGGTCTGCGATGGTTTCCCTTATGTGCCCGACCGCCTCGATTGGCCGGTTGCTCCGGCCGCCAATTGCCGAAACCATTTGCGATGGTGCCGCCAGGCCCAGCCGGCGCTCACGGAGCCTTTGATCATAGCGTCAAAACTGCCGCGGACCCAAATCGCCGCATAGACGTGCAGGATCAGTACGCAAATGGCCCCGATCGCCGCAACGGAATGCGCCAGCACCGCAAGCCGCTTGGACTCGATCCCCGTGAGATCCGAAAAATACTGATCCCAGATGACAATCCCCGTTGCGAACAATATGGTGATCAGGATCACCATCGCCCAGAACACGAATTTCTGGCCGGCATTGTACTTGCCGGCCTCGGGCATTCTCTCCTCATGGCCAAGCACGAGTTCGCCGGCGTGGGCGACCCAGGCGGTGTCGGACCGGTTCCAGAGATTGGCCCGCCAGAACTGTACGATGAGCAGGATAAAGCTCAAAACCAGGACGAGCCCAATCCAGGGATGAATGGCGCGCGTGTTTTGTCCGCCGCCGAAGAGGACCGTCAGGAAGAACAGCGACGGATGGAACATCGAAAGCCCGGATAGCACCAGCAGGATCATGGCGACCGCGTTGATCCAATGATTGATGCGGGTTTCGAGGCGATAGCGGTGGACAGTGGGCGGCTCGCCAGGCTCGATCGCGTCACCGCGCTCAACCGGAGAGGTATCGTTCATGCGCGGCCCCCGGGAGCATCATCGCGAAGCGCGCGCTTCGCATTGTCCTCGTCTTCGGCCGTGACACGATTGGCGCGCGCAAACAACCCGTGGAAAACAGCAGCGGCTGCGGCGAATCCCATCACAGCAATGCCTGCGGATTTCGTCACGCCCTTCCATGCCAGCACGATCGGTGAAATCTTCGGATTGTCCGGCAGGTCGCTGTAGATGTGGGGTTTGTCTGCGTGATGCAGCACGTACATCACATGGGTGCCGCCAACGCCTTCCGGATCGTAGAGGCCGGCATTTTTGTAGCCACGCGATTTCAGGTCGGCGATCCGCTCCCCTGCGTGCTTCTTCATGTCGTCCTTGGTGCCGAACACGATAGCTTGCGTCGGACAAGCTTTGGCGCAAGCCGGTCCCTGACCGACCGCAACGCGATCCGAGCACAGCGTGCACTTGTACGCGTGGTGATCGCGGCGGGAAATGCGAGGTATGTTGAATGGGCAACCTTTGATGCAATAGCCGCAGCCGATGCAGTTCTCGTGAACAAAATCAACGATGCCATTCGAATATTGGACGATGGCGCCGGGCGCGGGGCATGCTTTCAGGCACCCCGGATCGGCGCAGTGCATACAGCCATCCTTGCGAATCAGCCATTCGAGATTTTCGGTTTCCGGATTCACCCATTCCGCAAATCGCATCAAAGTAAACATTTCCGGCGTCAGGTCGTGAGGATTCATATAAGTCCCCACATTCTCTTCTATGTCCGGCGTCGTGTCGTTCCATTCGATGCAGGCCGACTGACAGGCCTTGCAGCCGATGCATTTCGAAACGTCGATCAGTTTGGCAACCGGCGTGAGTTCTCGCCTCGGAGGCGGGAGGTATTCGGTCGCCGACCGCCGGATGAGATCACCCGGGCCAAGATTTTCGACGAAGCCCTCGGTGGGCGGATTGCTCGCCGCCGCGTCGGGGTTGTGCAGGTAGGGATTGTCCAACATGTCAGCCCCCCGGCGCCGACGTGGGTTCGATGTTCACCAGAAACGCCTTGAATTCCGGCGTCTGGGAGTTGGCATCGCCGACAAAGGGCGTGAGCGAGTTAGGCCCCCAGCCTTTTCGCGCCACGCCGGTGAAACCCCAATGCAGCGGGATTCCCACGACGTGAACGGTTTTGCCGTCACAGATGAGAGGTCTGATACGCTTGGTGACAACGGCCTTCGCCTTGACCGAACCGCGCTTCGACCAGACCCGCACCCAGCTGCCGAGTTCAATGCCCTTCTCCTTCGCGAGTTCTTCCGAGATTTCGACGAAGAACTCCGGCTGCAGCACGGCATTCACGCGGTTGTGCTTTGTCCAGTAGTGGAAGTGCTCAGTCAGACGATAAGACGTCGCGGCATACGGGAATTCGTCCGACGTCGCGAACTGCTTGACGTCGTCGGCGAAAACGCGCGCCGCCGGATTGCCGCGAATCTTCGGCGCGATCGGATTGGCGGGTATCGGCGACTCGAACGGCTCGTAGTGGACGGGGAACGGTCCTTCCTTCATGAGTCCGCGCGCGAAGAGTCGCGCTGTACCCTCCGCGTTCATGATGAAGGGCATAACCTCCCCGGGCTTCGCCGTCGGTGTGATGTCGGGCACGTCGCCGCCCGCCCATTTCGTCCCGTCCCACTCGACGATCTTGCGCGTCGGATCCCAGGGCTTGCCCTGCATGTCGCAGGAAGCCCGATTGTAGATGATGCGGCGGTTGACCGGCCACGACCACGCCCAGCCCGCATAGGTGCCGAGACCGTCCCCGTCGGTGTTGTCGCGGCGAGCCATGTTGTTGCCCGCCTCATTGAAGGCGCCGGAATAGATCCAGCAGCCGCAGGACGTCGTGCCGTCGTCGCGCAGCTGCGAGAAATTCAGGAGCTGCTTGCCGGCCTGCACCAGAACCTTCGTCTTGTCGGTCGGATCGTGCAGGTCGGCCAACGCCTTTCCGCTGTACTCTTTGGCGAGCTCGACCGGCTTCGGCTCGTGCGGATCCTTGTAATCCCAGGTGAGGTTGAGAATCGGGTCCGGGAACGCGCCGCCCTCTTTTTGGTAGAGCGCGCGCAGGCGCGTGAAGATACCGCCCATGATCCAGTTGTCGTGCTTGGCCTCGCCCGGCGGTGTCCCTGCGGGCCAGTGCCATTGCAGCCAGCGCCCGGAATTGGTGAGCGAGCCTTCTTCCTCCGCGAAGCAGGTTGTCGGCAGCTGAATCACTTCCGTCTGGATCGAGGCTGTATCGACGTCGTTATAGACGCCGTGATTTTCCCAGAACCGCGACGTTTCCGTATCCAGCGGGTCCATCGTCACCAACCATTTGAGATTGGCCAGCGATTGCGTGATCTTGGCGCGATTGGGGAACGCGAGCAGCGGATTGAAGCCCTGGCAGAAATAGCCGGTGACCTTACCCTGATGCATCAGCTCGAACGTTTGCAGGACGTCGTACATCGGCTTGTCGAGCTTCGGGATGTAGTCGTAGGCCCAGTCGTTCTGCGCCGTGGCCGCATCGCCGAACAGTGCCTTCAGATGGCTGACGATGAACTTCGGATAGTTCGACCAATAGCTGATCTGATTGGGCCTGAGTGGTTTGTACTGCCGTGTGGACAGGTAGGTCTTGAGATCGACGTCCTTGTCCGACGGCATGTTGAGATAGCCCGGGATCAGTTCCGACATCAGGCCCATGTCGGTGAGACCCTGGATGTTGGAATGGCCGCGCAGCGCATTCATGCCGCCGCCGCGGATGCCGATATTGCCGAGGATGAGCTGCACCATCGCCATGGTGCGGATGTTCTGCGAGCCTTTGCTGTGCTGCGTCCAGCCGAGCGCGTACATCGACGTCATGGCTTTGTCGGGCGCCGACGTCTCGGCCATCCACCCCGCCGCCTTGAGGAACTTGTCCTTCGGAACGCCGCAGATGCGCTCGACCATCTCCGGCGTGTAGATCGCCACATGCTCCTTCAGGAGATTCCAGACGCAGCGCGGATTCTGCAGCGTCATGTCGACGACCGCGAAACCGTCGGGTCCGATCTCGTAATCCCAGGTCGATTTGTCGTATTGGCGCTTCTCCGGATCGTAGCCCGTGAACAATCCGTCCTGGTACGTGAATCCGTCCTTCACCACGAGCGCCGCGTTGGTGAAATTCTTGACGTACTCCCACTGGACTTTGTTGTTCTCCATGCAATAGCGGATCACGCCCAGGAGGAACGCGATGTCGCTGCCCTGGCGGATCGGGACGTAGTGGTCCGCCACCGATGCCGTGCGCGTATAGCGCGGGTCGATGACGATGAGCCTGGCGCCGCGATTGGCCTTCGCTTCCGTGACCCATTTGAAGCCACAAGGATGGGCTTCGGCGGCGTTGCCGCCCATGACGACGGCCAGATCCGTGTTGCGGATGTCCGTCCAGGAATTTGTCATCGCGCCGCGACCGAACGTAGGGCCCAAACTGGACACCGTAGGTCCGTGTCAGACGCGCGCCTGGTTGTCGAACGGCAGAACGCCCGCTCCGCGCACGACCTTGTAGGTCAAGTACGCGGTCTCGTTGGTGGTGGCCGAAGCGGCCAGGAAACCGACCGATGTCCAGCGGTTGACCGTCTGTCCATCCTTGTTCTTCGTGACAAAGTTTTTGTCGCGATCGTCCTTCATCAGGCGAGCGACGCGGTTCAACGCATCATCCCACGACACGCGCTCAAACCTGTCGGAACCGGGCTTGCGGAGCATCGGGTAGCGCAAGCGGGTCTTCGAATGAACAAAGTCCTTCAGCGCCGCGCCCTTCGGGCAGAGCGTGCCGCGGTTGGTCGGATGATCGGCATCACCTTCGATATGCGTGATCTCCGCCCGTTCGCCTTTCCGCACGTCGCCTTTGGAATAGATGATGACGCCACAGGCAACCGAGCAATAAGGGCAGGTGTTGCGCGTTTCTGTCGTGCGCGCGAGCTTGTAGGCCCGAACGTGGGCCGCCTCCGCCGCTTCCGCGGCGCCGAAGCCCAAGGCCCCCAGCGCCGTTCCGGCGGCGCCGACGCCGGCGACTTTCAAGAGGCCGCGCCGTGACACCTCGATATTCATGGGGTCTCCCCTTTCATTGCTCCCGACCGGAATCGATGTCCTGTCCTGAACGCAGACGAAACCTGGGGCCACATGCCATCCGGCGCGCACGACTTTCTCACAATTTGAGGCCAATCGCCAGAAGCTCCAACACAGGAACGACAAAGCTCTTGGGGTATCGGGAGCGCCAGGGTCGGGGGCGACTTCGTGTTCTCGCCGCCAGATTGGCCCAGCGGATGAGAATGAGAACCGATAGGCCGTCGTGGTTGGAAGGACGTTGCAGAGCACTAAAAGTTCGGGGCTCTTGGACGCTTGTTTCTCGAGCGGACGGCTGGACGGGCCAGCGCACATAGGTCAGCATCGCTCCTTCCACCGGGGAAGCATAGATGCTTCGTTTCTTCGCGATTGTGACGGCCGCGTTCCTTGTTGCCGCATCCGCCAATGCCGTCACCCCGTTTCCTCCCGGCTTTCACAGCCAGGAGATAAAGACAAACGGCACCGTCCTGTATGTACGGGTCGGCGGGAGCGGGCCCGCGGTCGTCATGCTGCATGGCTTTGCCGATACCGGCGACATGTGGGCACCTGCCGCTGCGGTGCTGGTGACAGATCACACGGTCGTCGTGCCGGACTTGCGGGGCATGGGTCTCTCGGCACATCCCGACACAGGCTACACGAAGAAAAACGAGGCCGTTGATATCGCGGGTGTCATGGACGCACTCAAGATTCAGACGGCCGACCTCGTAACGCACGATATCGGCAATATGGTTGGCTACGCGCTCGCCGCCCAATATCCCACGCGCATTACGAAGTGGATCGTGATCGATGCTCCGCTGCCTGGGATCGGGGATTGGGAGAAAATCAAGCAGAGCCCGCTGTTGTGGCATTTCAATTTCCGCGGGCCGGACGAAGAGCGGCTGGTGGCGGGCCGCGAGCGCATCTATCTGGACCGGTTCTATGACGAGCTATCGGCGGATCCGAAGAAAATCACCGAAGCGACGCGCCGGCATTACGCAAACCTCTACGCGCGTCCGCATGCCATGCACGATGCGTTCGAGCAATTTGGCGCGTTCAATCAGGACGCCACCGACAATCAGGCGATGCTCACCGCCGCCGGCAAACTGAGGATGCCGGTGCTCGCGCTCGGTGGAGAAAAATCGTCGGGAACCGGGCAAGCGGTCGAAATGCGGTTCGTGGCGACCAATGTGACGACAGGTATCGTTCCCGCTTCCGGCCACTGGATCATGGAAGAAAACCCGACAGCCGCAACCAAAATGATTGTCGATTTTCTGGCAAAGTAACGTATCTCGAACGTGTCGATGGCCGTGAATGGACGCCAGGACGTTGGCCTCGATCTTCTCGCAAAGCGGGGCCCGCAACACTGGAGGAGGAGACTGCCATGGACTCGCAGGCATTCACGTTATTGCATGTTGCCATCAGCCTGATCGGCATTCTGAGCGGTCTGCCTGTGCTTTACGGGCTTCTGGTCACGAACAGGGTGAGCGCCGCGACGCTGCTGTTTTTGGTGACCACCGTTGCGACGAGCGTCTCCGGGTTCTTCTTTCATCGTGCGCACATCCTGCCATCGCATATCGTTGGCATCATCTCGCTTGTCCTGCTGACCATGGCCATCGTGGGGCTCTATTCCTTTCACCTGCGCGGTGCGTGGCGTACAATTTATGTGATCTGTGCGGTGACCAGCCTTTATTTGAATGTGTTCGTGCTCGTGGTCCAGTTGTTCCTCAAAGTACCCGCGCTGCATTCTTTGGCCCCAAAAGGCTCCGAGCCGCCGTTCGCGATCGCGCAAGGGATCGTTCTGGTGGCGTTCATCGCTCTGGGCGTATTCGCGCTGCGGCGCTTCCGTCCTTCGCTCTGAAGGAACGGCCGATGCCGGATCATCCGACACCACGCGCCACAACGTCGGCGCGAACGCGAGCCCATTCCTGAAGCGCCGGCTGTTGCATGAATGATCGCCACCGCGGATCGGACTTGAACGCAGCTGGTATCGAAGGCTCGGCAGTGTTCTGGAAAAAACGCAGGTCGTTCTCATCGACGGACTTCTGAAACCATATGAGCGCAGCGTCGAAGTCGCCTGCCAACACATGAATCAGTCCGACAAGAGCCGGATTCACGCTTCCCGCCGCGTAAGCCAGCTCCGCGTCGCGTGCCAGCGCGGGCAATCTCGCAATGCCGTCGGTTTCGTAATAGGCAATCATCGCTTGCCCGCGAACCGTATAGAAGCCCTTCCTGCCGTCCGCCGCTATCAGCCGGTCGCGCAGAATCGCTTTTGCCTCCTCGAGCTTGCCGGTGTTGGCGTACGCCGCGCAAAGCCCCGACAGGCAGAACGCCATGTCGGGATCGAGCGTCAGCGCGTTCTGATATTCGGGAATGGCCTCTTCCTCGCGGCCGAGCATGTGCAACGCCTCCCCGATATTGCCGTGCACCAGCGGCGAAAGAGGATCGAGTGCCGCAGCACGGCGATGCTCCCGCAGCCACAATTCCGGCAATTGCAGCGCTGTGACGAACACTCCGAAATAATGATGGATTCCGACGTCGTTCGCATGATGCGCAAGCAGGTGCCGATAAGTGGTATGCGCCTTGGTCCATTTCCAGGAGGCTGTCGAAACCACGGCGCTCGAAACAAGAGCCTCGAAATGGTTCGGCGCCAGACGCAGCGCGGCTTCGGTTTCTTGTATGGCGAGAGGCAAACGCTTGGGGCTGTCACCATTGGCGACAAGGATTGAATAGGTCAGCGCAAGGCTTGCACGCGCATCGACATAGTCCGGCACGAGCGCGAGAGCCTCCTTGAAGAAAATTGCCGCGCGATGCATGCCGGCGCGGTTCCTCCTGTTGAGAAAGAAGCGGCCCTGCAGATACGCGGTATAGGCAGAGGGATCGATGTGCGATCGTTGAGATGCGCTGCGTGCCGGCGTTTCGCTCAATGAACGCGCCGGATGGGCCGCTTCCGGTTGCGCGGCCGGCAGGAAGGCCACCTTCAGCGCGGCAGCGACGGCGGCTGCGATTTCGTCTTGCAGCGCAAAGACGTCCGACAGCTCACGGTCGAAACTGCGTGACCAGAGCGTTGTCTCGCCGGCGCATTCGATGAGGCTGGCTGAGATGCGCACACGGTTTTCGCTTCGGCGCACCGAGCCGTCGAGAACGTGGGTGGCCTTCAGCACGGATGCGATGCGGGCGGCCGCCTTGTCGGCGCCTCGAAACTGAAAGCTCGAACTGCGTCCGATCACCATCAGTTCGGAGGCGCGCGCCACGGTCTGCAGAATCTCCTCGGATACGCCATCGGAGAAATACGCCATGTCGGAATCACGTGAGAGATTGTCGAAGGCGAGAACCGCAAGAACGACCGGGATGGGCTCAGGGGCCGAAGCGGGAGTTGCCTTTGCCGCCGGCGCGTTTTCTTCCAGCCGATAACCCACCCGCCTGACGGTTGCTATCGAAAATGCGCCCCTTTCCTCGGCGAGCTTGCGAATCCCTGCGATGCAGCGATTGAGGGCGTCTTCGCTCACCGCGCGCCCGCCCCAACAAGCCGCGATGAGCTCGTCGCGGGAAACGACCTCGCCGCGGCGGCGCGCCATGAAGGACAGAGCCTGCATCACGCGCGGCTGAATGATTTCGTGCCGATCGCCCTCGCGGATCTCGAGCCGCGACGGCGATACCGAAAGACATCCCAGTACAAAATCCGGCTCCTGGGCCAGAGCGGTCGGCCCCACCGGCTTCAGCATGGGAGGCCGGAAATTCATGCTGGCGGTCTCATGTCGGCAAGATGTCGGCGACCGGTCGTCTTGCGATCCTTTCTGCGCAAACCGCAAAGGCGCCCACTCGTTGGCGCGAGCCGACGGGGTCCGCCCATCGCAAGCCCGAGCAAAAGAAACGCCGCACGCATTCGCTTAATTCCAGGACCGGTTTTCATCCCCAGTCCGCATTCTAGGCGATGCAGCCGCGTTCGATAAGCCCGGGCGTATGGTGTGAACCCGACAAAAGCTCGCCGAAACAGCGCCGACGGTCGGCGCCGAGCCAAACAGGGAAAACAGCCATGAAACGCTTCACCATTCCTGCCATTGCCATCGCAGCGCTCGCCGCCGGCACAATTTCGGCGGAAGCCTGCAATCCACTTGCCGGCAAGGACTACGGCAAGCACGTCGCCCCGGCCGTCCTGCCGGCCTCGATGCTGGCCCGCAACAATCCCATGCAAAGATCAGGAAACTCGATCGCGGGCCTCTGGCACGTCGTTCACACGCAGAGCGACGGATCGCTTTTCTTCGAAGCTTACGATCGCTGGCAAGCGGACGGCACGGAAACGGAACTCGGCAATCTTCCGCCTGCAACCGGCGCGGTCTGCCTCGGTGCCTGGGCGCAGGACGGCAAGCACGTCGACCTGCTGACCCATGTGGACTGGCTGTACGACATCAATGGCAACTGGACGGGCACGCTCAACCTGACCGAGACCAACAAGGTCAGCAAGGACGGCAACGCATACAGTGGCACCTTCGACGCGAAGTTCTACGATACCAATGGAAATCTCGACAACGAAATCACCGGCACGAGCGCGGCCGATCGGCTGAACTGAGCCGCTTCCGTCTACCCATCTTTCCCTCCTCCGTGCGAAACGCGGGGGAGGGATTGCCTCCCCCTGTCAACCAGGGCGTGCCCCCTGAGCGGCGAAGAATTGCGGATTGTTCCAGAATGCCCAAGGGGTCGAACTACGTTTGCGAATGCTGGACTGTTTCGCGTACGCAAAACCCATGGTCGATGTTGCGCCATCAGCGGTCTTGAGGGGCAGAATGCACGTTTGCCGCGCCTGTAGAATGTACCTCCGCAATGTAGCCGCCGGGGAACCGGATCATTGCGGATCGTCTGTCGCCCGACGAGAAGGGCGGAACCTCGATCGTCGCGCCCGAGCCTGTTGCCTTGCTCAACGTCGTTGTAAGGTCGCGCACCTCGTAACCCGTTAATTCACGCCCATAGGGCCACGGCAGCTGTCCATCCGTAACAAGCACGACCATCTTGCCGAATCCGGAATCCACACGGATGCGGCGGTAGGTGGTTCCCGCTTTCCCTATTTCAATTCCCGGCGCAATGCCGTCATCCGATACAATCGTCCCGTGCGAAAAGCTTATGAAGTCACGGATGAAAATATCCGCACGCAGGGCAGAAACGTAGACGCGGTTTTCCGGAACTGTCGTGAGCGGAGCGTTCGAAGGAGGCTTCGTATGCCAATAGAGTTGCATGTTCACGCCGCCGGGCCACTGGACGATAGCGTCGCGCCCAAGGGGATCCTGGAAGCTTGAAACAAGCACGTCGGCGCCGGCTGCTTTCGCAGACGTCACCGCCTCATCGAGATTCGTAACGAGATAACCCGTGCGTTCCGCGCCAAAGGGGTAGGGAATCGGCGTCTTGAAGGCGAAGACGGAAATCAATCCGACAGGTGTCAGCGCTGCCTGCCAGATTGTTTCGCTCGGCGTCGGCGTAACTTGCAGGGCGCCCTGTTTGGATTTCGTTCCACCAAATGTCGCTATGAAGCTTGCGATGAACCGATCAAGGTCCGGAGAGGCCACATAGACATGGGTCGTAGTATATTGCGGACCCACCGAAACCTGGGGAAATGCTTCTTCGGCGCGTGCCTTCGCGATCAAGACGAACATGAATAACAGTACGCCGGTCACGAGTCTGTTCTTCAAACTCGCCATCGCACGGCCCTCCGCCGGATTCGTTCAACGTACATTACCGGGCAAGTCATTTCAGGGATCTTTCGCGACGTCAAACGCGGCGGGTCGCTCATGCTCGACACGACGCTGGTGCGCGCCCATCAGCAGGCAGCGACGGGAAAGGGGGGCGCGATCAGGCTTTGGGACGTTCCCCGGGAGGACTGACGACCAAAATCCATTTGCCGGCGGATACGCTGGGAGGACCTTTGTGTCTGGTCCCAAGGAATCGTGGTGCATTATATCACGACCTTCGGAGGGACGATTTATGGGACAGATTCTTCACGGCAGCGCCACGACGACTGAAGCGGCGCTCTCCCGTGACTTTCCTGCGATAGTCGCAATGTATCCGTTTGGCTCGGATGGGTGACGGTTGGAAAACCAGCTATGCTTCAACCGTGGACGGGTGAACACGCCCATTTGCGGGAATGACGAACGCCAATGACTCCGGTACTATCGACTCCGCCACAGCAGCCGCCGCTGCCGCAGGTTCAGGATGGCCGCGCAGAAGACTCGGACGCGGCGTCGACGTTCGCCGAGGATGAAGCGGAGATGCCGCTTCCGGCCAATCCCCAGACGGTCTTCCTGGGCGGCCTCTTTCTGTTGGCGGCCTTCGCCGTGCTCTACGTGGCGAGCCCGTTCGTTCTCCCGGTCGTGCTCGCCTTCGTTTTGATGTTGCTTCTGCGACCCGCCGTGAGTCTGTTCGATCGGATGCATATTCCGCGGGTGCTGGGAGCACTCCTAGTGATCGTCCTTGTGATCGGCACCTTTGCAGCTCTTGTGGCAGCGTTGTCAGTGCCGGCTGCGATATGGGCCGAGGAGTTGCCACTGGGCGTACCGCGCCTGGAAGCGCATCTCTTGGTCCTGCGGCATCCAATCCAGGCTTTGCAAGCGCTTATCCAGCACGCTGAACAGGCTGCCAGTTCTCCCGGGGAGAAAGTGGCGGCCACCGCGGTTGGGCGAGATCTCGGCCTCACTGGAGCATTGTTTGCCGGGACACGCGCGGTGGTCGACGGCCTGTTTACGACCGTCCTGGTGCTCTATTTCCTGCTCGTTTCCGGCGATCTGTTCCTCCGCCGCATCGTGGAGATTCTGCCGAGCTTCGGCAAGAAGCGCCAGGCGGTCGACATCTCCCAGCAGATTGCGAAAGACATCTCCGCCTACCTGGTAACAATCACGCTGATGAATGCCGCCGTGGGCGTGGCGGTTGCCGCGGCGATGTATCTGTGCGGGCTTGGCGACGCCATGCTGTGGGGAACCGCGGCCTTCCTGCTCAACTACATTCCGATCCTTGGCCCGCTGTTTGGCATTGGAATCTTTGTCCTGGCCGGAATGCTCGTTTTCGACAGCTTGTGGCGGGCGTTGCTACCGGCGGCTCTCTATTTGGCCATCCACCTGATCGAGGGCGAAACGCTTACCCCCATGCTCGTTGCGCGTCGCTTCACACTCAATCCGGTGCTGGTCATCCTTGCGCTGGTGTTCTGGTTCTGGATGTGGGGCGTGCCCGGGGCGATCCTCGCGGTGCCGATGCTCGCCATCGTGAAAATTGTCTCCGATCGGGTGCGTCCGTTAAAGGCGCTCGGGCACTTCCTCGAAGGACGATAGGTTACCGCCGCCGCGGCACAGCGCGCCTGCATAAAGAAAAGAAGCCCCGCTACCGGAGACGCCGTTTCGCGGCAGGATTCCGTCTTAGAAACAATGCGGATGACCTACCGCGCGGCTTCGGGCGTCCGTTTGCAAGTGATGCCTCGACCAATACGAAACCCTACTGTTCGATCGTCAAATTCGGAGCTTCAGCGGTTTTGTCTTGCGGACGCTTTACTTCCCAGTCGAAGGGTGCGTCGCCGGCTTTCTTCTCCACGGCTCTGCTTTCGTCGGTGCGGTGCGAGTCGCGCATATCCCGTTGCTGTGGTTTTTCGTTCATGACACTTTCCTTTTGCATCAGTGCGTGATGCGCGCAGCAACGCAACGGCTGGAAATACAAAACCGTTGCCCGGTGCGGCCGCCTATTTCAGTTCGCGGCACCGATTCGTTGGCAGGTAAGCAGTCTTTAAAGCTCGCGTTCCCGGTGCAATGCGTTCGAACGATGGCGCTTACGCTCTGGCCGCTGCCATGTGCAACGGATCGCGCCCGGCGTCATCCGTTTTGGTCATTTTCTGGCACGACCGGGATGGACGCCCACACTGGATTGCGGGTCGCCAGCATAGCTTATTTTGCGCTCACTTGCGCCGCCAGCGCCGTGTCGTTCAATGTGTGCTGCCGACCAGGGGCAAGCACAACACACCGGTGGTGAGGCTTCGTGCCGGCACCTCATGGGTATCGGTTATCGCCAACTGTGATTCCTTCACCTGCGGAACATGGAGTTGGAGGGAAAACACAACGGCCACCGGCAGCAATCAGACCGTGTGGAAAAATCCGGGCCACGGCTTTACTCAGAGATGCTCGGCCTGGATACCGCTTTCAACTTGTTTCGGCGGGTCGCCAGCCGAGTTGGCATTCAATCTGATCGGCTTGTCAAAGCCTGTGGCTCGAAAAGCGGCGCACGCTGCTGAAGAAATTCAAACTGACCCACTACCCAATTTCTTTCGCGCTTTTTAACATGACTCTCGTCGCGCGAAATGGGAGGCAATATGACCGATACCATTTCTCATAATGCCGACCAGGGGCAGGCAAGTTCCGCGCCGCCGCCGGCACGCCAATCCCTGCTCGGCCGCTTTGCGGCTCAATATTCGGGCGTTGCGCTGCCGTTCGAGGTCGTGATGCCCGACGGATCGACGCAACATTTCGGCCGGGGTGCGCCAACCTTCCACGTGACGCTCCGGAACCGGAACGCCGTGCGCGCCATTTCGAGTATCGACGAGGGCCGCATCGCCGACGCTTACGTGGCCGGCGACATCGATCTCGAGGGCGACATGCTGAAGCCGTTCGAGCTGCGCGGAACGATGACGGATTTCCATCTGGTGAGGGAAGCGTGGCGCTTCATTCAGCCGTTGCTGTTTGGGCAGTTGCGTACGAACAAGCAGGCGATCACCGCCCATTACGACATCGATGCCGAATTCTTCCGGAGCTTTCTCGATCCGGTCACACCCTGTTATACGCAGGGCGTCTACGAAAGTGCCGGCGAAACGCTCGACGTCGCCACGCTGCGCAAATTCGACTATTGCTTCGACAAACTGACGTTGAAACCGGGCGATCACATCCTGGAGGTCGGACCCGGATGGGGCGCCTGGTTGGAATACGCGTCCGCACGTGGCATCAAATGTACCGGTATCTCGATCTCCAGAGTGTCAATCGATTATCTCAACAGGCGCGCGAAGGAACTCGGACGCGATTGGGAACTGATCGAGTGCGATCTGTTCGACTACCGGCCGAAACGCAAATACGATGCCATCGTCATCATGGGCGTGATCGAGCACCTGCCCGATTATCTGCGTGTGCTGCAGAAATTCGTCAGCCTGCTGAAGCCCGGCGGCCGAATCTTCCTGGACGGCAGCGCCTGCACCAAAAAATACGAGCTGTCGTCTTTCATGGTGAAATACATCTATCCCGGCAACCACTCGTTCCTCGTGCTGGATGATTTCCTCAACAAGCTCGCGAGGACGCCGCTACAGGTGCAGGAAATCTTCAATGACCGGATGAGCTATTTTCATACCTTCGTGCAGTGGGCGAAGAACTTCGACACCCACAAGGATTTCGTGATCGGGAAGTTCGGCGAATTCAACTACCGGCGCTTCCGGCTCTACCTGTGGGGCGCAGCCTACGAGTTCCTCAGCCGCAGCCTGGATTGCTACCGCATGATCATTCAGTTGCCTGAGGATGCTTAGGCAAAAAAGAACCGTTCGCCGCGTCCTCAATTCTCTCTTGCTTCCGCCGGCGAGTCCCGACGAGCCGCCGCTTCGCTCCCCGCGAAGCGATGCATCCCGGTGAGGGAGCAAGCTTGCTCGCTTGAGTCGCATCCAATCGGGCAGTTGTTTCGTCCAAACGGTTTTTTGGGGTCTCGAATCGCATGTACCGTACGTGCGGTCTTCGCATGCGCGCCCGAGTTTGCGGGTCGTTAGTCTCTGGTCAGTTTCCGCTCAGCCGCTTCTCGCCATGTTCCGCCTTTGCGCGCATGGCGTCGGCCGTTATTCGAAGTTCAATAATCAGAGGGTGGGTCTCCCCCATTCTCGCCGAGAGGGTGTGGGCAAGACGGTCATAGTACCACAATGTCCATTCTCGATCACCGTTGAACCGCTGGAACACGTCTTGGCCGGCGCGAAGATCGGCGAGGATGGCCCGGGTGTTGTGCAGTTTGTCGGCGGCCGAGACCAGGAGTGCATCGGCGCTTGCGGTCCGCAGATGACGGAGGTGGCACGCCTTGCGTTCAAGCCAGGCGGCTTTCTCGCAGGCACCGTTTGGCGTACCATCGGTACAGGCGAGAACGATGTCGGCGACGCGATGCCCGAACCGCTCCCGAATGACCGGTTCGTGGTGCTCGCCACAATCCTCGAGAACGTCGTGAAGGAGGGCAGCAATGGCCTGATCTTCGTCGCCTCCGTACTCCATCACCAACGACGCCACCGCCATAAGGTGCGAGAGGTACGGAATCGCCGTGCCCTTCCGCCGCTGCGGGCCATGCGCTATTCGCGCGTATTCCATTGCCGCGGTGATGCGGTCGGTTGGCTGTTCGGTTTTCACGGGGACCGCGCTTTTGCAGCCAGATATAGGTACAAATGCGCGAATGTGAAGTGGCGCGCTTGGGCTCCGTGTCTCGCCGCCTCATGGCAAGGCAATTGAGGCATCTCGCCTTTTGAACTGTCTCGTGCCATATATGCGGTATGAGCAAACCGACAGCAAAAGAGACTCCGGTGACGGAGATCAGGCGGCTGACCGCCGAATTGGCCGAGGGCCGCAAACGACTTGCCGCCGCCGTCAATGTGGAACCCAGGGGCAGTATCGCCTTGGATGCACGCCTTACCCCCCTATTTGGCTGAGGCCCAAATCGTGCTCGATATCATCAACCGCATTAAGAAGCTTAAGGAGACGGCATTGCGTTCGCCCTCCCGTTGAAAGTGTGCGTTGTAGCCAACGGTGGCGGGGTTGGAGCCTAAGCGCGCTCAAAACACGTGCCGGAAGCCGATACAGGCAAACGACGAAGCTTCGTCCACGCCATTGATGACTCCAAATAATCCCGAGCGGTGATCGCGAAAAACCAAGCTCGTCTTCGCGATGATCAGGCAGCGTGAAAGCGATTTCGGGTGAGGCAAAATTCAGGGTATCGACGCCGCGCCTGCCAGTCATCTTCAACACCGCATCCGCCGTGTCGCCGACGGAGCTGTTGATGGTCGACATGGCGCCGAAGCGCTTCGCGACCTCCAGGCGGTTGTCGTCGAGATCAAGGCGCGACAGCACCCGACGGCGACGGAAAGCGGCGCCGAGGGTGAATCTGGGCGCTTCGTCGCCGCATCAGCCGGGCGTTGGCAAGCCGACCAGGAACATTCGGTATCGGGAGTCGCTCAAGTTTGCCGCGTTATCATTACGTCGGTTTTGCGGCGCGTGCGTGCGAACTAGATACGGCCCATCAGAAACAGGACAACAAGCACAACTACAACAACACCGACCAATCCTCCACCATAATACATCTGTTCTTCCTCACGGGTTGCAGCAAGAGAACGCGCCAACGCAATTATCGGCCCTACGTCATGCCAGCCAGTACGGAATATTTGTAACACACTTGGGCGTTCGAATCGGGGAGCGTTTCGGCGTGCACTAGGTTCACCGCCAGCTCGGTTGTTACCCACAAAGGGCAGTTTGCAGGCGGTGCGAAATCCACCAGTCATGAGACCAACCGCCAAGTGCGTTTCACACATCTCTCCAGGTGCCCGTCTGCTTTGCCTTCTCGATCACCTCGATATCGAAAACGGCAGCATTCAGCGTACCGTCTTCCTCGAACCACCGACAGATGGCGGCGCCTGTTCAATACTTGCAACCACCATGTTCAGGCTGGCAGATTTGAGCGTCGCCTATTCGAAACGTCATCAAATGCTGCTCTTGCGTTGGAGGCCGATCAACGCTGATCGCATTCGCATGCGCCAAGGTCCGAAAACGGCTGACATCGGCCATTCGCGACAAATCCGGCATCTCTCGAAGATGCCGGATGTCGTTACGCGCGGATCACGCAATACAAATTTCGCGGATCAATCACGCCAGCCTTTGTCGCTGTCACGGTCATGCTTCCAGTCATGGTACTTATTGCCGGGCGCTCTTCTGTAGTTCTGCATTTCTTCATTGTTGCGCCACTGGTGCCATCGATGGCCACTATCCCAGTAACCGTCCTGATAGCCGTAGGCGATGTGGCCAAAGCCCACGCCCACGCCGACGCCAACGCCGCCGACATGGACACCGACTCCAACGTCTTGAGCATTTGCAGGAGCCGTTGTTGCGAGGGTGGCGGTGGCGAAGTACAAGGCGACGATCGCGCCATTTAGAGTCCTATACATTTTGAAGGTCCTTTCAGATCGCCGACAACAGCGCGCATGGCGCCGTTATGTCAGCTGGGGAGAACGCGTTTCGGTTAGGGAGGCGAGGAGACTTCTGCCCTGGCTAGCGGACCGCGCCCAGGTTAACAACGCGCGAGTTGGCTCTTTGACCTCACTTACTGTCGCAACACAGTTGGCGCATCGCTAGACTTGGCTCTTCAGCGAACAATCCGGCTGGCAGATCCCCGGAAGTGATCAATTCTGCACAGGTTCGCTCGTACACTCAATAAATTCTCTTCAAAGGTGGGGCGCGCTCGATGGCGTTGAAGCCCGGAAATCGAAGCTGATACGTTCAATTCTTGATTTCAGGCTGTTCATGCAGAACGAGGTTCAACAGCGAGCGGTGGACTTCGATCTGGCCGTTATAATCGATAAGCCCGAGTTTACGGAATTTGTTCATAAAGAAACTTACGCGCGATCGGGTGGTGCCGATCATCTCCGCCAATGTCTCCTGGCTGATTTTCGCCAGCACCGGCTCGGGCCCGCCGGCTTTGCCAAAATTCGCCAGGAGGAGAAGCGTTCTCGCAAGCCGTTTTTCGCTCGAGTTGAAAAGCTGATCGACAAGGTCTGCTTCGACGCGGCTGTTGCGGGTCAGCAGATGGGAGATAAACAGTTCGGCGAAGGCCGGTTCGGTATGAATTACGTTGACAATTTCGGTCTTCGGCATTCGCGTGATTGCGCATTCGGTGAGCGTGACGACCGTTGCCAGACGCCGAACCTGGCCGGCAAGGCATCCTTCCCCGAAAAAATCGCCGGCCCCAAG
>Ga0070731_10000832_pt1 | contig 36515 bp, 31 predicted proteins | sample Coa_R1_2_FD_66448 | JGI IMG/M metagenome (GOLD analysis project Ga0070731, IMG submission 66448) | Surface soil microbial communities from Centralia Pennsylvania, which are recovering from an underground coalmine fire - Coalmine... | ecosystem: Environmental > Terrestrial > Soil > Unclassified ...
TGTGGCCGCGAAAATCAGCTGTTTCCCCGGAGCGAGATCCTCAGCTTCATACACCTTATTCTTGTCCTTGATTCCCATGCGAACGATGCGTTCTTCCAATTCCGGCTTGTCGATGACCAGCCGTCCCTGCATGTAACCGTTCAGGCAACGAATCGCGGCGGCGGTGATCACTCCTTCCGGTGCGCCGCCAGATCCCATGACCGCATGCACACCGGTGCCGATGACGGCTGCAGCAATTCCAGCCGACAGGTCGCCATCCCCGATGAGCTTGATGCGCGCTCCGGCGGCGCGAATTTCGGCAATCAGCTTCTCGTGGCGTGGCCGATCGAGCACAATGACCACCAGATCTTCCACATCGCGCTCCAGCCGCTTAGCGATATTTTTCAGATTTTGAGAGACTGGGGCGTCGAGATCGACCGCATCCTTACAGGATGGCCCAACCACAATTTTCTCCATGTAGCAATCAGGCGCGTTCAATAATCCCCCGTGCTCGGAGGCAGCCAGCACCGTAATCGCACCTGGCGCGCCGGTGGCGCAGAGGTTCGTTCCCTCCAGCGGATCCACCGCGATATCCACCTCGGGGACATCGGTTCCGTCGGAAAACTGAGCGCCGACTTTTTCGCCGATGTAGAGCATGGGTGCTTCGTCGCGCTCGCCTTCGCCGATCACAATCGTTCCCTTCATGGGGATACTGTCCATAGTCTGGCGCATGGCCTCGGTCGCAACCTGGTCGGATAACTTGCGTGCGCCCTGGCCCATGGTGTGTGCGGAGGCAATCGCCGCAACCTCTACTACGCGCAAAAATCGCGAGGCCAGATCGCTTTCGATGTTCTCGCCAAAACTTCTCGCTTTCGCTTCTTTGTGCTCGGGACGGGATTGCGTGGCCATGATTGCCTCCTGCGGAAAGCCGGGATAGGACTATAACGCGAAGCGCGCCGATAGGGAAGTGATCGACGGTAAGTAAGGCCGGCTGAGCAAGCCAGCCGGTACTGCTGTTAAAATTGCTGTGACTCCCGATATGCTCGTGGGGCTATAGCTCAGCTGGGAGAGCGCATCGTTCGCAACGATGAGGTCGTCGGTTCGATCCCGACTAGCTCCACCAAGTTTTCAATCGCTTCCAACCCTCAAAAAGCCCGATCTATCGCCACATCCCAAATTCGAGGCAAACAATTAAGTTAGGGTCGGAGGCGGCAGAAAGTAGTGCGGACTCAGATTTATAACACACCACAACGACGCTAGAACCTTCCTGAGTTTTACCTACCCCGGAAGGTCATCCGGGCCCCGCCAACCCGCAGCACGCGACTTCCGATTTCTTATTCAAGGTGACCCCATTCTCCTCTCTCTGTCGCGTTACTAGTGAAGGCTGAAATTGAGCCAGGACAAACCGATTCGAGCAGATGCCAAAGGAGAGGAATCATGAAAACGATCTTCACATACGCGCAAATCAGGCGTGCGATGCAGTGGCCGCGCATATCCAACGTAGCTCGGACTGGGATCATTGCGTCCCTCGCGATCTTTTTATGCGGAATGCTCGAGCCCTCCCAGGCGCAGATTTACGAGTATTCCACAATTCACAGCTTCCATTACACCGACGGCGCTAGCCCGCACTCTGGGCTGGTACAGGGAGCGAATGGGCAGCTTTACGGCACCACTCCCGTGGGGGGCGCCAACGCGGGCCTCGCAGATGCGGATGGTACCGTCTTCGAAATTACGACGGCCGGCAAGCTGACTACGCTGCACAGCTTTAGCGGCCCGGATGGCGACGCTTCCTGGTCGCCGCTGGTCAAGGCGTCAAACGGGTATTTTTATGGAACAACTTCTGAAGGTGGCACGGGCGCTGGCTGCGGAAGCCTGGGCTGTGGCACCGTCTTCGAAATCACCTCGGGCGGAACGCTAATCACGCTGCATAGCTTTAACGGTACAGACGGTTCTTTTCCGTATGCTGGACTGATGCAGGCGACAAACGGGAATCTCTATGGAACAACGTATTCGGGCGGACGCTACGGGAACGGCACGATTTTCGAGATCACCCTCGCCGGCAAACTTACCACTCTGCATAGCTTCAACGGCAACGATCAAGGCATGGATGGCGCGTATACCTATGCTCCGCTGGTACAGGGCGCCAACGGGAATCTCTACGGTGTCGTTTACGCAGGCGGGCACTACGGTATGGGCGCGGTCTTCGAAGTCACGCTCAGCGGCACACTGACCATCATCCACAGTTTCGATAACTCGGATGGCGCTTATCCGTTTGGAGGGCTGGTCAAAGGCAGCAATGGCGACTTCTATGGAACTACCAACACGGGTGGGTTCTACAACGGCGGAAATAACGGACGGGGCACGATTTTCGAAATGAAGCCAAATGGCGCGCTGACCACGATGTACGTCTTCGGCGGTTCGGGTGACGGGGCCTATCCTTACGCGTCGCTGGTACAGGGCAAGAACGGGTACTTTTTCGGAACGACTTACCAAGGCGGAGAGTACAACCAAGGCACGATCTTCGAGATGACCGAAGACGGCGTCGTCGGGATTCTGTTCAGCTTCGACACGTCGAACGGCGGCGGAGGATTGCCCTACTCGTCTCTGGTTCTCGACAGCAACGGAAACTTTTACGGCACAACCTTCGCAGGCGGGGCCTACAACGAGGGCACAGTCTTCGCCCTGACGACGAAGTGAGGGATGAAAGATTGAGGCGCCGGGAGGGGACCCGGCGCCTTTTGACTATGCGCGCCCGGAGTACCAATCGCAACAACATCTGAACCAGGGGGTGGCGGCGTCAAACCGACACAAATTGTGCCCTACCTGCGGGAACGAGATTCGTAACAGTGAGGGAACCTGTCGCCGCGTAAGTGGTGGGATAAGAAAGTGCAATAGCCTGGCGAGTTATAGCTTGTTCAGACCGTCCAAAGCAGCCACTTTGTAGGCCTCCGCTAGCGTTGGGTAATTGAAAACGGTATCGCGGAAGTACTCGATGGTTCCTCCCAGCGCAAGCACGGCCTGACCAATATGTACGATTTCGGTGGCTTCGTCGCCAATAACGTGAACTCCCAGTAGTTTGAGAGACGCCGGATCGAAAAGCAATTTCAGCAAACCCTGGTCGTCACCAAGCATTTGTCCCTTCGCCAGTTCTGCATAGCGAGCGACACCAACCTCGTAAGGGACTTTGTCCCGCGTTAACTGTTCTTCGGTTTGGCCGACCATGGAAATCTCGGGTATGGTGTAAATGCCATAGGGAATGAGATTGGCGGGGATTTTCGCGGCGGTGCCGAACATGTGGCAGCTTGCCAGTCTGCCTTGTTCCATGGACGTGCTGGCGAGCGCGGGAAAGCCGATTACGTCGCCGGCCGCGTAAATGTGAGGCACAGCGGTCTGGAAGCGATCGTTCACGATCAATTTCCCACGCTCATCGGAACCGATGCCGGCCGCTGCAATGTTCAGTTGATCGCTGTTGGCCTGTCTGCCCACCGTGTACAACAAAGCTTGCCCGTGAACATTTTTGCCACTCTCGAGTTTGGCGCAGACCCGGTCCCGTTGCTCATCAAAAGCGACCGAAATGACCTTCTCCCCCAATCGAAACACGGTCCCCAATTGGCGCAGTTGAAAACAGAGGCTCTCCACAATTTCACGATCCGCGAAGTCCAGAAGCACGGGGCGCTGATCGAGAAGCGTGACCTTGACACCCAGGGCAGCAAACATGGAGGCATATTCCAGTCCGATGATTCCTGCGCCCACGATGACAAGTTCACGCGGTACTGCTTCCAGTTCGTGAAGCTGATCGGAATCGAAGATTCGAATTCCGTCGATTGGAATACCCTTTGTGTGAGCGGGGCGGGTGCCACAAGCGATCAGGATGTAACCGCCTCGAAGCAAATGCGATCCTTCTTCGCTTTTGACCTCAATGGTGTGAGGGTCGATGAAGCTCGCGTCGCCTTCGAATGTGGTTACATAATTACGGTGCAGTTGCGCTTTGATGACCTCGATCTCCCGCGCCATGACCGATTGTGCGCGAAAAATCAGGTCCGACATGGCAATCCGTTCTTTCAGCACATAACTTCGTCCATAGAAAGAACGCTGACGGAAACCCGTCAGATACAAGACTGCTTGTCGTAGAGTTTTGCTGGGGATAGTACCAGTGTGGACGCACACCCCGCCGATCGTTTTCTTGCGGTCGATGATCGCGACCTTCTTCCGCATCTTGGCCGCGCAGATCGCACCTTTCTGCCCCGCGGGCCCACTGCCGATTACGACCAGATCATATTCATTGGCTTCGGTCATCTTTACATCCAGTACTCACACTTCGAATCCTACAGTGTAAGGGCAATTTGTAGTTTTCCACTATTTTCCACATGCAACGTCAGTGACCAATGTAATGACCGGTAAGACAGAAAAGCCGGGCCAGAGTTCCTATAGAAATTTCCCGGAACTTCCATATGCCTCCTCAGTATGGGATGGAAAGGGCAGCACGAGGACAAGTCCCCCGCGCTCCTGGCTAGGAATTGGTTCTGGAAGAGGCTGGGTCGTGCTTAATACTGGCCGGGTGTCCCGTCTCCGCTCATTTTCCAGCTGAGGGTTTCTGCTTTGCGATGATCTGATCCTTAATCTTGTCATACCTGGACTGCGGAATGATTTTGCGCCGCACCAGATCTGTTTTCATTCTGTATGGACGGCCGGCAATGATCTTCTGTGCATAGGCTTCGCCGATTCCGGGCAACGCGTCGAGTTCTTCCTTGGTTGCTGAATTGATATCGACAAGGCTCGACGTCTTACTTTGGGCGGACGCAGTTTTGCTAGTGTCGGATTTGGACGTACTCTGGGCTGCCGCACCACCTGCCAACAGCATGAGCACCAGCAATATAAGTGGGATTCGCGATACCAGGTTCTTTGTCATGTGCTTCTCCTAATTTCAACAGCTGTGATCGTACTGCAAGAATTCACCGGTGGTGAAACGCGTTATTGTAATTCCACAACGTGTTCGGCCGGCCAAAAATAAGGTCACAAGCTGCGAGGAATGCCGGCAGCGGCTTTCTCAGGCAGGTGCAGCTATTCACAGCTGCAGAAATTGGAGATCAAATGAACAAGGCTGCGAGTTTCCTGTTGCCAGTCAGTCCCGCAGCCTACCACAGCCCAGAGAAGGCTGCTGTTCTCCCAGCATCTTTCGACAGCGGCCTGTCTGTTTTGATTGCTGCCTTTAATATTGCACTGCAGGAACGGGGCAGCATGTGATGATTGTCACCGCAGGTCGTAATCCCTTGTGACAACTTATATTCTGTCCGGCTTTCGTAACAAAGCTGACGTCGGCGGTGGATTTCGGCTCAGGTGAAGTACAACAGAAATACCCGTGGCCCGCTCGGGCGCTCTCCTGTGGTTGGCAGCGACCGGCTTGTGGCAACTCGTTTGGATATCACTGATGCGTAAAATGATGTGGGCTTGAATGAAAACGCGAATGCTCACACGGAAGATGGACCGTTGACCAGCCACGGCGGAACCGGAATGGTTGCGAACGTCCTGCTGGTATCTTCAGACCGCAATGCAGCACAGCAAATCAGTGAAGTGCTGCGAGAACACGCGTTGTCGCTCGATACCATATCGAGTCCGGCGGCAGCGCTGGATCGCTTGCGCCATCACAAGTTCGAGGCGGTGGTGATTGATTGGGCTCTGGACAATCAGGCCGCAACCTGCTTGCATCAACTCCGGTCATCCCCTCTGAATCGGACAGCAATTGCGTTTGCGCTCACACGCGGCAGCGAAGAGACCACCACCGCCCTGCGAGAAGGCTTCAGTTTCGTTCTCGAAAGACCACTCAGTTCGGAATCGATTACGCGTACGGTCAAAGTTGCCTATGGTTTAATCGTGCGTGAGCGTCGCCGCTACTATCGTTATCCCGTGATTGTGCCGGCCGTGCTGAGCCGAAAGAATGCCGACGAGGTGTTTGGCCGCACCGTCAACGTGAGCGAGAATGGCATGGCCCTAAGGTGTTCAGCCGCGTTGCTGCGAGGTTCAGAGGGAACAATACAGTTCACATTGCCGGACCCGGAGTTGCAGATCACCGCCGAAGCCAAGGTGTGCTGGCACGATGAATACGGCAACTCCGGTCTTCAGTTCCTATTCATGCCGGCAGACCTGACATCTCACCTGCAAAGCTGGCTGGGGCGCAAGCTGGAAGAAGAACTGCCGCAAGCAGTCGCAGAAAAGTTCCAGCGATCAGCATTCCGGGCTGAATAATTCCCTAAGGCTGTCGTGCTCGGGTAATTGTTCGTGACACTTTCCGAACCCCTCCCTTGGCTTCGTCATCCATTTAGCAACGACAATACAAAACCACGCATCGCTTAGTCGATAAACGGGACGCTCTTCGCGTTCAGGATGTTCGGGATGTGAAGTTGTGTCCCGTGATGGTTGGCGCATGTTGGCGCTTGCGTCCACAGCATGCTTGTCTCTAAGAAGCAGATTGCATGATGCCCCCGCAACAACATTCTGGTAGCCAGAATTCAATCCTGCTCTATGAGTCCGGTCAAGGTTGGCAGTGTCAGCACACGTTGACTGAACCACCATGGGAAGGCGCAATACTTCTCTGCAAAGAATGCGAATACCAGGCCAGAGAGGGTGCGCCCCTGGTTGACCAAGGCGGCAAGCCCGTGCCGTGGGACGGAAGCGATGCAGATAAGCAGGGGCCCTAACCTGCACCGGTAATGCGCTTGTATTCACGGGTTCGTCTTTGGCAAGAAGCTTTCCTCATTATTTCGCTATTTGTTCCTCGGGATTTCCCCGATTCTCCGCCATGCCTGCATACGGCATCTGAAATCGATGTGTTCACCGCACCCATAAATCATGGAGTCCTCTTTTATGGGAGAGATCAGAATCGCGATTTTGGTCATGCTGACATTTATTTCTTACAGTGCCTTAGCACAACCGCCTACACACACTGTTGTGCATGGAAAGAATCAACACCATGCGGCTTCCGCCCACCTGTTGCGGCGCGCCGATGGGCTCACTATCATCGCAGCTGCCTTGAAGGTAAGATCCCGGCTCGATCGATACGATTGTTCGCATATGGTACATGTGGTGTACAGGGAAGCTGGATTCCCTTACAACTACGCTACCGCAGCTCAGCTTTATAGCGGAGTGGGTGAGTTTCGCAGGGTCAACTATCCGCAACCCGGAGATCTGGTGACCTTCCCTGAGAACGGTAGGAACGGGCATGTTGGAATCATGGTGAATCCGGCTCAACATTTATTCTTCAGCGCTCTTACCCACAGCGGCCCGGGTGTTTCTTCGTATGCTTCCCGGTATTGGAGAACTCGTGGGCATCCACATTTCTTCCGCTACGTAGGCCACGGATCCTCAAGAAAGCATACCGATGAAGTTGCGCGGATTGATCCGAAGTGACTCGCGTCATCTGCAGTGCCTTGGGGTTACCCCATCACTGTTCGCTGAATTCCAGAGTGAATCAGGCGCGTGATGCGCATCTGGGATTTGGCATTATTCTCGGATTCGGCACGTGCGAATTTCCTGGTCGAGGGCCTCAACCGTCGATTCCGCCAAACGAAGTCACCCGGCTTAGCAACGATCTATCGCGCTGCCCAAAGTGTGGGAAGGAATTTCAGCGATAAAACATAGGATCTCTGAGGCACGGTGCACAATCGCATTTGAATGTATTATCAATTTCACGGCTTTGGAAAAAATGGCAGAAGAGTCTAAGCGAGTTGCGAGAGTCAGAGCATTGTGGGTGGAGCGAACTCCAGAAGAGAAACGCACAGGGACTGAAGTTCTTACGTTCTATGGATGGCTGGAGCAAAACCGACCTGATTTGCTGAGTGCGGGAGTTGGTGACGCCCGCTACCAGCACCTGAAGGCAGAGTTGAACGGGCTGTTCGATGATTAAGGTACGCCGTGGACCTTCACACAATGTGAGGCTGCTTCTGCTCCGTTGCCAAGCTGTCCAAGCGAGCAAGCTCACGACAAAACGCAAGTTTCGCAAACCAACATAAGCCGGCAAAAATGCCAGGGCACATAACGCCCACGATAGGCCAGTCGGTAAGTTGTAATGCGGTGCCCACAGCCTTAATCACACTCCGATCTCTGTTGGTTTAATCATCGCTTTCCAGCAAGGCTTGCTTGTTTCGGGCTGCCACATCGCGACTCTCTTATCGCTCCAGGATCTTGCCGGACATGGCGCCGTCGTCTTGCCCCTTGAGGGTATTGTCTACCAGCCGGCGTGTCGCACGATTTTAGACGGGATGATAACCTACCTATGTGGCACGGCTGGCACGCGTTCAGACGAGGGCTGGCTTCAACGTTGTACGCTTTGGGAGTCGATGACGTGATGGTGCAACAGATACTCAGGCACAAAGACGTGCAAGTAACACGTGACCATTACATCAAAACGAGCAGCGATCAAAGCATCGCGGCGATGGCGAAGTTGGAGTCTGCTTTGACCGCATCGTGCGCTGATCGTGCGCTGATCGCATTACCGGCAAAGAACAACTTGCCGTGCTAGTCCTTTCTGATGTGTGAGTTGTCCTCGCTGTGGGCGCGTAGCTCAGTTGGTAGAGCAATGCCCTTTTAAGGCATGGGTCGCAGGTTCGAATCCTGCCGCGCTCACCATAATCTCAAAATTCGCGATCTCGATGCAGCGAGCAGCAGTCTGCCTCTAAGCACTTCTATCAACTCTCCGATTCGCGACAAGCCAAAAATGCTAATCCTTCAGTACAGGCCACACCTGTACGATCCAAAAAAAGGCACTTTTGCGAAGCTATGCGGAGCTCAAAGCACGGCCGCAGTGCTGGTTCCCGCGGCAGCGAAGACTTGCGAAGATTCCTGTTCAGCGACGGGGATGAATACCTGGACAACTTCCGGATCGAATTGCGTTCCACTGCCGGCCAGCAAACGGCGAATAGCTTCGACATGTGGAAGCCCCTGGCGGTAGCAACGGTGCGAAACCATGGCGTCGTAGGCGTCAATCACGGAAACAATGCGTGAGACCAGAGGAATCGTCTGCGCCTTCAATCTCGCAGGATAACCCGTCCCGTCAAAGTTCTCATGGTGGTGGAGAGCGTACAAACTGGCATCCTGCAAACCGGGAAGCAGGCGAAGAATCGACCAACTGTACTCCGGATGCTTATTTATGAGCGCACGCTCCTCAGTAGTGAGGGGGCCTGCTTTTTTCAGAATCGCGTCAGGAACGCCAACTTTTCCCACGTCGTGCAGCAAAGCGGCAACTTCAACTTGATATTGATGCCCGTCGGGAATGTGTAGCTTTCTTGCGATACGGAGTGCCCATTCCGCCAAGCGCGTACTGTGTACGCCGGTGTTGAGGTCCTTCAGGTCAAGTAACTGGTTAAAGGCGCACACCAGGGAATTACGAAGGCCCTGTTGCTGCTCCTCCAGCTCCTTCACCCGCAGCCGCAAGGACGCGACTTCAAAATTCGAATTAGAAATAGCGGTTCCCATTGCGATTTCAGAACAGCAAATGACACACCTGTAGCGCCTGGTAAGTGTCCAGCCGCCCCCATCCCAGTTCCGGATCGAAGATGAGCTTGGTGTGCGACAAGCCCGAAGCAACAGTCGCTGCCGTGCAATTTCCATTCGCTCCGAGCATCAGCGCGGCAGTGCCGCTGACTAGTGGCGTGCTGAAGGAAGTACCCCACCCTGCCGCATAAGTTCCCCACGGATAGGTGCTCATGACACCTTCCCCGGGTGCGGCCATGAAAACCGGCGGCGTTCCGTAATTGGTAAATGTTGAGCGTGTGTCCTGGTTGGAAGTGGAAGCCACATTCACGACTGATGGTAAAGCGCCAGGATAAACAAAGGTGTACTCGCCGTCATTACCGGCGGAGGCAACTGAGATTACGCCTTTGCCGCTGGAGTACTTCACCGCTGTTGCTAACTCTTTGGAGTAAGTGGTGAAATCGAAGCTCATGTTCATCACGGCGGCGTGATTCGCGGTCGCATAGTAGATGGCTCGCAGGACATCGGACAAATAGCCCGACCCGTCGGCAGAGAATGCTTTCAACGGCATGATCTTGGCCCGCGGCGCCACGAGATGTACCAAGCCGGCAGTCATGGTCCCGTGACCGAACGCGGAGTACGGTCCGCCGTCGAGAACGGCGACAGTGCGCTGGTCCAGCACGGCAACGGTTCTCTGGTTCACCTCACCATCTTGCGCGTCGCTCAGGTTCGGAGAGGTTTGAACATCGGACATTTCCGATCCGCCACTCACGTTGCGAGTAAAGTCGTAGCCGGAAACCAAGACACTCTTCAAAACTGGATTGGTCGGATCTACACCCGTGTCGATCACCGCTACGGTCACTCCGGAGCCGGTGACCTGAAAGCTCGATTGTGCAAGCCTGGCTTGGATCAACTGATTCGCGGGCTGCATCAGATAACCTTGCCACACCGTTGCCCCGTAATACGGTGTGGGTGTTTTATCGGCGAGATAAGAACTGGAACTCGCATAAGCATTGTCGTGCGTCGCGGCAGTTTGATCGATCTCGACATCAACGATTCCAGCTTCCAGTTGAAGCTGCAGCAGTCCGGTGACAGGGTTCAGAATCGCCGGAAATGTGATCAGAAACAATTGCCCTTGCGGGTCGCCCAGGTTGCGAACCACGTTGCAGCGCAACACCAGACAGGTGAGATTAATCCCCGGCAAACCCAAAGAATCCCGTACGATCAGACGCGTTTGCGCCTGTGCCGCCGGGGCGCACGTCGAAACGAGAACCAGCAACAGGCAGGCAAAAAGCCCATAGTTCCTGAGATTAAATTCGCGTTTCCCTATCACCGCCATGATTTTCTCCAGTGTTCGATCGAGTCTAATGGGGAAGCTATTTTTTCGCGACTAACGGCTGTAACCTTTCCCGGTAACCCAGGCCTGATCTCCTTAGTAACCATTCGTTACAAAGCATGCAGCCGAGGGAGAGCAATGCGAAGGGAATTGTCGCCACAGATAGAAATTGAAAGATGCAGGGTTTCCTGCGCGTCAAATTCGAGCTGAAACTCGCCCTGCGAATTGGGGGTGGTTTCGAGAATCGGCAGTCCGCGCACTGTCCACAGGGTTATCTTTCCTTCGCTCAACGCTCTTTGTGGAGTTCTCGTGTTGAGAACCTGGCCGGTAGCAAGAATCCTGCTGGACCGGGGCGCTTGTTCGAGGCGCAAATCGACGGTCAGATTCTCGCCTTCGTAAACTAGCTGCCGTGGCGCGGATGCACCCGAGCGGAAGCCCGGCAAAGGCTGCAGAAAGCTGTCAAACACAGGCATAACAGCATCGGCCGGGGCCGCAAACGTTGCCGTCGTGAATTGCAGCTTAAGCCGCCTGACGAGTTCTTCCGGTGGTGCGTATGCTATCTCATGGATCGCGGCGACTCGCAGGCCATCCCAGATGTCGCGAGCATCCAGGCAATCCTTGCAGCCTCGCGAAAGATGCGCCTGAATGTCGTTTGCCTCTCGCGTATTTGTGACGCCGCGAACAAAATCGGCCCAGGTCTCGTCTGAAAAATGCATTCTTCCCCTCAGCATTCAGAAAACTACGATCTGGTGAGAAAGGGCCACTCGCTCGATTAAAAATATAGGGTGAGTGATAATTTTTTACTCCTTTCCTATCAATAGGAAAGGAGCCCAATAGTAGGGGTGGGGCCAGTCGTTCCGCAGGTCGAGCATGGCATGCCGCAGGGCAGCGGCTTTGGACGGCCCGTTTTGCCAATGACGGTAAAATGCGATCATGAACTCCTTTGTGCTTTCGTCGTGAACATCCCAGAGGCTCAGCACCAGCGACTGTGCGCCAGCCTGGAACAGACCACGAACCAGTCCCATCAGTTCATCGCCGGGACTCACCACGTTCATCCCCGTAGCACAGCCGCTCAAGGTGACAAGTTCAACGGGCAATTTAAGGTGATAAAGGTCGTACAGGCTCAGATACGAATTTCCCAGGCGAATAGAAGAGAACATCGGATTGTCCTGGCGAAAATACCCATGAGTTGCAATGTGCACTAATCGGCTCAATTTGCCTTCCCGCCGCAAAACATCTTCCGTGGCGGCAGAGCCTAAGAAGAGTTTCGCGTCAGGCAAAACCGAGCTCAAAGAACGCACCTCATCCAGAATCGCAGGCGCTTGCGCATCGTCGAGGCCGAAAATCAGGGAGGTCCCGGCTTGGTTAATTTCCTTGGAGCGGCATAGCGTATAGACGCTCGCGCTCGGCGCGTATGAAACCGAACAACGATCGATGAGGTATGTTTCGCCGTCATGCAACGCATGAAAGGGGATGTAGTGCAAAAGGCCATGCGGCAGGACTACAACGTGCCGATCCCCAAGCAGATCAGAGATTGGCGCAATGAGTTCCTCGTACAACCCTTTCAAATGGACAAGAGTTGAAGCAATCATGGATTCTTGAAAAGTTTTCACGTATTGCGGATCTAAGCGGAATTTTGAGAGTTGAAACTGGAGTAATCGTAGGAGTTTCTTAATTCTCGACTGAACCGTCACCGGGCGAATCTCAAGTGCGTCCGCGGTGAGAGCGCAAGCTACGTACCGGTCCTGGATCGAAAAATATTCCAGCAAAACGGTCCCTGCCGGAATTGCACTGCGAATCTCCTCGAGAGAGACTTCGGCCGGAGAGATGAACCCGGCTTGGCTTGCCTCAAAGGCGGTGGCGTCTTTGAGTGCCCGTAACAAATCATTTTCGCGAACCCGCGCTTCCTGTTCGAGTTTCTGTATACGTGCGGCAGATCGTTCCTGCGGACCCAATTGCTCACGCTCAATCAGGTTGTAGTACCAGTTCAGTTCTTCGCGGAGAGTTCGGATTGAGCGCACGAGCTCACTTTGCCCAGAGTCGGCCTCTGTCGGTTGCTGCAGAGGCTGCATCAAACTGTCGGTCAGGCTGCGCGATTTTGACTGCTCGACGTAGGTGAAGGCTTCTTCCGGACGTGCGTTGTTAATGCAGATTTGTGCGAGATGCTCGTACACCTCGAGTTTGTTCTCGAAAAATGCGATTTTCAGCTCTTCTCCGCGAAGGCTCGCACGGAGCAACTCCAATGCATCTCGAGCCCGGAGGTATGAGTTATACGCGTTCTGTTCATGGTTTGTAGCACGCTCGATTTCGCCCCAAATAAACTCGGTTTGATACGTCAAGATGCGCGATTGAAGCTTCGCCAATTGATCGCGTGCGGCTTCGCAATGCTGGCGTGCGGCAAGAACGTCATTCATTTTCAAAGCAATTCGAGCCAGAAGCAGGTCCGCAAGAACTGCTTTGGCCGGGAGCGCCGAGCTTCGAAAAAATTCTCGGGTTGCGAGCGACAGTTCTCGCGCCTCAAAAAGCCGCCCTTCGTTGAACAACACGAGAGCTTGATAAAGATCGATCAGGGAAGGCCACACCTGATTCTGCTCTTGTAAAAACATCTCTCGCGCTTGGCCGAATAGCTTAATGCCCTCGAACGCCTGACCCTGGCGGCTTGCAGCGATAGCGGCAAATGTCAAAGCCTTGGCGGCTTCATATCCAAAACCCAATTGCCGAAAGCTCTCATGTGCGCGGCGTCCCAGTTCGGAGGCGTCAGAAACCAGGTTGAGCTCAAGATAAATTTCTGACAGGTCCAGGTTGCACAGCGCCGATTGATACGCATCTCCCGCTCGTTTCGCGCTGTTCGACGCCTCACGCAGCATCTGAATTGCACGTCCGTACTCGCCTCGGAGGAAGTACAGATAAGCGATGTTGTAATCTGCGTAAGCGACAAGAATCGGCATGCCTTTCTGTAGACAGTACTGGCGTGCCGTTTTGTGAAATTCAAGTGCGCGCGCGAAATCATTCAGACTGATATAGCAAAGCGACAGATTGCTGAGGACTGCCGCCATCCCTTCCGCATCCTCATGTGCGGCGAGGCCCTGATAGGCACGCTCGTAGCACGCGAGGGCTTCGGTGAAGCGATCCTGCCGGTGAAAGATGTTTCCAATATTGATTTCCAGGCGAGCCAGACGCCACGTATTTTGCTCTCGAGAAAAGATCTCTCGGGCGTGCTCGCCGGCTGCTAGGGACTCGTCATAGCGTCCCAATAAGAGCAATGGCTGAAGGGAACTGCTTAACGTGCGGGCAAGCTGAGACTGCTCGCCAGCCTGCTCGAACAGCGATGCAGCGCGCTGGTGCATTTCTATCGCTGCGGCGGGCTGGTCAGAGACGTACAGGGCATTGCCCTTGGCACGCAGAGCTTTGGCCAAACCAACTTTCGTTTCTCGTACTTCGGCTATGAAAATTGCCAGATCCGCGAGGCTGTGGGCACGAGCCGTATCGATCCGCACGTCCTGCCACACACGGTCAGCAAGGCTCGAGATAATCTCACCCCACTCCAAAAATGGATTCTGAAGAACAATTTCTTTTCGACTCTGCTCGTCTCGGAGCGCCAATAAACGCTCAATCGTCGCGTCGGCTTCGGTCTGCAGACCAGCTTTGGTACCCACTCAAAAGCCTCTCTTCTCGAGCTCTCTTCTGAGCTTTGCCAAGCACCGGCCTCGAATGAAACCGATTGACCCACTTGCGAGATTCAGGTCTTCGGCAATGAGGTTGTATGGCCGGGGCGGAGTTTCGAAAAACAACATGCGGATAAGGTTTGCGCAGCGCGGCGGGAGTTTCGAGATCGCATTGCGCAGCATTTGTTCTCGCTCTAGCTGTAGAAACAAATCTTCAGGAAGCTCAACGTTGGCCGCGGGGAAGTTCTCGCTTTGATCATCTATCGGTACTTCGGCTTGCGAGCTGTGTTTGTGGCGCAGACATTTGTGATAGCAGGTCTGCATCAGCCACTTTGCCAACGCCCGGGGTTCGCGAAGTTTGGGTAAGTCCGTCAGCAGATCGAGGCAAACCGATTGGAAGATATCGGCTGCTTCCTGGTATAAGCCGAGTTTGATGGGAATAGAAAAGATCAGGTTTTTGTATTTTTCAAGCAGCGCGGACCAAGCCTCCTGATTGCCCTTGCGGCACTCGGCAACGAGACGCTCATCCGTCCAGTGCTTTTGCGTTTCAGGTTGCTTCCTGGCCGCCGCGATGCTCATCGGATGGCTGCCTTTTCGATGCCGCGTATGTAAAGCTGATCGGCGTCCCAAAGCGTATAGGGATCGAGTAGTGCCGGGTGAAAGTTGCCCACATCTTTCTTCGCGCCGACGAGCACGTCTGGGGTGGCCAGAAAAATGAATGGCAAGTTTGCCGCGATTATTTCTTGCACATGATCGTACAGCTGCTTTCGTTTCTGGTAATTCAATGTCACCATTTGTTGTTGCATCAATTGGTCGATCTCATGCTCCCAATCGGTTGCAGGTTGAGTTTCTCCCAAGTGCCACAGGTGGCTGCTGCCATTCGAAAGCCACACGTTCATCTCCGGATTGGGGTCGGCATCTCCGCCCCCGAGACCCATGATCGCGGCATCGTAATCGAAGCTTTGAAAGACGCGGTCCAGCATGGCGCGAAACTCCAGTGGGACGACATGGACCGCTATACCAAGGTGCGATAGGTCATCTTGCACCAGCGTTGCCATCTTCATCCGCTGCGCATTCGACGAACTGCTGATAATTGTGAATTCAACCGGAGCGCCCGAAGCATCTTGCAACTGGCCCGCCTTGTCCCACGAAAATCCGGCTGATTTGAGCAATTGCCGAGCCGCATCCAGTGAATGTTGTGGGTGAGGGATTGCAGCGTCGACCCACCTGCGGTTACCAGGTCCAACATTTCCCCACAGTGCTTGGCCGCGCGAGCTATAAACCAGCCGGACTAACGAATCGCGGTCGATCGCTGCGGAAATAGCTCGGCGAAAGTTCAAATTTGCAAACCACGCCTGCTTGCGTGCAATGGAGTCCAGCTTTTTGCCCCTGAGGTCATTAAGATTGAAGACCAGAAAGTTGTACTCCAAGCTGGGCCCCAGATCTGTAAGTTCGAGGTTGAGGTGGGACGCGTCGCGCTGTAACAAAGCATAATTCTCGGCACTTAGGCGGCTGATCACATCAGTTTCCCCAGCTTCGAACCGCATGAGTTGCGAATCCTCGCCGCCCACGAACAGGAAAGCCAGTTCATTCAGGTAAGGTAGGCGACGGTTATCGTGATCGATTTTCCAGTAGTAGGGATTCCGTTCAAGCACCAGGCTTTGTCCCGGAATGTACCGCTTGACCCGGAAAGGGCCCAGGCCAACAATCTGATCCGGCGGAGCATTCAAACTCCAAACCTGATCGAAGTGTCCGTCGTGAAACGGTTTTTCCAGAATGTGTTTTGGCAGGATTGCGAAGCCGTCGAACAGTCTTTCGGCTGCGGCGTACGGGCGCGGCAACACAAACTGTACGGTGTACTGGTCGAGCTTGGTGATGGTTGGTGGTTTGCTGTCAATGATCAGCAGGTCACGCTGTGGTGAACCAACAGATTCGTCAAGGTAAACTGCGAACGAAAACAGCACGTCATCGGCATCGAAGGGGTGGCCATCCGAGAAGCGAATGCCTTTGCGAAGATGCAAAACAAACGTGCGGCCGTCCTTTGAAATTGTCCATGACTTGGCCAATGCGGATTCTGTCTGTTGAGAAGCCCGGTTGATTTCAATCAGGTCTGCGTTGATCCTGCCGATTACCTCGCGGGAAACTGAATCGGTCGCGGTGACCGGGTTGAGTGTTTTCGGTTCCGCCCGCTCTCCAACCACCAGCCGGCCGCCATACTGACCAACAACGTCTTCCAGGCGATCGACTTCCTCGCTGGAACTTGTCGCTTGCGCCGTCGCTATGACGGGCAGATAGCTGGCGCCAAAAAGGCACACGACTGCGGTAAAGTGAGCGGAAGGTTTCATAGCACGCCTCCTCCGCAGAACCGAGACTTATGATGATTTTAACGAGTAACGAATCGTATCAGCTAGAAGCCAGTAGATTACGGAAGTAATGACCAGCGCGACGGCCGGCGCGAATAGCCAGCTGCAGGATCTCAACACGCTGTACTGCTGGAGGACGCTCAACATGTTGCCCCAACTGGGAGTCGGCTCACTCACACCTAGTCCAAAAAACGACAAAGTGACTTCGGCCGCTACGTATTGTGGAACCAACAATGCCGCTTGCGTCAGCAGGACTCCGAGTATCTGGGGCAGCACGTGGCGCCGCAGCAAATAAAAATCGGAAGCCCCAAATCCACGGGCGGCTGAGACGTAATCGCGCGTTCGGGCGCTGAGCACCACACCTCGGATCAACCGCGCCGGCCGCGCCCAACCAATGACTGCGATCACGGCGATCAAAAGCATGAAACTCATCGTTGCGCTGACGTGTAGTGGAAGGAGAGCACGAACAACCAACAAAAAATACAGCCATGGCAAAGCGAGGAACAGTTCGGCCGAAGCCATCAATGCCTCATCAATCCAATTGCCGTAGTAACCGGAAATCGTCCCAATGATTGCTCCTGCCAGCAGTGTTACGAAAGCTGCAAGCAGTCCGGCCGCGAGCGATATCTGCCCGCCATATAACAAGCGCGAGAGTTCATCCCGGCCAAAAGAATCCGTTCCGAGCAGAAACATCTGAGCCGGCGCGTCTACGCCGAACAAATGTAAATTCGAGTTGAAAAGGCCGAGTAGCTGGTGGTCGTCACCTCTGACGAACCAATGAACCGGATATGGCCTGGAGAAGTCCTCGTCGAGTGTGCCCTGGCCAGTGGTCTCAGCGTAAATGAACGGTCGAAAGTGAACTTTGCCGGAATAATTGAAATGAACGCGCACCGGCGGGGCGTAAGGCAGTTCTCGATTCTGCGTCTCGGGATTATAGGGCGCGATGAAACCCGCGAACAAGACTGCAAGATGCAGGCCAATCAAGGCGACGATCAGAAGTCGCGTTTGAATTTTTCTTCGCATGCTAATCCTGCGCTCCAGTCCGGATACGCGGGTCGGAGACTAACAGGAGCAAGTCCGCAACGAAGTTGCCGCCGATCATAAACACTGCGGACAACATGGCGCCCCCCACAACCACAAACAAATCACGGGACAATGTAGCCTCGAGAATCAGCGGCCCTAATCCCGGCCATCCCGTGATCACCTCCACTAGCAAGGAACCGCTTACCAGCGCTGCCAGAGAGAATCCGAATAGCGAGATCGCGGGGTTTGCGGCCACAGGGAGGACGTGGCGAAACAATATTCTGACCGGCCCGATCCCTAGCCCGCGAGCGGCCCGGATGTAGGGTGCTTCGAGAACCTCCACAACACTGCTGCGTATGTGCTGCGCGATGATAGGCAACCCGATTAACACGAGAATGGCCGTCGGCAAGGCGATGTGGAGCAAGATATCCTTCACTCGGGCGAGAGTGGAGAGGTCTTCGGATCCAAGAGATTGCATCGCTCCGACCGGCAACATGCGGGTGTGTACGGCGACCACGAGCAGAGCGACCGCAATCACAATTTCAGGAATTGAAATAAGCAATGAGCTTGCGACGGCGGTGATCTTATCCAGCCTTCGACTTGATCCTGTGAGTACACCCACTGGAACTGCCAAGATCCAAGTCAACAGCATCGCAGTAATGGTTAGTAATAGCGTGTTCCCGGCGCGCGTCCACAGCAGCGATGCGACCGGTGTGCTGTAAGCGATGGAATAGCCGAAATCTCCCCTGGCGGCAGCCTCCAGCCACCGTCCGTATCGCAGCGCGATGGGTTGTTCTAGTCCGTATCGCGCGTTCAGAGTTGCTATGGTTTGTTGCGAGATCTGCGGATTCAGCCGCAGGTCTTCAAAGTATGTTCCGGGAGCCAACTCGCTAAGCAGGAAGCAGAGCGTCGAAACCCCAATCATCAATAATAGAGCTCGCAAAAAGCGACGAAGGAGATAGTTCATGTCGTCGTACCTGCTTTAGCTGAGAAAACCGATTGAGACTTTGTCCATGAGGCTGTGAGCTTCCTGGTTTCGGGATGGTCGGGGCTGCCAAGGATCGCAGAGGCAGTCCCTTGTTCAACAATTTTTCCTTGGGACATAACGGCGATGGTGTCGGCAATCCTTGTGACTAGACCGAGGTCGTGTGAAATTAAGAGATAAGCTAACGAGTAAGTAGCTTGCAGCTCGAGCAACAAATTAGCAATTTGCGCTTGCGTAGAGAGATCAAGACCCGAGAAGGCCTCGTCCAGGATGAGTACCTTTGGTTCAATGGCCAGTGCTCGCGCGATAGCGATCCTTTGTCTTTGCCCACCGCTGAAATTCATCACGTTCCGGTCTGCCCAAGCTGGCGAGAGTCCCACCAGATTCATGAGTTCTCTCGATCGCTCACGCCGCTGTTTGCGAGCACCTCGCTTTTGAACCACTAGCGGCTCTTCGATCGCCTCCGCGGCGGAGAAATGTGGATTCATGGAAGTAGCGGGGTCCTGAAAAATCAGCTGTATGCTCGTTCGCTCGCACCGAAGCGCAGACCCGCGCAGCACAGAAATTTCCTTGTCCTCTAACCAAATTTGGCCGGCGGAAGGCCGTTCCTGGCGGCTGATGCAGCGTGCAACCGTTGACTTTCCCGAACCCGAGCTTCCAACCAGGGCCAGAGTTTGTCCGGTGGCAATTTCGAAATCAATTCCATTCACTGCAAAAATCTTCGTTCTCTTTCGCCAAATTACTGCCCGGCGCCAATACTGCTTGTACAGACCGCAGACGCGTAATGCCATTGACTTGTGCGGGTCAGTTAACATATTTGAAGCAGGAAACATAATGTCCGGGACCGGTCATCAACTGTTTAGGAAAGTTACATTTGCAAACCTGCATCCGGTCACCGCAACGTGGCTCGAAGCCGCAACCTGAGGTCACACTTGTGCGATCCGGTGGTTCGCCGCTTATCGTTGCCAGCGCGAGTCGCGAGCCGCGCGCCGAAGCAAGCGCAGGACCGTCAGCCAACCCCAGCAAAGCTTGGGTATAAGGATGCAGTGGTTTTTGCATAACGTCGCGCGTGTTCCCCTGCTCCACAATGCGTCCGGCGTACATCACCATCAACCGATCTGCGAAGCTGAACAAAAGACTCGGATCGTGTGTGATAAAGAGCAATGCAATCCCGTGTCGCCGCCTTATGTTAGACAGCAGCTGTAAAATTTCATCTTGCAAGGGGCGGTCGAGCTTACTGGTCGATTCGTCGGCGACAATCAACGCTGGCCTGCAGGCAATCGCTTGCGCAATTGTGATTCGCTGACGTTGCCCTCCACTAAGCTGATGGGAATACGCCGAGCCCACCTCTTCAGGATCGTCAAACCCGACCTCTCGCAATAGTTCCTGAACACGGCCAATTCGTTGTGCGCGTGTCAGTGCGGTGTGAGCTTTCAGAACTTCGGAAATTTGCGCGCCGACCCGCATGACGGGATTGAGTGCCAGAGCAGGGTCCTGCGGGATCAGTACAATTTCTTTGCCACGCAGTTTGCGTAGTTCCGGTTCGCCGACACCGAGCAAATCGCGTCCAAGAAAACCGACCGTTCCACTCTCATAGTGCGCGTATTCCGGTAACAACCGGAGAAGGGCAGAAGCTAATGTGCTCTTCCCGCAGCCGGACTCGCCCAGGACTCCGATGATCTCGCCAAAGCGAATATCAAGGCTGGCACACTCTAATGCTTTTACCGTCGGTTGACCCACAGGAGAATAGGTGACGCTGAGGTCACGAATTTGTACGAGATTCTCCCCGGTCATGGCCCTGAAGTTCCCCACCCGAGAAGTCTCCCGCAACTGCAGAGGGTGTCACAATTGTCCAAAGTAACCTGGCGAGCGGAGCGTGCTTTTCACGGGATTATGAGTGTATCCGGCATTACCGAGTGTTGTCCGGTTGTCACCAATGATGACGGTTTTTCCGGATATGACGTGGCGAGCCGAAGGACGATATTCGGCGCGCCGCTGTAAGCCAACCTCAAGGCGGAGTCATACAAAGGCTGAGGTCCTTACTCGGGTGGAAAGTTCAAGCGGAGTCCTGCACGATAGAGAATCGGAGGGCTGAGGTTGACTATCGGTGTACGCGCTACCGGATAACGTTCATCCAGCAGGTTCTCGGCGGCGGCGAATAGTTCCAGATGGCGGTTGAGCGCACGACCAATTTCGAGGTCCATCGTGTAGAAGCGATTCAGCGGCAGCGTGTTCTGATCATCATCATATTGCTGCCCGGCAAAACGCCCTTGGACACTCAATAGAAGCCGCGAAGGGTTCCAGTAGCGAGCCTCCCACGTGAAAACATTGCGTGGGATCTCGGCCACATTTAGGCCGACCAGAGAGACTCCACCCGCAGGGACGGGGTAGCTGAGCACGCTTGCGGGGGTGTATTCGTACCCTGCGGAGATCTGAATATCGTGCCCAAGGTAACTTACGCCATCAATCTCGAACCCGCGCGAACGCGTACGCCCGAGGTTCTCCTTTTCTCGCGTGATCAGCGAGGGAGTCGAAGAGAGTGTGACATTCTGGACAGGATTGACGATATTGCTCCAGAAAAAGGTTCCGCGCAACTCCAGTTTGCGATTCCATCCACTCACACTCATCCCGGCCTCGGCGCCTGTTAGCCGCTCGGCAACGAGCGAAGGGTTGTTGTAGGTCAGAACGCTTCCCAGTCTGAACGTCCGATACAGCTCGTTCAGAGTCGGGGCACGGAAAGCGCGGTAGATGGCTCCGGTAAGCGAAACATGGCTGTTCAACGATCGCAGAATAGAAATGCGTGGATCGAATGCCGTATCGCCGCGGCCTGGATAGATTGCACTGGGTGATGGGCACGAGCCGGAAGCGGGAGTGCAGATCGAACTGGCATCGAAATTGTTCCAGTCATCGAAGCGGACGCCCAGAATTATGGTCCACTTCTGGTGAAAGCGCAGAATATCTTCGCCAAAAAGCCCAAGAGTGCGTTGGCGTCCACCGGCAGCGTTGTCGCGTGTGTGTGTCCCTGTGCTAAAAAGTTGCTCGTCGCTAGCGCCCATGACTTCCAGCAGATCCAGACCAGCGATAAGCGTCTGATTCTTGCCAAGCACATGCATCCATTGGGCCCCGCCCCCGCCCACCTGTTCGGGAACGTGCTGAAGATCGGTGAGTGACTCGCTGTCGCGATTGCTGGCAATGGAGGAAAAAACCTGATCATACTGTTGCACGAGACCGTAGGCGCGAAGAGTGATGGAACTTTTGCTATCGAATTGCTGATCGAGGCCAACATCACCCGCCCCCATACGTGTGCTATTAGTTTGAAGCGACGTGCCATTGTTGCGCAATTCAGTGAAGAAGCTGCCACGTGCAAAGACCCTGCCGGCTGTACCCATTTTGTAGCCCACGGTGAGATCCACCGTCGCATCTTCGGAGTTGGCGGGTGTGTCAATCGTGCCGCGTAGAGAAAGGGGAACAACAATGAAGCCATCGGTGTGAAACATCTCCGAAGCAAGGGAGAAATCCCACTGTTTAAGATGGGTTCCAGCCCAGAAAGAAAGATCAGGCGTGCGCTGATTTCCGTAAGAAAAATCGAGTCGCACAGCTGGACTTTGTGGTTGCCGGGTGAAGAACTGGATCACACCGCCGAGCGCGTCACTGCCATAAAGATTGGAGGCTCCGCCGCGAAATACTTCAATGTTCGTGAGTGCCTCCGGAGGAACTCGATCCCAATAAACCCAGCCCCCAAAAGCGTCCACCAGGGGGATACCATCCTCAAGCACGAGAGCCCGGCTCGCTGCCGTGCCACCCACTCCCCGCAGAGAAACGCCTTGGTTGGAAGCGTTGGCAGTACGGCTGCTGGAGCGCCGAAACAGCGAGAATCCGGGAACCTGCCGCAAAACATCGTCTATGCGCACAGCGGGCGCTGCATTGAGATCGGCAGTCGAAAGCAGAATGGTGCTGCCGGGGCTCTCAGATAGGTGGAGCTCAGTTCGTGCTGCGGAAACCGTGACCCGCTCGCTTACCGACAGAGGGTGCAGGACGACTTCGACGCGAGCTGTGCCGTCGGCATCAATGTTCCAAGACTGATTTCCGGGAGCGAATCCTGCGGCGCTGATTTCGATAGTGCCGCTGTTCCCGGGAACTTGCGGAAAAACGTAACAGCCTTTTTCGTCCGAGATGGTGCTGGAACGATATTCGCTGCTTGCCAGGATTACCGAGGCGTGCGCGATCACAGCGCCGAGCGGGTCTCGAATCATACCTTCCACGCGGGCGCTCTGCGCGGCGAGATTTGCTGTGAGGGACCCAAGGCAGATGAGCATGGAAACAAAGGGTCTGGGACGATGTTTCCGCACGAAACTCAGGCGTAGGCGAAGCAAACAAAAGTTCACAAGGAGTCTTGGAAGACGGATGTCAATGTCTGTTTCTTGGGGGAACAGTGCGTGGAGGTTACTTTACCCACATCAGTTGGCACGGAGCCGTGATGCTGGTCACGTGATCGTGTGAGCTCCTGATTAGTCTGGCTGCCCGGCTTTGGGGAAGCGATGCCAGATCTGTGCAAAACTACTGAACCCTTCCCGCCAGACGTAAATCTAGAACGTGTCGCGGTCTAAGCGTCATCTCACAACTCCGTGGAGCTCACGGGCGCACTTGTTCTCGTACCTAATCAACTGGAATCAGCAACCATCTCAAGAAAAGGAGACCTGACATGCCATACGTGAAAGTAGGAAAAGAAAACTCTGCCGATATCGAGCTGTACTACGAGGATCATGGGTCTGGTGATCCCGTGGTCCTTATCCATGGATACCCACTAAGCGGCGCATCGTGGGAGAAGCAGGTTCCTGTGCTGCTGTCCTCCGGTCATCGCGTAATCACATACGACCGAAGGGGCTTCGGACAGTCCAGCCAGCCTACCGCCGGATACAACTACGATACCTTCGCAGAAGACCTGCATAAACTGATCACCCATCTCAAGCTGCGCAATTTCGCGCTGGTCGGTTTTTCCATGGGTGGAGGTGAAGTGGCCCGCTATATCGGAAGATACGGATCGAAGGATGTCAGCAAGGCTGTGATCATCGGCGGGGTGCCACCGTATTAAACGGCAGACAATCCAGAAGGCGTTGATGCGACTATCTTCCAAGATATCGAAAAGGCCGCTTCCGCCGACCGTTACGCCTTCTTCACCGAGTTTTTCAAGAACTTCTATAACACCGATGTTTTGTTAGGGAAACGGATCAGCGAACCGGCCGTGCAGGCGAGCTGGAACGTTGCCGTCAACTCTTCGGCATTCGCAACGGTTGCGTGTGTTCCCACCTGGCATGAAGATTTTCGCCAGGATCTCTCGCGCATCGACGTTCCGACACTAGTGATTCATGGCGAGGCTGATCGCATTGTTCCCATTGCCGCAGCCGGGCAACGAACCGCCAAGCTCGTTTCGGGAGCACGCCTGGTGACGATCAAAGACGGACCGCACGCCGTTGTTTGGACTCATGCCGAAGAAGTGAATGCGGAATTGGTACAATTCCTCGCTTCAGGCAGGACCTCAACGGCCGGCAGGAAGGCTGTGGCGTAACCGGAGGGAATTCGTCGCTTGATCATTGTGGGTGTTGCCGAAACGCGACACCCTTACCATTTTCTGCGGAGTTAATCGCCCGTCTTGACGTTAGTCGTTATAACGAATAATGTAAATGTCATGACGGGACGCTCTCCCTCCAGGAACAAGGCAGGCTCCCCCTCGGTTGAAGAAAACGCATTTTTGGACCTTCTCCGTACCTGCGATTTATTGTCGCGCGGCCCAGTTCAGGTCCTCAAAAGGGAAGACCTCTCAGCCACGCAATACAATGTGCTCCGCATTTTGCGGGGAGCGCCCGAGGGGTTGGCGTGCGGGGAAATCGCTGACCGGATGATTACGCGTGACCCTGATGTCACTCGCCTGCTGGATCGCTTGGAAAAGCGAGGCCTGGTCTCGCGTATCCGGGAACCCGGAGACCGGCGCACGGTAAGAACGCGTATCACCCCAGCGGGACGCAAACTGCTCGGTCGCCTGGATGAGCCGGTGCAAGAGATTCATCGTAAACAACTGGGCCATTTGGGGAAAGCGCAACTTCGGGCGCTTGCTGAATTGCTGGCTGCCGCGCGCATCAATGTGACTTGATCGTTTCTTTTTTTAATCTAATATAATCGTTGAAACGAATATCGTGATAACGCATCTAATACTGACGGGAAAGGAGAACTAGCATGGCGACGGTGGCTGTACCGCAAACTTCAACCACTACCTGGAATCTTGATCCGGCGCATTCCTCGGCCGAGTTCAAAGTGAAACACATGATGATCTCAAACGTGAAAGGGCACTTTGCAAAGCTCTCTGGGGCACTAAGCCTTGACCAAGCTGGGCTGCCCGGTTCTCGCGTTGAGGCTACGATTGACGCTTCTTCGCTCGAAACCCGAGATCCGCAACGGGATGCCCATCTCAAAAGCCCGGACTTTTTTGATGTGCAGAAATTCCCGACGCTGGCCTTCAAGTCCACTCAAGTTAGCGTCGTAGGGGATGGCGAATTGGCCGTCGAAGGTGATCTCACAATTCACGGCGTAACCCGTAAGGTAACCTTTTCGGTCGAAGGGCCGACGCCACCAAGCAAAGATCCGTGGAGCAATACCCGAGTAGGCGTTTCGGCGACAACCAAAATCAACCGGAAGGACTTTGGGCTAACCTGGAACGCAACTCTCGAAACCGGCGGCATTCTGGTTGGCGACGAGGTAACGATCACCCTGGATGTTCAGTTCATAAAGGCTTAATGATTCGCTTCCGCACCGCAATTTATGACGCCGTGCGGGGAAGAAGGAAACTATGTCACTCCGACCTGTCAGACAGATCATTCAACCGAAACCAACCATCGAAGGCGCGGGCGTGAAGCTGCAACGCGCCTTTGGATTCGGCAAAACCAAAGACTTCGATCCATTTCTTTTGCTGGATGATTTTCGCAACGAGAACCCCGATGATTATCTTGCGGGGTTCCCGTGGCATCCGCACCGCGGCATCGAAACGATCACCTACGTGCTGGCGGGAAGTGTCGAGCACGGCGACAGTCTCGGCAACAAAGGAAAGATGACTGCCGGCGACGTGCAATGGATGACGGCAGGAAGCGGCATTCTGCATCAAGAGATGCCCAAGGGCGATTCTCACGGCAGGATGCACGGCTTCCAATTGTGGGCAAACTTGCCATCCTCGTTGAAGATGACGGATCCTCGCTACCAGGACGTTCCTTCTAGCGCAATTCCTGAGGTCACTGACGATGACGGGACGCAAGTGCGCGTGGTCTGCGGCGAGTTCTGGGGCAAAAAAGGGCCGGTTGAGGGAGTCGCGGCCGATCCCAATTACCTTGATATCTTCGTACCCGCGGGCAAGCGTAAACGTCTTAAAGTCGAGACCACCAGAAATGCATTCGCCTATGTGTTTGCCGGATCAGGTTCATTCCGCGACGCCTCAGATCCACGCTCGGTCTTGACCGAGCAGGCTGCCGATCCCAACGCACCGGCACGCTACGATGCCAACAATCATTCTTTGGTGCTGTTTGATCGTGGAGACGAAGTGACGGTGCAGGCTGGCCCCGAGGGAATCCGCTTTCTGCTCGTCTCCGGGAAACCCATTGAGGAGCCGGTTGCGTGGTATGGTCCCATCGTCATGAACACTCAAGAGGAGTTGCGGCAGGCATTCTCAGAACTGCAAAGCGGTAACTTCATAAAGCATCGCTGAACCTCTCTGCAAGAACACCGAGTCGGACACGAGCGCGGCGGGGAAGATGTTTTCCTGCCGCGCGTTTTTTTCTGCCTACGGTTAACTCCGCTGCGTCAATAATCATGCTCCGTTTATAGCAATAACTTGACAATCAAATTACAAGGTGCACCCAACAAAATTGTGCTTTCCTCGATCCAATCCTCAGGTGTCAAAAGCTAGCTCAACAAGCGGCGCACACCTCTTCAAAACAAAAGGACGAGGACAATGAAAAAAATAGCTATGAGCTTGTTTATCGGGCTGCTGGCAATCCCAGCACTCATGTGGGGACAGCAAAACGCTTACAAGCAGACCAATCTGGTGTCGAACGTATCGGGCATCGCCAAGACTACCGACTCACAATTGCTGAACCCATGGGGTGTGGCATTCGCTGCGGGACAAGACTTCTGGGTCGCCGACAATAACAGCGGCTTCTCCACGCTCTACGACGGGCAGGGTAACAAGGACATGGGGTTGATTGTGACGATTCCCGGTGCTTCACACAATCCCAACGGCAATTGTAGTCCGGGCTGCCCGACGGGCGTTGTCGCAAACGGCAACGGCAGCTATTTCGGCGGCGGACAATTCATTTATGACACGGAAGATGGCATCTTCGCGGTGTGGACGGGAGCCAGTAACACCGCGTCAATCGCCTTCGACAATTCTGCCAGTGGCGCTGTCTACAAAGGCCTCGCCATCCTCAATAACACGTTTCTTCTGGGGGCGAACTTCAATAGCGGGAAAGTTGACGTGCTCGATCGAGATTTTACTCTCACATTCCTGAGCGGTTCGTTCACGGATCCGCACTTGCCCGCTGGCTTGGCTCCACACGGTATCACCGTGATTGGAAACCAGGTATTTGTTGCCTACGCGATGCAGGATTCTGCCAAGCATGACGCGCAGCCCGGCGCGGGAATTGGCCAGGTTGATATTTTCGACAGCAACGGCAATTTCGTGAGTACTTTTACGAGCGGAGGGAAGTTGAATGCGCCGTGGGGTATCGTGGAGACGCCAGCTGGCTTCGGGTCATTTCCGAACGCAATTCTCATTGGAAACTTCGGCGATGGCACCATCAATGCCTTCGACAACACCGGCAAATTTCTTGGTCAGCTAAGTGACACGTCTGGCAAGGCTCTGGTAAATCCTGGACTGTGGGATCTGGTCTTCGGCGGTGGCGGCAGTTCCGGTGATACCGGTACGCTTTACATCACCGCGGGTGGAGGCAATCAGCCCAACTTTCCTGCGGGAGGCAGCGCGACCGCCGTATTCGCTAGTATTGTTCCTGCAGCTGCGGTCGGCAGCCCCGATTTCTCTCTGAATCTATCCGCCCAGAGTGCGACGGTAGCGCAGGGAGGTTCGGCCACGGTCATGGTCAGCGCCAGCCCGGCGGGAGGATTCAACGGGCAGATCTCGTTGTCTTGTTCCGCGCCGGCAGGCTTGACGTGCGCCTTCAATCCAAGCAGCATTTCTCCTGGATCGAGTGCTTCGTCATCCACGTTGACCATCAGTGCAGCATCCACAGCACCGCCAAGTGGGTATGTCGCGAACGCGATGATCACTCTTCTGCCCGGCTTTGGGGTCTTTGGAACGCTTTTGGTTGGCCGAAGAAAAAAGCTGTTCAGTCGCAAAAGTGCCCTATGGATTTGTCTCGCCATAGTGCTTCTGGCCTCACTCTTTCCGCTGGGATGCGGCGGGGGTTCAAGCAATAAGTCAATGAACTCCACTGGAACTCAGGTGAACTTGATGGTGACGGGTACTTCGGGTGCCATTACTCACTCCAGCGCCGTTACAGTCACAATTCAGTGAATCAACACCGTCGGCAGGGCGCACAGTTGTGCGCCCCTGGCCTTGTTACTTGGAAACCTTGTAACCATCTAATCTCGACTGCCCATTGCTAAGCTCTTTGCGGGTTGGCAACTCCTCGGCGTACCACACTCGAGCTCGCTTCTGAGTAAATACTCCTTGCCGGCGCCAGTTTTCTGTTGTCGGTGCGGGTGAGGCGAACACGAATCAGCCAGAAAATCATCAAGAGCAGGGGCAGGAAGCTCAGGAAGTACAACATCCCGGTTTTGCGCATGAAGACGGGAAACACGTGCGCCCGCGCCAGGAATATGGAAGCTGAAGCAATGAACCAGGCAAAACACATGCGCCAAAGATGCCGCGCAATCCGTTGTGGTCCGGAAATTCCTCCGTGCACCAGCATGCGAATGTCCCCCACGGTTGCCAGCACAGCTACGGAGCCCATGAAAAAGAACGGTCCCGGAGGATATCCAAACTTATGCCCTGTCGGACTGAACACCGCCTGAGTGCCATAGGTTACTTCGAACGCTGCGATCCCAAGAACCAGCAGAAGCGCTGCCCAATCAAAGATATATATGTTTTCGGATCTGCGCCTGGCAGTCAGCCACGCAGTCATCACCAGATAGAACGTGATCGTACCGCCCAGAATGTTGCCCGGCTGCGATTTCAAGATGGCGAGGTATGTGCCGGTCGCTGACAGACCGAGCATTGAAATTACGAATAGGTCCCCGGCCAATCCATGCCCGCGCGAACCCTTGCGGAAAAACATGGCGACAAATCCGGACAACATTCCCAATGTTCCACTCGCAATGTGAAGCATCAATATCGGTGTACGCATAGCTTCGCTCCCATTAATGCCAGCAGTCGCTTTCATTTGCGTTGATAACGACCAATCAGACCGGGTCCTGATATCTGCGCAGGCGCACCGCCACGAAAAGAAATACTGCAGCCACTGCCAACCCCACCCACAGCGAGGGTGCACCCAGATACCTGGCGGGCGTCAGGTGTGTCATGGGACCCGTCGGGAACATCTCTCCCGAGGTGATGTCGGCCGGCGCCCCTCCGCCGATCAGGCGAGTGGCGATGATGTGAACGAAATGAGAAGTATGGAAGACAAGCTTCTCGATGCCTCCGATTGCGACTACGGGCAATGCTGCCCATAACAAAGTTGCGCGGCGGGCCCAACCGGAGATCAGCAGCAACCAGCAGTAGACCGGAAAAGGCCATATGGCATGCACCAGGAATATGTGGTAACCCAACAATCCCCACAATTGAAGTATCGATAACTCTCTCCATAGCGGAGCTACACTCATGCCGCTTGCGGGCAGCACGACACTACTGATCATCAGCATGAGCACGTGCATGGCAATGGTGACTGCAATCGTGAGCAGCGGCAGGAAAACCAGCGGAATGCTTGCTTTCGCCAGCACGACGCTGACATCGGAAACCGGCAGCGATTTCCAAAACAGAATGCTGCGGTCGCGGCGCTCGCCATACAGCGCATCCGCAGAATAGAAGAGACTCATCAGAATCAGCGTGCCCATCATCACGCCAGCCCCAATGTTGTAGGGAAGGGCAACAATCTCCCAGTACTTTTCCGGATCAGTAGTTGACAAGCCGCGCATTTTAGTCAGCCACACCGTCATGTTGATGAAGAACACCAAAAGAAAAACAGCCGCAACCGCGAGTTGCCCGACATAGATCCAGCGGTTTTCCCACAATTCACGCCGCACCGACCAATAGAACGGGTGCATGAGAGACAATGTTGCAGGCGCGACTTGCTGCGCTTCAAAAGATTCCGAAAGCGCACTGGTTTCCATATTCATACAGCCGCTCCTTGTGCATTTTGCTTGCCGATGACGGCCACGAATAAATCCGCAATGCTGGCAGTGCGCACGTCACCAAAATCGGTCAGCCGCTGACGCTCGACACCATCGAAGAGAAAGATGCTGCGCCCGAGCGCCGGTCGTTCGTGGATCGGCTTGAGATCCCGGGCCGCGGCGACCCTATCCGGACTCACCGTTACTTCGAGATACCGGGATTCGAACTCGTCCATGCTGCAGGCCAGCACGATTTTTCCCCGGTCGATAAACATCAGATCCGTGATCACATGTTGGATCTCTTCCACCTGATGCGTTGTCACAATAATGGTGCGGGTTCTGTCGAAGTAGTCATTCAACAGCGAATCGTAGAATTGTTTGCGGTAAAGGATGTCCAGACCAAGCGTGGGCTCATCCAGCACCAGCAATCTGGCGTCGATGGCCATTACTACGGCGAGGTGGAGTTGCGCCACCATACCCTTGGACAATTGCCGTACTTTTTTGTCTGAACGAATGCTGGTTCTCGCAAGAAAACTCTCCGCCTTGGTGCGATCGAATCGTGGGTGCACACCGGCCACATAATCGAGCAACTGGCTAACTCGTATCCAGCGCGGCAAGACGGCGACATCGGCTATGAATGAAACATCACACATGAGCTGCTGGCGCTGATGCCAGGGGTCGCGTCCAAGGACGTTCAGTTCACCCTGATATGGGGTTAAGCCCAGGATTGCGTTCAGCGCCGTGGTCTTTCCCGCCCCGTTTGGACCAATGAGTCCCAGGATGCGTCCCTCGTGCACGTGCAGGTCAATGCCGTCCAAGGCGACGGTCGAGCCGAAGTTCTTGTGCAATCCGCGTGCTTCAATTACCGCCATAGCTCAACTCTCCCTTTCATGACCGTCGTTTTGTCCCGTTCAGCAGGTCTTCGGGCGTGAGCCCAAGCCGCTGAATAGTGGCTTGAATTCGCGGCCATTCCTCCGCCAGGAATTTTTGACGCTCGCCCCGTAACAGGACATTGCGAGCGCCGGCCTTGATATACATACCAAGGCCGCGCCGCTTTTCGACCAGTTCTTCATCCACCAGTTCTTGATAACTCTTCAGAACCGTGAGCGGATTGACCCGGTATTCGGCAGCCACGTTGCGCACAGAAGGTAAAGGATCGCCCTCCTTGAGCACCCCGTCCAGGATCATCGCAATCACGCGATCGCGAAGCTGGCGGTAAATCGGCTGATTTTCATTCCACTCACGGTCCATGTTTTATCCGTTACTTGCTGTGTATCCGATCAACGATTTCGAGAATTTTGTTGGCCGTCGCCAGGAACTCGAAGTTTCTGTTTTCACCACCTGGCGGGTTCGTTACGTGCAAAGAATCGAGATTCATGCTTGCGCGGTTTGGTGACGATGTTTGGGGCACGCTCATCCCACTCCCGTTTTCGGCACGCGACATGCGGCTTCTTATGTAAACTGCGCTGCAGCCCAAAATCTCGCCCGTGCGAGACTTCAATTTCCCCACGGCGATCATGGCGTTCGGTATGCAAGTCGCAGCAATCAGGGTGAACAGAATGGAAACCGCGAGACGTGATTTCATTTCGGTGCTCCTTTCCTCAGGCCTGCGCTGCGATCACTTCACTCGCTGCAAGTCCATGTGGGCATGCATCGGCTTGTTTCCCGGTGTCAGGTAGGTCCAGTCCTCGATGTGATGGTTGGCGTCAATCATCGTGAACACCGCATGGTACATATGTCCGTATTCGTTGCCACCGGAAAGGTCCGCGAAATCAAATTCCACTTTCCTGCCGTCCGGCGATAGCTTGCCGGTCATCCGCGGCCGGTTTCCCGCGTCGCAATAGTGAACTAACGTGAGGCGATCACCGTCCAGGTAAAACATTGTGACCGGATGATCGTACTTAGCCGCATCCAAGGGTTTTCCCGCTTCTTGCATCTCGTGTACAAGGGCGTTTCCGCGCGAGGTCACGCGCATGGTGATCTCGCCAAGTGTTCCAGGCTTAACATCTTCCCGCGGCGGGTCGACGGTAATGGGGCCTTGCCAAATTCCCGCCAGGGCTTTCATCTGATCAAAACCCTTTTGCACGTCGGTTTCCGCGAAGCTGAAGGTGTAAAGCGAAATCACAATAATGGGCAGCATCAGCCGAAGACATTTCATTTTGCACTCTCCTTTGAAGCGCGTTCTCCGCTGGCTTGGCGGGCCCAACCAGGCTCAGTTTGTGGCGCTGTACTGTTATAGTTAACTATAACACTATGATTCTTGTCAAGTAGTTTCTCGAAAAAATTATTCTTGGCAAACGACCAGAAATTGCTGCGCCGCCGGAGGAAGCAGTTCAATGAACCGCGCATTCGAAAAAATCCATGCCATGAATCAAAATTCTGGATTGTACTTCCATCGCGTTCAGCCATTACAAAGAGGTCGATGAGTTCAGAGTTTAACTTTGTCGATCACGATGCGTGCGGAGTCGGGTTCATCGCTCAACTCGGCCGCACCGGCTCGCGGGAGGTGATCGAGCGCGGCCTAGAAGCGCTGCGTCGGCTGGGGCATCGCGGGGGTGTTGACGCTGACGGCCGCAGCGGCGACGGTTCGGGATTGCTCAGCGCTATACCGGACGAATTCTTCCGTAGAGTTGCACAGGAATCTGGCATTACATTGCCTCCAGTGTTCGCGCTGGGTATGGTTTTCCTTCCACCCGATCGGGCCAGTGATGCCCAACGACTCATCGCCCAATCAGCGGGAACCCGGGGCTTGGAATTTCTTGGATGGCGGGAGGTGCCCACCGATGGGAGTCTCATCGGGCCCCATGCGTTGCGGACCTTACCCATAATCCGTCAGTGCTTTTTCGGAAACCGGGACTATCGGTCGAGATTTGAATTCAACCTGTTTGCTTTTCGCAAAGAAGTGGAATCGCAAGCGCCCCCTGAAACATATTTTTGTTCTCTCTCGTCGCGAACGGTGGTTTACAAAGGGCTGTTAACTCCCGAGCAGTTGACGGCGTTTTACCCCGATTTACTTGATCCGTCCTTTATTAGTCCGTTTGCCATTTTTCACCAGCGCTATTCCACCAACACGCGTCCCAGTTGGTCGCTGGCTCAGCCGTTTCGTTTCGTGGCCCACAATGGCGAAATCAATACCATCAGCGCCAACCGGCGATGGCTCCGGGCAAAACAGGCAGACTTGCTTCGAAAGCTCGGGCTTTCGGCTCCCGTAAATCTGCTCGAACCGGGCGTCAGCGATTCTGCAAGTTTCGACAACGCATTGGAAATTTACCTGCGGCGTGGGTATCAAACGGAAGCCGCGATGTCCTGCATGGTACCTCGTGCGTGGGAGAACGATAGGAATCTGGCCCAAGAAACGCGTGCGTTTTTTCAGTCGCACGCCCACGAGCAGGAGCCCTGGGATGGCCCGGCGGCGTTGATTTTTACTGATGGGGTAAAGGTAGGAGCCAAGCTCGACCGTAATGGCCTGCGTCCGGTGCGATACATGCGTACTGCAGATGGCTTCGTAATCGTCGGATCCGAGGCTGGCATTGTCGATATTCCGGAGAACCAGATTCTGGAACGGCAGCGGCTCGGGCCCGGTGAAATGCTGATTGTCGATCCTCGAGCTGGAGATTTTTGGGGTCCGAAAGAAACTCTGGGAGCCGGTCGCTCACCTCAGGCCGTTTCTCTCCCCTGCAGCGAGATTGACGCGACTAATAAAGCGCCCGGCGGCCCGATTGCGTCTCCGCAGGTGATGGCGGCTCTCGGCTGGAGCGAAGATCAATATCGATTTCTTTTCCGGCCACTGGTCGAATCGGGGCAGGAATCCGTCTGGAGTATGGGAGATGATGCGGCGCCGGCGTTTATCTCGGATTTGCCGCGGCCGCTGTGGGACTTTTGCAAACAGCGATTTGCGCAAGTGACCAATCCGCCGATCGATCCCCTCCGCGAGTCGCACGTCATGTCCTTGAAGGTCCATCTGGACCATTCGACCGTTGTCGCTTCTCCAGTCCTCGATTCCGGCCAGCTACAAGAAATCCTCCGAAAACTGGCGCCGGTCGAGCGGTTGGACTTGACCTTCCGCGCGGCGGATGGAATCGAGGGCGCAAAACGGGCGCTAGGTAGGCTGGAAGACAAAGCGGCAAACCTAGCGGCACGAAAGATGAGGTTGGTTTTGCTGAGTGATTCGGCGGTATGTCCCCAGCGTGCCGCACTGCCCGCATTGCTCGCGCTCGCTGCGGTCTGGAAATCTATGGTTACCGCGGGCACATGGAATGTGCCCGTGATTGTGGAGACAGGTCAAATCATTGACACCCATCATGTCGCACTATTGATTGCTGCGGGTGCGAGCGCAGTCGTACCTTCCATGGCATCGCAGCAAGCGGCCATGCTGGCCCCTGACGGGATCGCGACCTATCGTAGGACACTCGAAAAGGGATTGCTCAAGGTGATGGCGCGGATGGGAATCTCCAACATCGCCAGTTATCGCAACAGCCAGCTCTTCGAGACCCTGGGCCTCGATGCCGATTTCTGCCGGCGTTTTTTTGAGGACGCCGGTCACGCGCTAGGCGGCACCGGGCTGGATGAGCTTTTGCACGATTGTCTTATCCGCCACCAGGCCGCATTCGCTCCCGAGACGAGCACGTTAACCGATCACGGCCTGTACCGCTTTCGCCATAAGGGAGAACGCCACGCGGCATCTCCCGAGTTGGTGAGACGTATGCATCGCTACATCAAATCGCCGACTAAGGAAAATTTCACAACGTTCTCCGAACTTGCCCAAGAGAGGGATCCGGTTGCCGTTCGCGATCTTGTCGATATTGTGCCTGGAGATTCATTGCCGCTTTCCAAAATCGAATCTGAGGCCGCACTGCTCAGTCGCTTCAGCACACAGGCAATGTCGCTAGGAGCGATTTCTCCGGAGACGCATCGCACACTGGCTGTCGCGATGAATCGCCTTGGCGCACGCAGTAACACCGGGGAGGGTGGGGAGGACCCAGAGTCGTATTGCGGCGTTGGCGAGGCTAATAATCGAGTGAAGCAAGTGGCATCGGCTCGATTTGGCGTTACACCAGAGTATCTGGTTGAGGCTGATGAACTGGAAATTAAGATCGCCCAAGGCGCCAAGCCCGGCGAGGGCGGGCAACTTCCGGCAGGGAAGGTGAGTGCCTACATTGCAAGGCTAAGGCATGCATCGCCTGATATGTCCTTAATCTCACCGCCTCCGCATCATGACATCTACAGCATTGAGGATCTGGCCCAACTGATCTACGATCTCCGATCGATCAATCCCCGTGCGCGGATCGGAGTGAAGCTGGTTTCGAGCACTGGCGTGGGCATCATAGCCGCCGGGGTGGCAAAAGCGGGAGCGCATGTAATCACCATCAGCGGCCACGACGGTGGAACCGGAGCATCGCCGCTCACATCTATCAAGAACACCGGGCTGCCATGGGAAGTTGGCTTGCGCGATGCGCATTGCACTTTGCTGCGCTGTGGTCTGCGCCGCCGTGTTCGCTTGCGTGCCGACGGTGGTTTCAAGTTCGGGCGTGACGTGGTGGTTGCGGCGTTGCTCGGGGCGGACGAATTTGGATTCGGAACCGCCGCCTTGCTCGCTTTGGGATGCGTGATGGCTAGGCAATGCCACTTGAATACCTGCCCAGTCGGTATCGCGACACAGGATGAAAAACTCAGGGCAAGATTTGCGGGCGAGCCGGAAATGGTCGAGAACTACTTCCGCAGCGTCGCCGCCGAAGTGCGCGAACTCTTAGCCTCGATGGGAGCACACTCCATCGATGAAATCGTCGGTGCGGTGGAGAGACTCCGTCCGCGAAATGAGCAAGCGGCGAGGGCAGTTGATTCCATTCTGCGACCGGTGCCCGTCTCCGAACAGATTGGTTTTGCCCACGAGCCGGAGAACATTTTGCAACGTGCGTTGAGAAACAGCCTTGATGAACTCTACCTGCCGACACGCGGCACGCATCGTTTCCGCATCACGACCGCTGACCGGGCGGTTGGCGCGCATTTAAGCGGAGAGATCCTCCGCAGAAGAAAACAATCTGAGGTCGTTGGTCCGGTCGATTTCGAATTCCACGGAGTCGCAGGCCAGAGTTTCGGTGCCTTCCTGATCCCTGGCATGAACCTGCGGCTGGTCGGCGAGGCCAACGATTATGTGGCAAAGGGAATGGCCGGTGGCAGCATTGCTATCTCGGGCGGCACTGACGCCTGCCTTCGTGGGGATGTGCTGGCGGGCAATACTGTCCTCTATGGAGCGACGGGTGGCGAACTGTACATCGCAGGACGAGTAGGCGAACGCTTTGCCGTTCGAAATAGCG
>Ga0070731_10000834_pt1 | contig 36341 bp, 18 predicted proteins | sample Coa_R1_2_FD_66448 | JGI IMG/M metagenome (GOLD analysis project Ga0070731, IMG submission 66448) | Surface soil microbial communities from Centralia Pennsylvania, which are recovering from an underground coalmine fire - Coalmine... | ecosystem: Environmental > Terrestrial > Soil > Unclassified ...
GTTTGCTGGTCATTTTAACACCGCAGTCCATGACCGAATGCACCAACACGGCGGAGAAACTGAAGGCGTTCGGCCATATCGAAGGCAAGCCGGTGCTCGCCAGCTGGATGGGGGGCAAGGATGTTGCCGAAGGCGAACAGATCCTGAACGCCGCCGGCATCCCGACCTTTCCCTACCCCGACACGGCCGCGCGCGTGTTTACTTCCATGTGGCGTTACGCGGATAATCTCCGCGCGCTGTACGAAACCCCCGTGCCTTCCGCCGATGCCGATGACCTCAAATCCGGCCGCGCCCGGGCCCACACCCTGATTGAATCCGTAAAAAAGAGTGGTCGCACCATCTTCACCGAATCCGAATCCAAGGAACTGCTCGCGTGCTACAACATCCCGACCGTGGTCACCAAAGTGGCGAAGACCGAGGCGGAGGCGGCGAAACTGGCTCAGGAAATCGGTTATCCCATCGTGCTGAAGCTTTATTCCGAAACCATCACGCACAAGACCGACGTCGGCGGTGTGCAGTTGAATCTCAAGGACGAAGCCGAGGTAAAGCGCGCGTTCAAAGCCATCAAAACCGCCTGCACGGAAAAGGCCGGGGCGCAACATTTTCAAGGCGTCACCGTCCAAAAGATGATCAAGCTGAGCGAAGGCTACGAAATCATCCTCGGCAGCAGCATTGACCCGCAATTCGGACCGGTGCTCCTGTTCGGCATGGGCGGCCAGCTCGTCGAAGTGTTCAAGGACAAGGCGCTGGCGCTCCCGCCGTTGAACACCACGCTGGCCCGGCGCATGATGGAAACGACCAAAATTTACAGCGCGCTCAAGGGCGTCCGCGGCCGCAAGTCGGTGGACCTCGCCGCACTCGAAAAATTAATGGTCGGGTTCAGCCAGCTCGTGGCCGAACAACGCTGGATCAAGGAAATCGACATCAACCCCATGTTCGCCTCCGCCGACGACCTGGTGGCGCTCGATGCCCGGGTCATTCTGCACGATCCGAAGACCACGGAAGACCAGCTGCCCCGGCTGGCGATTCGTCCGTGGCCGGCCCAGTACGTAACGAAATGGAAGCTGAAGGACGGGACCCCGGTCATCATCCGTCCGATCCAGCCCGAGGACGAACCGCTGCTGGTCAAGTTCCATGAAACCCTCTCCGAGGAAAGCGTGTATCATCGTTATTTCACCCAGTTGAAGCTCGACCAGCGCATTGCGCACGAACGGTTGACCCGCATTTGCTTCAACGATTACGACCGCGAAATCGCGCTCGTGGTCGAACGCAAGGATCCCAAAACCAAACAACGGGAAATCCTCGGGGTGGGCCGGCTAAGCAAGGAGCACGGCCTGAACGAAGGCGAGTTTGCCCTGCTCGTCAACGACCAGTGCCAAAAACAGGGACTGGGCACCGAGCTGCTCAAACGCCTCGTGCAAATCGGACGGGACGAGAAACTCACGCGCCTCTCCGCCGAAATCATGGCCGACAACCATGCCATGCAAAAGGTCAGCAAAAAGGTCGGTTTCAAGCTGACCGCCTGTTCCGGCAATCGTGAATATCTTGCGGAATACGTTTTTTGAGCCCCGACTCGGCCACACAAAATCAACTTCAGCCCGGCGGTCATTCCGCCGGGCTCCGACCCGGGAAGTTTCGGTCAGCAACATTTTATCCGGCCGATCACCCCTCGCGGACGAGTGCGGCGACCGCCACCGGAAAACAATTTTCGGGTTGAAACCATCCGCCCCGACAATGGTTTTTCGACATCGGGACGCGTGAAGCAACCCATGTTGCTTCTTTGGCAAAAAAGGTGAGGGCTCGCGCGGCCCGGCGGCTTATTTTGATTTCAAAGCCGCTGCGATGGCCGGTGCCGTTTCACGGCGCATGGATTTTCAACCTTTTTATCAATAAAAATGAATGCCAAACCGACGTTACTGACCGTGGACGGCAATGAGGCGGTCGCCCACGTGGCCTATCGCTTGAATGAAGTCATGGCGATTTACCCCATCACCCCGTCCTCAACCATCGCCGAGTGGTGTGATCAGTGGGCGTCCGAAGGCAGAAAAAATCTCTGGGGCACCATTCCGTCCATCGTCGAAATGCAAAGCGAAGGCGGCGCGGTGGGCGCGGTCCACGGCATGTTGCAGACCGGCTCCATCGCCACCACGTTCACGGCCTCGCAAGGACTGCTGTTAATGATTCCGAACATGTTCAAGATCGCCGGCGAACTGCTGCCCGCGGTCTTCCACGTCACCGCCCGCGCGGTGGCCACCCATGCGCTTTCCATTTTCGGCGATCACAGCGATATCATGGCGGCCCGGTCCACCGGCTGGGCGATGCTCGGTTCGGCGTCCGTGCAGGAAGCGGCGGATTTCGCCCTGATTTCCCAGGCCGCCACCCTGCGCGCCCGGCTGCCGTTCATCCACTTCTTCGACGGGTTCCGCACGTCCCACGAGGTTTCCAAGATTGAATTGATGCCCGAAGAGGTCATGCGGGCGTTGATCGATGACAAATTGATTGCCGAAATCCGCACCCGCGGCCTGACGCCCGACCGGCCGGTGTTGCGCGGCACGGCGCAAAATCCCGACGCGTTCTTCCAGGGACGCGAAGCGGCCAATCCGTTTTATGCCAAATGCCCGGACCTGGTGCAAAAGGTCATGGACGAATTCCTCCAATACACCGGGCGCGAATATCATCTGTTTGAATACGTGGGCGCGCCGGACGCGGAACACGTCCTCGTGCTGATGGGTTCGGGCTGTGAAGCGGCGCACGAAACGGTGGAGTCGCTGAACCGGCAGGGCGCCAAACTCGGCCTGATCAAGGTGCGTTTGTACCGGCCGTTCGACAGCAAACGATTTGTGGAGGCGTTGCCGCGCTCGGTCAAGGCGGTGGCGGTGCTGGATCGCACCAAGGAGCCGGGCGCCACCGGCGAACCGCTGTATCAGGATTGTGTCGCGGCGATCCTGGAAGGCATGGCCAGCGGCTGGGGCAATCTCAAGTGGCTGCCCAAGGTGTACGGCGGGCGCTACGGTTTGTCCTCCAAGGAATTCACCCCCGCGATGGTCAAGGCCGTCTACGACAATCTCGCCGCCGCCCAGCCGAAGAACCACTTTACGGTTGGCATCAACGACGACGTTTCCCACACCAGCCTGCCGGTGGACCACAACTTCTCGACCGAATCCGACGACGTGATTCGCGCGTTGTTTTACGGTCTGGGCGCGGACGGCACGGTGGGCGCGAACAAAAATTCCATCAAAATCATCGGCGAAGGCACCGGCAATTTCGCGCAGGGCTACTTCGTCTATGATTCCAAGAAATCCGGAAGCATGACGGTGTCGCATCTGCGATTCGGGCCGAAGCCGATCCGCTCGACGTATTTGATTACGCGCGCGAACTTTGTGGCCTGTCATCTGCCGATGTTTCTGGAGAAATTCGACATGGTCAAACCGCTGGTGCCCGGCGGGACCTTCCTGCTCAACACGCCTTTCTCAAAGGACGAAATCTGGTCCCAACTGCCGACGCCGGTGCAGGAATCGCTCATCGCCAAGAGGGTGAAGTTTTATGTGATTGATGCGACGAAAGTGGCGAGAGAGAGCGGCATGGGCGGGCGCATCAACACCATCATGCAGGTCTGCTTCTTTGCGCTGTCCGGCGTCCTGCCGCGCGACAAAGCCATCGAAGCCATCAAGTATTCCATCAAGAAAACCTATGGCAAAAAGGGCGAAGAAGTCGTGGCCATGAACCTCAAGGCCGTGGACAACACCCTCGAGCATCTGCACGAAGTGCCGATCCCAAACCGTGTGAACGGCAGCGGCGGATTGTTTCCGCCCCTTTCACCCGACGCTCCGGCGTTTGTGACGAACGTGCTGGGCCGGCTCACGGCCGGTGAAGGCGACGAACTGCCCGTGAGTGCGTTCCCTGCCGACGGCACGTTTCCCACCGGCACCGCCCAATACGAAAAACGCAACCTCGCCGTCGAGATTCCGGTCTGGAACGAAAAAATCTGCATCCAATGCCTGAAATGCGTGGCCATCTGTCCCCACGCCACCATCCGCGCAAAGATTTATGAACCGGCGGCGCTGGCCAAGGTGCCCGCGACGTTCAGGAGCGTGGACAGCCGCAACCCGGAGTTCAAGGGCTGGAAGTTCACGCTCCAGGTGGCCGCCGAGGATTGCACCGGCTGTTCGTTGTGCGTGGACGTCTGCCCCGCGCGCGACAAAACCGAGACGAAACTCAAGGCGATCAACATGCGGCCGCAGGCGCCGCTGCGATTGCCGGAGCGCGAGAACTGGAATTTCTTCCTCAACCTGCCCGAGTTGGACCGGCGCAAGATCAAGATGACGCAGCTCCGCCAGCAACAGCTCCTGCGGCCGCTGTTCGAATTCAGCGGCGCCTGCGCCGGTTGCGGTGAGACGCCTTATCTCAAAATGTTGTCACAATTGTTCGGCGACCGCGCCATCATCGCCAACGCCACCGGTTGTTCCTCCATTTACGGCGGCAACCTGCCGACGACGCCCTACGCGAAAAACGCCGAGGGCCGCGGCCCGGCCTGGTGCAACTCGTTGTTCGAGGACAACGCGGAGTTCGGCCTCGGTTTCCGGGTCTCGATTGACAAACAAAGGGAATTTGCGACCGAACTGGTGAAGAAACTCGCGCCACAACTGGGCGACGACCTTGTGACCGGCATCATCAATGCCGATCAATCCGACGAAGCCGGCATCTACGACCAACGCGAGCGCGTGACCGCGTTGAAACAAAAGTTGTCGAAGCCCGGCTCGCCGGAGGCGAAATTGCTGCTCAGCCTCGCCGATCAACTGGTGAAGAAGAGCGTGTGGATTGTCGGCGGCGACGGCTGGGCCTATGACATTGGCTACGGCGGCCTGGATCATGTGCTGGCCAGCGGGCGTGACGTCAACGTGCTGGTGCTCGACACGGAGGTTTATTCCAACACCGGCGGGCAGATGTCCAAGTCCACGCCGCGCGGCGCGGTGGCCAAGTTTGCCGCCGGCGGCAAGGCCATGGGCAAGAAAGACCTCGGCCTCATTGCCATGACCTACGGCCACATCTACGTCGCGAGCGTGGCCCTCGGCGCCAAGGACGAACAGACACTCCGCGCCTTTGTCGAGGCGGAATCCTATCCCGGCCCATCGCTCATCATCGGCTACAGCCATTGCATTGCCCATGGCATCGCGGTGGACATGGGCGTGGGTGCGCGGCAACAGAAGCTCGCGGTGGATTCCGGCCAATGGCTGCTTTACCGGTTCGATCCGCGCCGCGCCGAACGCGGCGAGAACCCGTTGCAAATGGATTCCCTGGCGGCGAAGTCCAAGGTGCAGGATTTTCTGCTGTCGGAAAACCGCTTTAAAATGCTCACCAAAAGCAAACCGGAGGCGGCCAAACAGTTTTTCGCCCAGGCCCAGGCCGATTCCGAACGGCGCTGGAAATTTTACCAGTATCTGGGCGGACGCGATCTGAAAACGAACGGCAACGGCGCGACCGTCACCGCGACCTCCAAACCGGCCGCCACAGCCGACCAACAACCGTAATTAATTTATGATTGATGATTTCCGATTTCAGGCAGCGTCGGCAGCCTGAACCAATCGTAAATCGTAAATCGTAAATCAAAAATCATAAATGCCATGAATTTGACCACCACTTATCTGGACCTGAAACTGCGGACCCCGCTGGTCGCCGCCGCCTCGCCGTTGTCGGAGGAAATTGACAACATCAAACGGATGGAAGACGCGGGGGCGTCGGCGGTGGTGCTGTATTCCCTGTTTGAGGAGCAACTGCGCCAGGACCGCGCCGAACTGGCGCATCACCTGGAACAGGGCACCGAAAGCTTCGCCGAGGCGCTCACGTATTTCCCCGAACCGGAGTCGTTTCATCTGGGCCCCGAGGAATATCTCCAGCACGTCGCCCGGGCCAAAAAGGCGACGCGCATCCCGATTATTGCGAGCTTGAACTGTTCCTCGACCGGCGCCTGGACGAGCTATGCGAAGCAGATTGAGCAGACCGGCGCGGACGCGCTGGAACTGAACATCTATTACATCCCGACGGACCTTGATCTGCCCGGCGCGAAGGTGGAGCAAACCTACCTGGACATCCTCAAGGCCGTGAAGTCCCAGGTGACGATTCCCGTGGCGGTCAAGCTCAGCCCGTTCTTCAGCAATTTTGCCAACATGGCCAAGCGGCTCGACACCGCCGGCGCCGACGGCCTGGTGCTGTTCAACCGGTTTTACCAGCCGGACATTGATCTGGAAACGCTGGAGGTAAAACCGAATATCCTGCTCAGCACGCCGATGGCCATGCGGTTGCCGCTGCGCTGGATCGCGATTCTTTACCTCCGCCTCAACGCCAGCCTGGCGGCGACCAGCGGCCTTCACCGGGCAACCGATGTGCTGAAGATGCTCATGGCCGGCGCGGATGTGACGATGCTCTGTTCCGTGCTCATCCGGCATGGCGTCCAGCAAATCGGCGTGATCGAGCGGGAAATGGTCGCGTGGCTGGAGGAACACGAATACGAATCCGTGGCCCAACTCCAGGGCAGCCTGAGCCAGAAGAATTGCGCCGACCCGGCCATGTTCGAACGGGCACAATACATGCGGGCGCTTTCCAGCTATCCCCTGCCCACGGTAAACCGGTAATTTCCGAATCCGGCATCCCCGCCGCGCTTCAGCCTCTCCGCCAACCGGGCGGAGAAAGCGCGGCTGTCCCAACCTTTGAATCCGCGGATGGCGTCGATGGGCGCTGATCCTTTGCGAGTCCATCCCGTCCATCCCGCCGCAGCACGATGTTGTAACAGAAAATTTTCGTTACGCACTTTTCACGGACACTTTCAGGACACGTAACCTGGCCGCCACTTTACCGCCATATCCGTGACCGAAACATTACAATCGTCACGTTTACTTTCGCCGCCCGGGCGTGGTTAAGTGGGCACGACCATAAAGGGGGGATAAACAAGAAAACAAGGACAAGGACAGTATGAAAACAAAACCGCATATCCATCAAACACACAGCACAAACCACACACTGGAAGGCTCCCGTCTGCGACCCGGAAAACCGGGGCTCAAAACCGCGCTGCTCGGCACCGCCCTCATGGCGGGCGCTCTGCTGACGGCCGCAACCGCGCCGGCGTTGCCGTTCCCGAACCAACGGGTGGGCGACATCTTCGTGATTGCGCTGGAGAACCACAATTTCACCCAGCCCAACCCGACGTCGAGCCCGCAGCAGATTTTCGGCAATCCGGCGGCGCCTTACCTCAACAGCCTGATTACCCCGGGCAACTCGAACGCGATGCAGGTTTCGTATGCCACGGCCTATTACAACGCCGGCGTGGGTGTCCATCCCTCCGAGCCCAATTACGTCTGGGCTGAAGCGGGTTCGGATTTCGGGTTTCACTCGGATGCCGACCCCAACCCCGCCAACGGCAATACGTTTTATTACAACTCGCCCCATCTGGTCAGCCAGTTGACCGCCAACGGCAACACCCTGGTATTCTGGCATCGGAACCATACCCCCCACCTGGCTGAACTGTTGGATGCGGCCGGGATCCCCTGGAAAAATTACCAGGAAGATATTCAATTGAGTCTCAGTCCGACGAACAGCGCCTCGGGCACCAACGGCCCGGTCAATCCTTATAACGGCACCACCCAGTACAACTACGCCGTAAAGCACAACCCGATGGCCCTTTTCAGCGACACCGCCCTCGAGAATGTCTCTCCGCTCGCCACGCTCTTCTCTGATCTCAACGCCAACACGGTCGGGAGATACAACTGGATCACGCCCGACCAATATAACGAAGCCCACAGCTCGTTGAACGGCGGGTTTACCTACCAGGGAGTCCACTACACCGGTGACCAGTCCTCCATCGCCGCCGCGGACAATTTCCTCTCCACCGTCATTCCGCAAATCATGGCTTCGAAGGCCTACCAGAACAACGGTGTGATCATCCTTTGGTGGGACGAGAGTGAAGGCGGCGACAGCGCCGGCTTCACGGTGCCCGAGATCATCATCTCGCCGCTGGCCAAGGGCAACGCCTACGCCAGCAGCGTACCCTTGAACCATTCCTCGGATGTCAAAACCATGGAGGAAATTTTCGGCCTGCCGATGATCAACAATCCGATTCCGGCCGCCGAAACCAACTTCGACGGCGGCTACAACAACGTCGCGACCGCCAATGACCTGAGCGACCTGTTTGTGCCCGGGGCCATCCCGACCGCCCCGAGCCTGTCGGTGACTCAAGGCAATTTCGTGCTGGACCATCATACGCAGCATCTGCTGCAGACAGTGCAAATCACGAATAACGGCAACACACCGGCGCCTGCTCCCTTGTTCCTGGTGCTGGACAATCTCAGCAGCGGTGCCGCGTTGGTCAATTCGGATGGCTCGACGGCCGTGCTCGCACCGCTCGGCAGCCCGTATGTCAGAGTCCCCGTTGGCGATGGCGATGCTGACAGCGATGACGTCCTGCGTCCGCACGAAACCCGGACGGTCCTGCTGGAGTTCCTCGACCCGAGCGACGACGCCATCAGCTACAACCCGCGCGTGTTGTCCGTCACACCGGCGCCTTAAACTGAAAGAACCGAGGCCGTCACTTTGACGGCCAACCACTGGAATCAAAACCGCCTCTCTCGCGTTGCGGGAGGGGCGGTTTTTTTTTACGAAAATTTACTGACGGGAACGCGCAATCACTTATTGATTGGTTTGCGGGTTCGAAGCCGCCGGGACGGCGTTGGTTTGGTGTCCTGGTTCCGGTTCCTGTTCTGAAACGCTCTTTCTCCCGGTCAAATAATCCTTCATCTGCTGTGCTGCCTGTTGCATATCGTTGTCGGCGTCGGGCATTTGGGCGGCGTGTTCGTAGGCTGCCAGTGCGTCGTCATACTTCCCCAGGGCTTGATAGGCAGTTCCCAGGTTGTACCAGGTCCGGGCCGGTGCCCGCCTCATCCGCGTGGACAGTTCCAACAGTTTTACCCCGCGGGGAATGTTGTTGCGGGTCAAGGCGTCCAGTCCGGCTTGTTCGACCACCGGTTGGGCGTAGGACGTAAGATTGACCCAGGGCCAGAACACGGTGGCTCCGGCCAGGCCCAAAATGACCACGGCCACCAGGCCCGCAATGCTCCGCCAGCGCACCGCGCCCCGGCTGCTCGCGGCCAATCCCAGCAGCGCACCCATGACCGCCCCCGCGCCATGCGCGGCATTCGCCACCGGCATCACGTTGGCAATGGTCAGCACGATGCAAAGGAAAAACCAGAAAACGAACAATTGTGATGTTTGCTGGTCCACGGCATCGGCAAACCGCGCATCTCGCTTCTCCAGCACCCACAACATGCCCCAGAGCCCGTAGCCCACCCCGGACAGACCCACCCCGCCGGAGAAAAATGTGAATTGTGCAAGCGAGGAGCCAAACGCCAGCAGCAAAAAAATTCCCGCGCATCTTAAATGGCCGTACACCCGTTCCACCAGCGTTCCAAACGTCCAAAACCAGTACAGGTTGAACGCCAGATGGAAGAAGTTGACGTGCGGCAGCGTGCTGGTCAGGGCACGCCATAATTCCCAGTCCGCCCAGACCCGGCCGTTCATGACCATCCCATCGATGCTCTGTCCCGACCACCACATGCCGGTGACCGCCAGCGCCAGCCCCGCGACAAACGTCGTCACCGGGTATCGCAGTACCTGCGTCAAGGATGGCGGTCGTAACATGGTCGGGCCCTCATTGGTTCGCCAAAACCGCTGCGACTATATCAACCGAACCGGTGGCAGCAAGCGCCGAGCGGCGCCTTCGCCGGCAAAATATCCCTGTTTAATCCGTGTGGTATCTGTGGCTAAATGGAATCGTGATGGACATGAAGGAATGGCGGAGGGAGTTGGGACTGCAAATCCTGGTGGCCGCATTGCTCCTGAGCCTGGCGTGCATCGGTTGCGTGTCGTCCCGCACCATCGCCGATCGCGCGCTGCACGCGCCGAATCAACAGATCAAGCTTCCCAAGGAATTCCAGCACCTGGACGCAACCCTGGCCACAAATTTTCCGATCCAACGGATCGCCGTCGGCCCGCCTCCGGCCACGCTGGAATTGATGGTGCTCGAACCGGGAGACTACGACGCGAAACTGACCTCGACCATCACCCCGCATCATCCGCGGAAACGAAACGACCGGCATCGTTACGACTTCAACTTTAGTTTCAATTTTTCAAATTTAAACCCGAAACCGAGGCCGGGCACGAACGACCTTCGCGGCACTATTTTTTTGCTGCACGGTTACGGGTTGAACAAGGAGATCATGTTGCCATGGGGATTGGTGCTGGCCAAAGCGGGTTACCGGGTGGTGCTCGTGGATTTGCGGGGGCACGGCCGTTCCACCGGCGACCGCATCTACTTTGGCGGCATCGAACGGACGGACCTGGTACAATGTCTGGATGCACTGGTGCAACGGCGTGTTTGCGAAGGGCCGGTCGGGGTGCTGGGCATTTCGTATGGCGCGGTGCTGGCGTTGCAGTGGGCCGCCATCGATCCGCGCGTGCATAGCGTGACGGCCATCTCACCTTACCCCGATCCCGGCACCGCTGCGGACCGGTATCTCCAGACGTTTGCTCCCAACCTGACCTGGCGAACGGACCGGAAGGTGGCCGCACTGGTGGCGTCCCGCCTTGCCGGATTTCCGGACCTGGCCACGGAAACCGCGATCCGGCAGATCAAACATCCGATTTTGTTTGTGCGCGGTGAACAGGATGAGGTGTGCCTCCGGGAGGATTTGAGCCGTTTTCAAACCGCGGCCCCGCCGGGGTCGGAGATCAAGGAAGTTCCCCTGGCCAACCATCTCGTGGTTGGCATGTGCATCAACCAACTTCGCGGCCCGGTGATCGACTGGTTCCACAACCGGCTCGCTCGCTGACACCGTACGGGGGCATTCCCTTCAAGCTTGTTTGGACTTTGATGCTGATTTGAGTTATAATGGGCGGTAATGACTCAACTAAAACAGGTTCCGGGAAGAATCCCTCTCACCCTCTTGAAATTCATTCCGGCCCTTTTACTGATCCTGCCGGCATTGTCCCTGGCACAGACCAATATGGCCATCTACACCAATTCGCTGGTCAACAGCTGGTCGGACGGCAGTTATAATGTCACGCTGAACTACGCCAATACTTCACCGGTCTATACCGGAAGCAGCCATTCCATCAGCGTCACCATCACCAACGCCTACGGCGGCATTGCGTTGAATCATTCCAGCCTCACCACCACCGGCTTTGCGAGCCTCAGCTTCTGGCTCAACGGCGGATCCAGCGGCGGCCAGCAGCTCCAGATGTATGGCAATCTGAGCTCGGGCACGCAAAGCGCCCGTTATCATCTGGCGTCGCCATCGGCCAACTCCTGGCAACTGTACACGGTTCCCCTGTCGGCCTTGGGCGTGGCCAACACGAACAACTTCACCGGCTTCGCCCTGCAGGACGCCGCCGGTTCGACCGAACCCACCTTCTATCTGGATGACATCCAGCTCAACGCCGTCGTGCCGCCGCCCACATTGACGCATTTTACCATCAATGCCGTTCAGCCCCTGCGCACCGCCGACGCGCGCTGGTTCGGGCTGAACGCGGCCGTGTGGGACGGTTACTACGACACGCCTACGACGGTTTCGCTGCTCAACCAACTGGACACGCGCCTCCTTCGCCTGCCCGGGGGTTCGCTCTCCGACCAATACCACTGGGTCTCGAACACGACGCTTACCAATACCTGGCAATGGCAAACGTCCTTCGCCAATTTCATCCACGTCATCACCAATGCCAGTGTCAATGCCCAGGCCATCATCACCGTCAACTACGGCACCGGCACACCGCAGGAAGCGGCCGCCTGGGTGGCGTATTGCAATGCCACCACCGCGAGCACGGTGTCCCTAGGTGTGGATGCCAATGGTGTCAACTGGCAGACGGCGGGATACTGGGCTTCGTTGCGCGCCGCCGCGCCGTTGGGAACGGACGACGGCAAAAATTTTCTCCGCATCTCGCGGACCACGCCGCTGGGTTTCAAGGATTGGGAGATTGGCAACGAGGTTTACGGCAGTTGGGAAACCGACAACAATACGCCGCCCAACAGCCCCTATACTTACGCCCTGCGCGCCACGAATTACATTGGCTTGATGAAAGCCGTGGACCCGACCATTCAAATCGGCGTGGTGTCCGCGCCCGGCGAGGACAGTTATGCCACCTACAGCAACCATCCGGCGTTTAATTCGCGAGAGGGGGTATCTCACAATGGCTGGACGCCCGTGATGCTTGCCACGTTAAGTGCATCCGGCGTATTGCCGGATTTTCTCGTGGATCACTTTTATTCCGAATCCGGCTCGGACAACGACTCGGCCCTGCTGCAGGCTTCGGCAAACTGGGCGTCCGACGCCGCGAACCTGCGTCAGCAAATCACGGATTATATTGGTGCTCCGGGCACCAATATTCAACTGCTGGCCACGGAGAACAACGCCGATTCCGGCCCGGAAGGCAAACAATCCACCAGCCTCGTCAACGGCCTTTATCTGGCCGACAGCCTCGCGCAGTTGACGAAGACGGAGTTTAATTCATTCGTCTGGTGGGATTTGCGGAATGGCCCGGACACGAGCGGCGACTTTTCGGCTTCGCTCTACGGCTGGCGCACCAACGGTGACCTGGGCATCATCGGCAACCTGAACACGCTCTACCCGACGTTCTATACCTTCAAGCTCATGCAACACTTTGTTCAATCCGGTGATACCGTACTGACGGCGGCGAGCGATTATTCGTTGCTCTCGGTATATGCGGTCCGGCGGCTGGATGGCAGCCTGACGGTGCTGGCCATCAACAAGGATCCGTCCAATACGTCCACCGGTCAGGTGGCCGTGGCCGGTTTCGTCCCGGCCTCCAGCGGCACGGTTTACTCTTACGGGATTCCCCAGGATAACGCCGCGGAATTCGGCATCGGCTCGCCGGACATCGCCCAAACCAACCTGTCCGGTGCCGGCACAAATTTCAATTATGCTTTCGGACCGTACTCGGCCACCGTGCTGTCACTCTCACCGGCACCGGCAACCTTGCTGGCCCTGCCGGTTTCGCCGGCCGCCAGCCAGTTCGTCTTTCAACTGCAGGGTCAGGCCGGTGTCCCTTATGTCATTCAAAACTCCACCAACATGGTGACGTGGACCTCCGTCAGCACCAACACGCCCCTGGCCAGTACCATCAACATCACCAACTCCGTGAATCCCCCCTTCCCGATGCAGTTCTGGCGGGCCATCTGGCAGCCTTAGTTCGCTTGAACCGGAGGGACGCCGCGCCACCGCGTCCGTTTTTATCCGCAGATTACGCGGATGCGCAGATTTGTATTGGGTAGGGATGCACACCGGGGCGTCCGGCCTCCGACTGCCGGTCTCCGACCTCCGGTTTCCGGTTACTGACCGCCGCCTTGTGTCCGGGTAACCCTAAAGTCGGCCACACGCCGGTCACCGGCGGCAACATCCGCCCGGGTCATGGTGAGTGTCAGGTTTGACCAGGCCATCACCGAATTCCGGTAGTCTTGCGCGGCAGCCAGCCGATACCACTTGTACGCTTCAATCCTGGATTCCGTCGCCTCCGTCGATGTCTGCACTACGCTGGCCCGGTGATAACTGTCCCCCAGATGATACTGGGCCCCGGCATCTCCCAGGTGCGCAGCCTTGCCAAACCAAATCGCCGACTGGGCGGCGTCCCGGGCTACCCCCTGTCCCTGGGCGTACATCACTCCCAGATTGAACTGCGCCAGGGAATGGTTTTGCTCCGCCGCTTTGTGGTACCACTCCGCCGCCTGCCGGTAATCCTGCGCCGCTCCGGTGTCCGCGGCGAACTTCAAACCCATGCCGAATTGCACCTCCGCGTCCGCGTAATCAGTTTTGGCGGAAACCATTTCCGGTTCGGACACCGGCGGGGGTAAAGACATTTTTTGATGCGATGATTCTTCCATGTTTGCGATTGTGCACTATCCATGGTCGAACACCAGAAGCATTTCATTGTCGCTATGACCGCCAAACTCGCGAAATGATTTAACCGCCAAGCCACCGGGAACGCCAGGTTCTACCCGCAGATTGCGCAGATGAACGCAGATTTTCTTCGAACTCTGCCTTCTGGCTTCTGCCTTTGGCCTTGCTATCTTCTGCCCGGCATGACGGGGTACATCGTTGATATTTTTGTGGGATTGTTGCTGGCCGTGGCGGTTCTGGCGCTGCTGGCCCGCCGCCTGCACATTCCCTATCCGATCTTTTTCGTCATCGGGGGATTGCTGATCGGTTTGATTCCGGGGCTGCCCAAGGTCCGGCTCGATCCGGAACTGGTGTTCCTTTTCTTCCTGCCGCCGCTCCTGTTTCCGGCGGCGCTGTTTACCTCGTGGCGCGATTTCCGCGCCAACCTCCGTCCCATTTCATTGCTCGCCATCGGGCTCGTCCTCTTTACCACGGTGGCGGTTGCCGGGCTGGCGTTTTATTTCTTCCATCTGCCGCTCGCGGTCGGATTTGTCCTGGGCGCCATCATCTCCCCGCCCGACGCCATCGCCGCCACGGCCATTGCCGAACGGCTGAACGTCCCGCGCCGCATCGTCACCGTTCTGGAAGGCGAGAGTCTGGTCAACGATGCGACCGCCCTGGTCGCCTATCGCTTCGCGGTGATCGCGGTGGCAACCGGTTCGTTTTCCCTGGCCCGGGCCGGCGGGGAATTTGTGATCATCGGCATCGGCGGGATTTTGGCCGGTCTGGCGGTGGGCTGGCTGGCGACGCAATTCCACCAGCGCGTCGATGATGCGCCGATTGAAATCACCGTTTCGCTGCTGACACCGTTTGTTGCGTATTTGTCAGCCGAACACCTGGGCGTTTCCGGGGTGCTCGCCGTTGTGACCGCCGGCTTGTATCTCGGCCGGCGCATGCCTGAACTACTCAGTTTCCGGACCCGGCTTCAGGCCGGGCCGGTCTGGGAAATGGTGGAATTTCTCCTGAACGGCTTTGTCTTCATCCTGATTGGGCTGCAACTGCCCGAAGTGTTGCGCGCGTTGTCCGACCATACCCATTATTCCTTCGGCCGGCTGGTGTGGTATGCGCTGGTCATCAGCCTGGCGGTGATTCTCATCCGCATCCTCTGGGTGTTCCCCGCGTCCTACCTGCCGCGCCTGTTGTTCAAGCGCATTCGGGACAAGGACCCGTATCCGTCCTGGCGTCATGTCACGATTGTGGCCTGGACGGGCATGCGCGGGGTGGTTTCGCTCGCCGCGGCCCTGGCGTTGCCGTTCACGATCCAGGGCGGTGATCCTTTTCCCTACCGCGATCTAATCCTGTTCCTCACCTTTATCGTGATCCTGGCAACGCTCGTGGTGCAAGGGTTGAGCCTGCCCCTGCTGATTCGCCGGCTCGGCATCAAGGACGACGGCGCCACCGCCCGGGAAGAACGCGAAGCCCGGCTCAAGGCCAATCAAGCAGCCCTCGCCCGGCTCCGGCAAATTCCCGAACACAACCCGGCCAAGGCCGACGCAAAACGGCGATTGAGCATCGAATACGAGGACCGCATCCGCCAGTTGGAGGTCACCGAAACGGAAAATGCCAATACCCCGCGCCACCTGTTTTCCTCCGAATACGAACATCTGTCTTACGAAACCTTGACGGAGGAGCGAAAGACCATTCTGCAGTTGCGCAACCGGGGCGTCATCAACGATGAAGTCCTGCGCCGCATTCAGCGGGACATCGATCTGGCGGAAGCGCGGTTGCGACATGGAAAAGGCAGCGACACCGCGGACTAACCGTAAAGAACACAGCCATCTTCAACCGCGAAACACACGAAATTTGTTTTCCCAGAAGGAAACAAAGGGAACAAAGACTGAAGTTGTCATTGGTCCAGTACTTCGCGGACCTTGCAGGCCAGCTTGGATGGCGTGAACGGTTTTTGCAGAATGGCCACACCGGGACTCAGCATTGCCTGATGGAGGATGGCGTTCTCGGTGTACGCGGAGGTAAAAAGAATCCCCGTCTCCGGGTGCAACGCCCGCACACGCTCGGACAGTTCCTTGCCGTTCAGTTGCGGCATCACCACATCGGTGAACAGCAGGTCAATGGGTTCTTTGCCGCGCTGCTCCACCAACTGCAGGGCGCTCATGCCATTGGACGCCGCCAGCACAGAGTAACCCAGCCGGCGCAACAATTCCGCGGCCATTGCGCACAACGCCGGGTCGTCTTCAACCATCAGGATCGTCTCCGTCCCGTGCGGCAGCCCGGGAGTCTCCCGGAGCGGGGCGGGCGCCTGGGTCTCGTCCGGCACCTGCGGCAGGTAGATTTTGAACGTGGTGCCCCGGCCCGGCTCGCTATACACATTGATGTGCCCGCCGCTTTGTTTGACGATGCCGTAGCAGGTGGCCAGACCCAGACCCGTGCCCCGGCCGACTTCCTTGGTGGAAAAAAACGGTTCAAACACCTGCGCTTTCACCTTTGCGTTCATTCCCGTGCCCGTGTCCGTGATGGCCAGCATCACATAATCACCCGGTTTCATTTCCGGATTGAGGCCCACACCCTCGCGAGGGAACGTCACGTTCGCGGTTTCCAGCGTCAATTTGCCGCCGTGCGGCATGGCATCGCGCGCATTGATGGCCATGTTGATGATCACCTGCTCAATCTGTCCGGCATCCGCCGTCACCGAGTGCAGACCCGCGTCTGAAATGATGCGCACGTCCACGTCGCCCCCCATGAGATGACGGAACATGGCTTCCATGCCGGCCACGATCTCGTTGAGATTGAGTTTTTTCGGATGCAGAAATTGTTTGCGGCCGTATGCCAGGAGTTGCCGCGTGAGCCGGGCGGCCCGGTCGGCGGCTTTGCTGATTTCGGCCGCATTTTGGGCCAGCGGACTTTCCGAGGGAAGGTCCTCGATCAGCAACTCACTCTGGCCGATGATCGCAGTCAGGATGCTGTTGAACTCGTGCGCCACGCCGCCTGCGAGCCGGCCGACCGTCTCCATCTTCTGGGATTGAAACAATTGGGCCTCGAGTTGTTTGCGTTCGGTGATGTCGGACGCGATGCCGGTGAGGCGGACCACCTTGCCTGCGGCATCCCGCACCTGAAAACCACGGTCGTGGATCCAGCGGGTGGTGCCATCGGGGCGGGTCATTTGATACTCCACGCTCACGGTCGATTCGTCGCCCTTCAGCCGGGCGAAAGCAGCGAGAACCCGTTCACGGTCCGCCGCTAAAATCGCCTCGAGCCATTGCTCCGGATGCGCATACAGGTCTGCAACCGAACGGCCCCAGATCGGTTCATAGGCGTGACTGACATAGTATATCTTCTGCCGGTCGGGCGAGGTGATCCAGAACAAGTCGGTGATGTTTTCCGCCAGTTGGTGGAATTTCTCCTCACTTTCGCGCAACGTTTCTTCCACCCGTTTGCGTTCCTCGATTTCGTTCCGCAATTCAGACGTGCGTTCCTGGACCCTGGATTCCAGGAGCGCGCTGGTTCGTTGCAACTGGATGTGCCGCCGCCGCAGATGCCAGACCCACCCGACGTAAGCGCCAAATCCCAGGGCCGCCACGAGGCAGGTCAACCGGAACGCGGGCGTCTCATGGAACTCGCGGGGCAATTCCAGGGCAAAACCGGTCTCGGTGGTGTTCCACACGCCATCCGCGTTACATGCCTGCACCTGAAATCGGTAGCGGCCGGGCTTAAGGTTCGTGTAAAACGCCTCGTGCCGGCTGCCGGCATTCACCCAGTCGGAATCATACCCCGCAAGCTGGTAGCGATACTGGATTTTTTGCGGCGCCTGGTAATCCAGCGCCGAATAGTCAAATTCCAGATTGCCGGGACCCGGCTGCAGCACGGGTTTCTGGTCCGGGGGATATTCCCGGCCGTTGATACGCACGCGCTCGATGGACACCACCGGCGGCTGGGAATCGCTCGGAACGTGGGCGGGGTCAATCATGATGATTCCCTTGGAACTGGGGAACCAAATCCGGCCGTCCAACGAGCGGCAGCCGGAGTATTCCTGGGCGCCCTTGTCGTTGCTTTTCACCGCATTTTCACCGTCATACACGCTGCATTGCACCTGTTTGGCTGTGCCATCCGCAACCGCATTCAACTGGCTTTGGCTCACGCGGAAGATCCCGCGGCTGGAATCCATCCAGAAATTTCCTTGTTTGTCCGGAACCATCGCGTAAACGAAATCCTCGTGCAGCCCCTGTTTCTGGGTAATCTGTTGCAGTCCCCCATTTTTGAAACGTGCGATTCCGGTATTTTGCGCCGCCCAGATGTTTCCGTTATCATCCTCACTCAGGAAATAAAAAGTACTCTGATAGACGCCATTTTCATGGCACCAGTTGTGGATGACGCCATCTTTAATCTGGAAAATGCCTTCGGTGGCGGCCACCCAGATTGAGTCATCACGCGCCACCAGGACGTCACTAATCCATCTTAACGAGACATTTGACCCGTCGGCGAGGCGAACGGGAACCATTTTATCATTCTCGATTCGCATCAGATCCCCGACGATCGCGACGAGGATGCCGTGTGAATCTTCCGCCACTGCCCGTGGCCAAACGCTGTTGGTCCAGTTGAAAACGACGTGGTCGCCGCGGAACAGGCCGAGATTCTTGCTGGCGTCGATATAATAGAGATCGCCGTTGCGGGCGGCAAAGAGGCGTTTGACCCAACGCGAACCGAGACCATTCAATCCATCCTGACTGAAATTTTCAAAGTGCCCGTCGCGAAAATATGACAGGCCATTGGCCGTGCCCGCCCAAATACCACCTTGAGGCGACGCGGCGACCGCCAGACAATCATCATCCACCAAACCTTCCCTGGAGCTCAGGATCGGAAACTTGACATCTGACAGTTGGCTCAATCCATCTTCGGTTCCCACCCATAAACTCCCGTCGTCCGATTCGGCCAGTGACAAGATCCGATCACTTGCCAGTCCGTCTTCCCGGGTCAATGAGGTGAATTGTCCATTGAAGTAGCGATACAGTCCTGAAGCGGCGGTTCCAATCCACAACACTCCATGCCGGTCCAGCAACAGTGCACGTGGTTGGGAGGGAATGATGTTCACCGGTTTGCTGCGGAAATTGGCTCCGTAGCACCGTAATCCGTTCACGGTTCCCAACCAGATGTTCCCGGCCGGATCCACCACAATCGAGGAGATGATCAGGTGTTGAAGCGTGGGGTCGGGAAATTGTTTCATCTGCCCGTGTTCCAGGTAAAACAGTCCGTCATCCGCCGTTCCCATCCAAATGCGACCTTTGGCATCTTCACACACTGAAAATACGTCTGCATTGTTGGTGGGAATAAGAGACTGGAACGTATTCGTATCCATCAACCGTCCGGCAAATCCACAACCTCCCACCAGCATCGTTCCATCCTTCAGCAGCTGTACCGTGCGAATGGTCGTCGGCACCGGCAGGTTCCACTGATCCTGTTTCAGCGGGCAGAATTGTTTCCCGTCAAAAATGGCGAGGCCCCCGCGATCCAATCCCAGGCACAATCCTCCATCGGGTCGGCTGGCCAGGCTGGTAATGACCTTGCTCCCGATGGCTTCCTCTTCGGACAGGGTGAAAATGCGGAAACCGACACCGTCAAAAAAAACCAATCCCTGGGAAGTCCCCAGCCAAAGACGGCCGTTCTTGGATTGCGCGATTGACGTGACGGCATTGGCGGGCAGTCCGTTGGCCCGATGCCAGGTCCGGCAATTGTATTGATAAATGCTTCGATTCGGGTCAAGTGCCAGCGCCTGGGAGGCATCCCCGATGAAGAGCAGCGCGAAACCCAGCAGGAGCAGACTCCTGAGCGGGTCGCGATGTTTTTTATTCGCGTTTTGGTTCATGGGTGGCCGGCACGCTTGCCCGGGCAAACAATGCGCCGGACTCCCAAGGCTGCTTGCACAAGCCCGGCGTCCTCCCGATCAGGTTCCAAATGCAGAATGGGCGGCGGTGTTCTCATGGCTAACCCTTGATTAACAGCAATCAGTCTGCCATCGGGAACGCTATTTGCATGCGGTTTAACAACAGAAATCCGGTTGCCAGCCAGGGGTCGATGCTTCAAATGAAAACCACTATCGCATGACGAAGCTTTCCACGGAGTTCGTTGGCTTCTGTTGGTCCTTATTCCCACGGCCGAATCCGCTGCCAGGCCCTGTTCAATTTGAACTTAAGCCCGGCCCGTTCATTCTTGCCCCATCCACATCATCCTGCCTGGATCGGTTTCAATTTTTTTGCTTGAATATAAGTTTATTAAATGTTACAAAGTCACAACCCTGACCATGAAATCCACGTCGTTCCTGGCGGCTGTTTGTTCCTTGCTGCTGGCTTATACCGCCCCGGCGGTCACGACGCATTATGTGGACGCCGGCGGGACGAATCCGGTTGCGCCGTACACGAGCTGGGCCACGGCGGCGACGAACATCCAGGATGCCATGGACGTCACCAGCTTTAACGACACCGTCCTGGTCACGAACGGCATTTATCAATACGGCGGTGCATCGTTTAACGGATCCAACCGGGTTCATGTCATCAACGGGGTGGCGCTGCAAAGCGTCAATGGCCCTGCGGTAACCGTGATCAAGGGCTATTGGGACCCCGCCACCACAAATGGGCCCAACGCGGTCCGCTGTGTTTATCTGACTGAATTTTCCTCCCTGTCCGGTTTCACGCTGACCAATGGCGCGTCCGGTTCCGGCTACGGCGGCGGGGTGGTTTCGGAGACGTTTTGTGTCATCAGCAACTGCGTCATCACCGGCAATGTGTCCGCCGGCAACGGCGCGGGCAGCGAATCGTTCAACAACAGTCTGTTGGTGAACTGCGTCCTGAGCGGAAATACCGCGTTGAGCGGAGGTTCGGGCGGCGGGGCCTACGGCAGCACACTGGTCAATTGCATCATTACCAATAACAACGCGGCCAACGGCGGCGGCGTCGGCAACTGCACGGTCTATGACAGCCTCCTTACCGGCAACGGCAGCACCAATGTTGTCAGCGGCGCCTCGGGCGGAGCCGCCTACATCAGCACCCTTTACAATTGCACCCTCACGGGAAATTTCTCGCGCGGTCTGGGCGCGGCGAACGGTTGCACCCTGATCAACAGCATCATCTATTACAACGTCAACGGAATCTACGCCGATTGTTACATGTGCCGCCTGACCAACTGTTGCACGACACTGGGAAACGGCAACCTCACTGCGCCGAACAACAGCATCAGCAACGCGCCCGGCTTTGTGGATCCGGCCGCGGGTGATTTCCATCTGACCCCGTGGTCCCGCTGTCTTGATGCCGGCAACAATGCCTACGCCACCAACAACACGGACCTGGACGGCAACCCGCGTATCGTCGGCGCCGCCGTGGACATGGGCGCTTACGAAAACCAATCGCCGTTCTCGGGGACGGCGCACTATGTAAGCCTGACCAGCACCAATCCCGTCGCGCCCTACACGAACTGGCCGACGGCCGCCACCAACCTGCAGGACGCCGTCGCCTCAGCCCAGGCGGGAGAATGGGTTATTGCCGGTGACGGCGTATACACGAACAGCGGCGCGGTCGTTTACGGCGCGGAAACCAATCGCGTGGCATTGACCAACGCCATCACATTGGTGAGTGCGGGGGGACCGCGCGCAGCGGTGATTGCGGGCGGCCAGCAGACGCGCTGCGCTTATGTCGGCACCAATGCCGTCCTGATGGGATTTACGTTGACCAACGGGAATGGCAGTGGGGTGATTGGGGGAGACATCACCAATGAAGGGAGCGGCGGCGGTGCCTGGTGCGCTCCGGGCGGGGTGGTGTCCAATTGCGTGGTGGTTGGGAATTACGCCAATACCACCGCCGGACTGGGCGGCGGCGTCTTCGGCGGCACGATTTACAACAGCGTGCTTACGAACAACAACGCGGCGTACGGTGGTGGCGCGGCCCTGGCAATGCTTTACGGCAGCACGGTCGTGAGCAATTCCTGGCATGCCGGCGGACACTTTGGCGGCGGACTGTGCCAGGCCACGGCCTCCAATTGCGTGATTACGGCCAACTGGTCTTATTACGGCGCCGGCGGCGTTTACCAGAGCACACTCTACAATTGCACGATCTCCACGAATTCAAGCCCCGGTGGTTTCGGCGCCGGCGCCTATCAAAGCACGCTGTTCAACTGCCTGGTCATCTCGAACACGGCGGGTTCTTCCGGCGGTGGCGCCTACCAAAGCCGGTTGGATCACTGCACGATCAGCAACAATCACGGCAATACCGGCGGGACCTATCAATCCACCAATTATTTCTGCACCTTGTCGGACAATTCCGGCAACGACGGCGGCGGCGCGAACGGGGGGGTGTCCTCCAACTGCGTCTTCATGGCCAATTCGTCCGGCAACGGCGGCGGCGCCTTGCTGGGGACCCTGTACAACTGCCTTCTATACGGAAACACCGCCCGCCTCGACGGCGGCGGCGCCCAAGGCGCCACACTTTACAATTGCACGGTCTGCAACAATACGGCAACCAACATCGGCGGCGGAACGGTCACCTGTACGCTTTTCAATACCATCGTTTATTACAACGTCGCACCCGTCAGTTCCAACTGGTCGGGCGGCACCTTCTCTTACTGCTGTACCTTCCCGGCTGCCCCCGATGTGGACAGCTTTACCAACCCGCCGGTGTTTGTGAACCCGGCCGCCGGCGATTACCACCAGCAAACCAATTCGCCGACCATCAATGGCGGCATCAATATTACGCCGACGGTGCCGACCATCATCACGGACCTGGACGGCAACCCGCGCATCGTCGGCGGCATCGAGGACATGGGGGCTTACGAGTATCAGGGCTCGAACCAGGGGCTGCCCATCCCCATTCCGTGGCTTCGGCGATACGGCCTGCCGCTCGATGGTTCGGCCGATTACATTGATTCCGACGGCGACGGCATGAACAACTGGCAGGAATGGATTGCCGGTACGGATCCCGTGGACAACACGTCCGTCCTGAAGCTGATGTCCGTCGTACCCAATGGGGTTTCCGGCACCACCGTCACCTGGCAGAGTGTCAGCGGCATAACTTATTACATCCAAAGCGGCACGGATTTGGGTGCGCCCTCCCCGTTCACGACCATCCAAAGCAACATTGCCGGCCAGCCGCTCACCACCAGCTACACAGACACCACGGCCGACAACGGCGATTCCGTTTTCTACCGCGTCGGCGTGCAATAAATTCAGCGAAGGAGAGCCAAAGGTTCTGGCCGCGAAAGACGGCCAACACGCGAAATCTGTTTTCACTCTCAACCTTCAACTTTCAACCGCAGATCAACCGCCACTTGCCGCGCCGAAATGCGCCCAACCATTTGCGGCGGGCAACGATGCCGTTTGACCGGGAAAACCGGGCGCTCTGATTTTTCAAGGCTGCCAGACCGCGCGGTAAAACTGGCGCGGGGAACCCGGAGAAACCAGGATGGTGATGTTCGATGTGCTCCCCATGAGCAGGTTGGTGGCGACGGAGGTCCACGCCGTCAAATCCGGCGAACTTTGAATGACATAGGGCGTGCCGCGCTGGCCTTGCAGGAGAAGCTGCACCTGCCCGGGTGGGAGGCCCGACACGGAGAGCGCCGACGCTGCCGGTGCAAACGTAAAGAGGGTCAGCGACAAGGGTGGAAACGAACAGGTAAAATTCGTGCCGGCGATGGGGAAATTCGTCGTCGTAATGTCCTGCTGCGCCGCCCCGGCATTGGTTTGCGCCGCCTGATCCTGCGGGATGCCGTAGGATTGAATCGTTGCGGTGGTCCACGGCACAAAATTGGTCAGCACGATCTGCGCATTGAGGTTCGTGGTCATGTCCTTGTTGATGACGAGCATCGTGAGGGCGCCGTTGGTGCGATGAACGGCATAAACGGAAAGCAAAAGCGAATCGCTGGTGCCATTGAGGACGGAATCGCCGGGCCGCGCAAAATATTGGAGCAATTTTTCGGCGTAAAAGGCGGGATACGGATTGTTTGACCCGTCCACGATCCCGTAATCACCCACCCCCCGCCAGCCATAGATCGTTGGGTCATAATCACCGCCCGCCGACGGTTCGTCATTTTGGAAATCCCAAAAGAGGCTGGATCGGAATTCGGTTTTCAGGAGCTGGCTGGTGCTGTCGGCGAGGTAGAGGGCATTGACCAGGCTGGTGGATTGCCGGCCCATGGCCCCCGCATCGCTGTTGTTCTCTGTTACGCACAGTTCGATGTTGGTGCCGGCGGGTCCGAGGTAATCGCTGATTTGCTGGCGCAGGTCGGCAGCGGCGCTGGCCCAGTCGCTCCAAAGCACGGGACACGGGTTGCCGGCCACCTGCAACAGGAGGGCGTCGCTGTCTGCGGATTCCGAGTAAGGCGTCCAGCCATAGGTCGTGTATTGCCAGTAAAAATGGTAAATGAGGAAATCGGGCATGACGCCAAGGCTTTTCAACTCGGACAAGACGATGGGCGTCCACCCATAGTTGGTCGTCCCGGTGCGCGGATTGATGGCAAAATGCGTCGCGTTGTTGGAATAGCTTCCTTCTCCCGGCGTGACGACAATGCCCACGTGGATGGGTACGGCCGGGTAAGCCGCCTTCATTTGCTGAATGCAAGCGGCCGCGTTGGTGGCATAGGTGTAAGGGTCATGCGGCACCGCATTGGAATCGATTTCCCACGTGCCATAGCATTCATTGCCAATTTCCCAATACTTGAAACCGCAATTGTTGGTTTTGTTGGCCGAGAGCACCCAGGCGGCCGCCTCACCGGGAGTGCCGGTGCCGTAATTGACCGTGGTGAAAACCTGGGCGCCCAGATTGGTGGCGATATTGCGAAAGGTGGCATTCCCGGTCGGATCACTGGCCCAATGATATCCATCCGAAGTCGAACCCCCCGGCCAGCGCAAATTCAAACAACCGCTGGCTTCAAGCTGTGGCAGCGTTTGGGCATTGGTCAGCCGGTCGTCCCAGGTGCCGATATTGATTCCAAACTGGCGCGCATCGACGGTTTGCAGGGCGTGTGCCGCGTCAATCGCCAGATGGACCAGGGGCGGCGCCGACGCGGCCACCAGTTGCACATCATCCACGTAAAATGTCGGTTGGGCCGCGCCGCCATTGTTGCCCTGAATCTCAAAGCCGGTGCAATTCGGCTTGCGGCCCACGCCCAGGGAGGCGAGCAGAATGTTCACCTGCTGCCAGGTATTGGCCGGCAATGCACCCAGGGAATAGGTCGACTGACTGGTGCCATCCAGCAATCCCGATACCTGCACCTTTTGTCCGCCAGAGCTGCCGCCATTAATCCAAAAACTGAGATAGGTGTAGAGGCTGGTATTGAAATCGGGATGCTCAAAAACCAGCGCCTGGGAGTTGCCGCCATCCGTGACCCCGATGGCATAGGTGCCCGAATGAACCGGCGAAGTGTTCGTCAGATTCACCGTTGCCCCACTCCAATTTTGAAATCCGTTCACCAGATTGTCGGTATAAATCGAGAGGTTGTTTTGCGCGATGCCCGGGGCGGTGGCGACGAGCTGGTTCAACGTATTGGCGCTGCCCGGATGGTTGCCGCCGGAGTAGGTGGCGGTGATCAAATCCGTGCCCGCCGGGAGATTGGCAATCGGCGAACTGGTGGCGCTGCCGCCGGTCACCGTGTTGGTGCTGAACGGGCCGCTGGCAGATGAAAAAACCACCTGGCCGGTGGCGTCGCCGGCGGTGGTCCCGTTGGTCAGGACCGTGGCAGTAAAGGTGACACCGCCGCCGTACGAGGAAGGGTTGAACGAGGATGTGAGCGCAATGGGATTACCAATGTTCACCAGTTTGATATTGTCGATGGTCAGGGTGTCGGTGAAGCCGGGGCCATTCCATAGCCAGGAATCAAGCGGGAAGATCAACTGCCAGGTTGCGCCGATTGGCAGGTTCGTCGTGATGCTGCCCAGGTTTATGCTGAAGGTCTGCCAGGTGTTGGCGGCCGCCAACGTCTCGTTGACCGGCACGTTTATGACCGGGCCCGAGCCGGCATAATAATCACCCGGCCAGGTCTGGATGGTAAGCTGAATGGTAACCGCCTGGCTGCCTTTGGCATCAAAGGACAATACATAGTCCGACGGGTTCGGATCCGTGTTCCCGGAAACCGTCATCAACTGAACCATCCCGCCGTAATAGTCGCTCCAGCTCGTAGCCGTCATGGTTTCCTGCCAGGCGCCGCCCGGATTTCCGCCCGTCGCGATCACCGCGTTGTTGGTGGCGGTGGGGCTGCCTCCCGAATACGAACCGGTGCTGAAATAACCCGTATATCCGCCGTCAAAGTTCTCATTGAATATGGTCTGTGCGGGGACAGCCGCGACGAAGCCACCGAGCACGATTACCAGGGCTGCGATTTGATGGCTGGGTTTCATTGGTCGAATCGAAGGTTTAAGGCAGGGTTAAACGGCCAGGGACTCATTGCCAATAAAATAGCATGTTTCATTGGTGTTTAAAACAGCAATTGATCCGGATCAACCGCCAAGACGCCAGGAACGCTGGTCTTTTATCCGCGATTTGCTTTAGGTAGGGACGCCCCGCCGGGGCGTCCGGGTTTAACCGCAGATTTCACGGATGAACGCAAACCACATAAAATATTTTGCCGCGGAAGGCGCAAACTTTTGTTCCTCTTGTGCTTTTTTGTGGCTGTTCATCCGTCCCCTGAACCCACTGCACGGGCCGGTTCGCTTGCGGCCCCGGCTTTTAGTGACCAAGGGTCCGCTGAATCACCGGCAGTTTTTCCGCCGCCCACGGCAGCAGCGCGAAGCTGGTCGCATCGAACATCCCATGCGCAATCACGGCGGGCCAGATGGAGCGGTGAAAAACCATGATCAGCCCCAGTCCGAAGCCCAGCAGCCCCGCGAACAGAACGGCGACCAGTCCCATACCCAGGTGGGCAAAGCCAAAAATGACGGCCGCGATGGCGACGGCGGCGACCTGACCCGTGCGTGAACCGAAGTGCTGTGGCCAGAGCGTCCGCAGTCCGGCCAGAAATGCCGAACGCCAAAGTTCTTCGCGCAAACCGGCCACAACAAAACTCACCACGGTCAACGTCAGCCAGAAATAAAGAGGATTCTGGCGCAGGGCGGAAATATCCACAACGGCTTCCAGGTCCGGACGATTTTCCGTAAGAAATTCGCGCAGGGATTGTATGGTCATCACGTGTGTGACAATCAATGCGGTCCCCGCGATGATCATGACCATGCCCACCGCAAAACGGAGGGCGACGGAGTAACCGATGCCCAGCGGCACCGGCCAGAAACCCTGGCGCCAGTGCAACAACAGGTCGTCGCGCGAGGCGCGGGAGGCCATCACCGCCAGGCCGAGCACAACCGCAATAATCAACAACTCAATGGTGCAAACGAGTAACAGGCCGCCGGGGGTGTGCGAAAGGGCCGGTACCTGCGCGCGGGCGGCGCGGTGTTCCCTTCCCATCATCCCGACCAGCAGGATGTAGGCGCTGACCAGAATCAGGTGAATCCACCAACGCCGGCGATTGACGGGAGCGACTCCGGCGCGTTGCGACTCCGGCAGCGGCGGCGGGCCATCGGGCGGAGATGAGGTGTTATTCACCGGTGTTCCCTTACCTCAAAGGCTTGTCCCTGACAAGGCGGGTTATCAATCGCCGAGGCGCCAGAAACGCTGGTCTTTTATCCGCGATTTGCTTCAGGTAGGGACGCCCCGCCGGGGCGTCCGACTTCCGCCCTCCGGCATCTGGCTTCTGGCTTCTGCCTTCCGTCCTCCGCTTTCCGGCTTTCAGGCGGGCGCGTATCGGTCGATTGCTGCGCGCAGGGTCTCCAGCTCGAAAGGTTTGCCGATAAATGAATCCACGCCACCGGGGGGAGAATCGGAAGACTGAAATTTTTCAATAAAAGCCGTCAGCATCACGATCGGCTGTTGGGGTGAGCGCTCTTTGATGGCCGCGGCCAACTTGTCGCCTTTCATCTCCGGCATCAGGTAATCGATAAAAATCATGTCGAACTTGCCGGGCTCAAACATGGCCAGCGCCTCGGCGCCGTTCTTGGCCACATCGACGAGATAACCGGCGCCCTGAAGCAGAATATGGACGCTCCGGCGGACGAGCGATTCGTCGTCCACAACCAGTATGTGTCGTTGCCGGTCAATGCGTTTGATCATCGTCACCATGCAAACGCATAATCCATACCAGTTCTTTTGCTCTTTTAGGCCACGCTTTTACTCCTGGATAAACTGCCGGGACGCAAGGACTGGCAAGTTTTAATCCGCAGATTTTGCAGATGACGCGGATTTTTATTTGCCGCGAAAAGTCGCACAAGACGCAAAATTGTGTGCCTTATTGCGGCTGTTTCACCCGCCTGATACCTGCTGGATCTGCTGCCCGGGCCTGTTCGGTTTCTGGCCATAGGTGGACACCGATGGACACGGATTCTCCTTTTTAATTATTGCGGCGGTTGGACCCGGACGCGGAAGAATTGCTGCGGCCCGGCAAGGTCGTTCGAAAAGCTCAAGAGGCCGCCGGTGCCCGGGTTGGTGATGACCGCGCTCCAGACATCGGAGCTGCCATTGGCCGGGAGGGCTGGGGCTGTCTGGAGGACATAATCGAAGCCGGATTCGGAACCGTACTCAAGCTGCGGGAAGAAGCCAAAGGGAACGGTTTGCAGAATCACTGGCAAAGGGCTGAGGGGATCCGCGTACACGGTTCCCCGCCCGGCGGTGCCTGCGTAAACCCGGCCGTATATCCGCGGATCGCCGGTCAAACTATACACGGTCCCAAACTGGTGCTGGTCATCATTAATCCGCGTCCAGGTGTTGCCTTGATCGTCGGACTGGAAAAAGCCGTAAACACCATTGACGGTTCCGACCAGGAAGATGGCCGGGTAGGTCTGGCTGGGCGCGGCCATGCCAAATCCGACCAGAAGCGCACCGGTCACATGACCGGTGGCGACTGGCTGAAAGCTGGCACCGGAATTGGTGGAACGCCACAGGCCGCCATTGCCGGCCGCCAGCCATAGATTTCCTTCCCGCCCAAAAACGGCCTTAAGACTGGAGCGGGTGCTGCTGTAGTCCGGGGCCACCGCCCCGTAGCTGACGGAGGTGGTCTGCGAAAAGGACGCGCCGCCGTTGACGCTTGTGTAGATGCCGCCGGTGGCCGGGTTGTAGGCGTAGAATTTTTGGGAGTTAACGCGGTCGGCAACAGGTTCAAGATCATTGGGGAGCCCGGAACTGGCGTTCCAGGTTGCGCCGAAATCGGTCGAATAATAGGTCCCGGCGCCGGTGTTGCTGGAGTAAATAGGTCCTTTGCCGGCAGGTGTCCACACGATGCGGGAACCGTCAGCGGCAACGGCCAGAACGCCGGAGTCGGCGGCACCGGACGGCTCGGTGGCAAAACGCGTCCATGTTTGGCCGCCGTCGGTCGAATAGGAACCGCGGGGACCGGAATCACCAACGTAATCGCGCGTGTGAGAACGGGCGACGATGTTGGGATTGAGTTCGGCAAAATCAATGCTGGAGCTGATCGGGAAGAACGGAGAGTAATCCCCGTTGGGAGGCGAGGTGTTGAAATTGTCGTAGCGAAAACCATCGAGGTCGGCCAGGGCACTCAGCAAAGGTGGACCGGAAGGCGGGCTGGCCAGACCCAATACGACAGTTTCTTCGAAGCCTCGATCCGGAAAGGTCCAGTTGACGTTCTGGCCGGCATCGGCTTGCGTGAGGTTTTCGCTCATGAACACGCCGTAACCGGTCACGAAAATGGCTTCGTTGCTGTTGTGAGGATTGATTTCAATGTCACTGATCCAGTTTTGATATTTAAAATTCTGTCCGGTGTAGGGAGCCTCGGAGTAGTCGATGGTGTTCGGACTTAGCAGGACACCCTTCCAGGACGTGCCACCGTTGGTGCTGCGGTAGATTTCATTGCCGGGGCTGTAATCGTCCATGGTCCCGGCCATTAAAATATTGGGGTTCCCGGGATCAACGCACAGGCCGCCGAAACCGTACTCGCCGTCGGGCGGGGAGATATTCGACCAATGGCCGGTGGTTACATTGTAGGACCAAACCGAGCCCGCCGTGGCGTTGTTGGGATCCGTACTGTCATCGGTGGAATAGCTCACATAAAAAAGATTCCCCGCCAGGGCGCAACGCATCGGGTAATAGGCGGCGGGCTGACCGGACACGGCGGACCACGTCTGGCCGCCGTCACTGCTCGACCAGAGGTTGCCCGTGGTCGCGTGCGCGCCTACGAACAATCGCGAGCACGCCGTTCCGGGCGGGCTGCTGGTCGGATCGAGGGTGATGAAATTCAAATTGGTTTGTGTCAGACCGGTGATTTGCGACCAGGTCTGCCCATGATCCTGGCTGCGCCAGAGACCGTTCGCCTGGCTGGCCAGATAGAGCGTGGAAGGCAAATTCGGGTCAACCTGCAGGCGCTCGCCGGTCGGGCTGCCATTGTCATTGCCGCCAATCCGAAAGGGCAGATCCACTTCCGACCACGTATTGCCGCCATCGGTCGAGGACAACACGGCGCCATTGCCGGCCCAGGACGCCAGATAACCGCCGACCGCGACATAAAGGCGTTGCGGGTTGTTGGGATCCGTGGCCAGGCTCAGCACGTAGGCAAAATACATTTTGCTCTGGCCGATGTAATCGAGCAGCGGAACCCATTCGCCGGTGTTCGGGTTCCAGTGAAACGCCCCGCCAACGTTGGTGTGAAGATACAGGTCGCCGCTAACACGATTGTAGACGACGCCCGTCACGTAACCGCCGCCAAAGACCGGCACGTTCCGCCACCAGTAACCTGCCTGAACCGGAGGACTCGCCGCGGACAGCGCCAGAAAAAGAGCCAAAAAACATCCGGTCCAGCCCGACGGAAGGAAAGACGTTTTGGTCACGGAAGGCAGTGCTTCCCCGAATGAGCGAAGTGCGGTTCGAAGGGAGGATTTGAACTTCGATTTCATTGGGTTGCTTTGAAGCCCGGAGGCATGACTCTAGCAAAAAAGAACCGGGCGTGTCGAGGATTTAGGTTCCGCGTTGGTTGCTTTACCTGGAACCAATTGGAACCAGCAGATGAACACGGATTTGACTGCCAAGGCGATTTGCAAAACTTCGTTTACTTTGTTCACTTCTGTTTGCTTAATCCCACCCTCTACTGCGCCTGACGTCCGGCTTCCAGCCAAAGGGTATCACATCATGAAACGGGCCTTCAGGATTGAAAGCTCGCAGCCAGCGCGCACGACGTGAGCAGTAAAATGAAGATGAGTCCGGAAAAAAACAAAATGCCCGCAAGGATTGTGCGATGAATCACAAAGGAAACCACCGCCAGGACCCATGCCAGCAGTGCCAGGTTCGGTAAATCCCATTCGATATAAAACGTATCCGTGCAAAATGGCAGGCCGATGACAAATATGGCAATCGCCCAGGCAACCACCGCGAGCCACCGGGCCAACTGCTTCTGGAAAATTGAAGGCGTTCGTTTGGCCGGAGGATGATATTCGGGAAGATGAGTGTCACACTTTTGACACTGACCCGCCGTATCATAATTCAAGCACCCACAACCGGGGCAAATTTTCATAGGATGGCGCCTTTAATCCATTTCAGCACTCGCATTTCTCAAGCCACATTCCCGAATTCTTACCCCCCGCCACCCTGCCCTGCGCAAGGTTGTGGTTGCCAACCGCGGCGCATGCAAGTCCTGATTGCAACAGAATTTTTGTTTCCGGAACCTTTCTGTGCTATCATCCACCTCATCATGGCACGGAGGTAAAACACCTGAAATTATCAGGCAGAAATGAGGGACAATGAAAAACAACACAACCATCAAAATAAATGCCCTGTTTTCAACCGTTGTGCTGGCACTCGGCCTGTCTGCGGGTGCGGTGGTCGCGCAGACGAATATGCTCGTCAATGGGAGTTTCGAATCTGGCGGAGGGGGCATTGAGAACTTTCCCGGCTGGGACCAGATCGGTCCGGCCGATAACAACAGCGATTACGGCGTCGCCCAATCGAGCGTCTATCCCGATGTGGCGGAGGATGGCAATTTTTACGCGTATTTCCACGGACATCCCACCGACAGTTCGCAAGATTGCCTCGGCCAGACCGTTCATTTGACCGTCGGCGCCCAATACACCATCAGCTACTATCTGGCAACGGATGGCACGACCCTCGGATCGGGCGCCGCCATGTATGTGGTCATCGGCACCTCTTTTGGCATCGATTACTCCCAGGATTTGCAACTGACCGACTACGAGCCGGATTCTTCAAACGCCCTGCCCTATCAAAAATTCACCACCACCATCACGGCTTCAAATGCCACCGAGATTCTGTCGTTTCACGGCTTTGACGCCGACAGCGCCATCCTGGTGGACAACGTGATCATGACACCGGCCGTTCCCCCCGCGCCGGAATTAAACCTTAGCCTCTCCCCAACCAACACGCTGGTCTTCACCTGGACTTCCCCAACCAACGGATACGTCCTTCAGGCCAATGCGTCGATGGAGACAACCAACTGGGTGACGTTGACGAACACGCCGGTAACGGTTGGCTCCAGCAACCAGATCGTCCTGCCCGCGCCGGCGAGCAACCTGTATTACCGTCTGAGTCTGCCTTAACACGGTGATGCCGGTTGAGCAGGCAGAAATCAGCGCACCAGCCAGCCTGTTTTTAACCGCGGATTCCGCAGATTTATTTTTTGCCGCAAAGAGGCACAAAAGCCACAAAAGGTGGGGCGAGACTCCGTCGAGCCATGGCATGATACAACCGCGGATTGCGTTCACCCTCCGTCCCGCATTGCGGGACTGCGGAGCACGGGCCAGCGCGTCTGCTTCCTCAACCTGCGACCCCCCTTGGCGCGGCAAAACCCCGGGATGCAGAACGAAGACGGCTCGACTCTTTCAAATCTCCCTGTCCGCGCCTATTCACCCAATACCACATAATCCGCACGAAGAACATCGCCGGGCTGGATGCCTTCGATGACGAGCTTGATGTCGTAGCCCGAATCCTTCGGATAGCACGCAGGCAGGTAAATACCGTCCTCCGCCAGCATGGGATCCGGAAACAGCTCGTCATCGAATTTTGGTTGGGACCGGAAATTGGAACGAAACTTCGTGTGTTCGCACTTTTCGGCCTCTTCCAGGGACTCGCCGTTCTCGAAAATTTCATACCCTTCGGCGCCCGAGGCATTCTCGGCCATGTAGGTGTAGGCGCGCGTCTTCAACAACCTGGAAAGTTCGCGGGCCTGGTCGGCGATTGCCTTCATGTCCTCGAGTGACAGGCGGCCGAGCGATCGCAGGATGATGGTCCAGGGGTGCTCCTTGAGTTGAAAGAGGTACTGGTATTGCGAACCGGGGCTGATTTTCCTTTTCGCAATGTCCTTTTCCACGCGCGCGGGTTTCACCAGTCCGGCAAACGCGCCGGCGACGTCGTCAATCGGCCCGCGCACCATCGCCACCGCCCACTCCGGATGGCTGTCGTAATAGAAATCGCGAAACGCCTGGACCCCGCGCGCCTTTCCGACTTCGAAGTCCTTTTTGCGTTTGACGAAGCTGAGGCCCTGGCCTTTCTCCGGCTTGCCCCCCTGCCGTTTCCGGACGGCCTCGAGCAACATGGATTTGATGATCTTTGCGTGAAGGCCGAGCCCCACGTTCATCGGTGTCACGCCATATTTGGTTTCAACCTTTGGATCCGCGCCCGCATCCAGCAGGAGTTTGAGCATTTCGACATCATCCCAATTTGCGGCATCGATAATGGCCGTGTATCCGACGTCGTCTTTGGCGTTCGGGTCCGCGCCGCCTTGCAGCAGTTTTTCAACGACTCGCGTATGGCCGGCGGATGCGGCGCGGTACAGGGGCGGCTTTTGTTTGCCGTCGGGCCGGTTCGGATCTGCGCCCGCCTCGAGCAGCGCGGCAACGATCTCCACGTCGCCATTGGTGGCGGCCAGACCCAGCGCCGTCTGTCCGTCGACCCCCGGATTGTTCAAACTGGATTTCAACGCCGGATCGCGCGCCATGAAAACGGCGGCTTGCACGGCCTCCAGCCGTTTCTCTCCGCGAAGAAGATGCGCGGTCTTTCTTTCATGTTCCTTGCGAATCGCATCGTCATCCGAACTTCGCCAATACTTGATGCGCTCGGCTTCACGCGCGAGCAGGGCTTCCACATCAATCGGTTTCCCGCGAAGGAAATCCGCCACCTCGGTTTTATTCTGTTCCGCCGCGGCATCCGCCGGCCGGTAAGGCGGATCCACCGGCTCTCCCATGCGCATCGAGTAGTGCGGGTGGTTGATTGGATCGACTCCGGCATCAACCAGAAATTTCACTCCGGCGAATGAGAGCGGACATCCGGCGGCAAACCTGAGCGCTTCACCGGCGTTCTCGGGTTTCACACCCGAATCAAAAAGAACGCGCAGGACTTCCATGGAACAATGGCGGGCGGCCTCACCCACGGCCCGATAATTGCCGGCGCTGACGGGAACGCCTTTTTCGAGCAGGAGCTTCACGAGCTCGACGTGATTGTGATACGCTGCCTTGGCCAGGGCGTCCGCGCCGTATTTTTCCAGGTCCACTCCGGCTTCAAAAAGCAGCTGGATGATTTGCATATTGCCGCCGGCCGCGGCGTCCACGATCCGATCACCGGCATTTTTGGCGCCGGCTGCAATCAATACCTTCAACATTTCGAGATTTTGCCGGGCGACAGCGCCGGAAATTCCTTCATCAGGATTGCCGCCGAAGGCCAGGAACTGTTTCACCAATTCCAGGTTGTTAAACAGCGCAGCCTGCCCCAGTGACTTCGAAGGGGTCTGCTTCGGACTCGGATGTTGCATCAGGCGCAGAAGATTGAGCAACGACTCGACCGGATTGGCGGACGGGTCACCTTGCACCACGGGGCTTTTCTTTTGCTCGGCCTTCATTGCCTCGAGAAACGCCAGCAAATGCCTGGAGTTCTCGTCCGCTTTTGATTGCGGTGTGTTCATGGAAGGTTTTTGACTGGGATTTTCCATTTGCACTCTTGCCCGTGACGGGCTTGGGTTTTTGTGATTTTTGCAGCGCCCTGCTCAAGCTCAAGTCCATTTTTTCAGATTTGTTCTTTTTTGTGCATTTTTCCGCGTTTCAGGGCGGGAGAACACCTTCGAATCCCGGGCCGGTCCGGGTTTTAACCGCGGATTACGCGGATTTGCCTTTGGCGGCCAAAGGCGGTCATTTCCATCTCGGCCAAGCCTGCTCGCGCAAAAGGGACAAATGTCCAAGGGCTTTATGACAGGATTATCAGGATGGTCAGGATTCTGAAATATCCCGGGAGACGCATCCTGTGAATCATGTTCATCCTGTCAAAGTCTTCAGTCCACCGCCTGCTGAATCCGCTGCACGAGCCTTTGATCATTGGATGTCCGATGTTGAATGTTCTATGTTTTCGACTTTGGCTTGGTATGTCGTGTTCCCAAATCCAGCCCCCCGCCACCCTGCCCCGCGCAAGTTGAGAATCGATGGCTTCAGAACAAACGCTCGCATAATCTGTTTGATACCGCTTCCGCCGTCTGGGTAAATAGCTTAAATGCTCAACGAAGGTAACGTCGTCGGGTCGGATTCTGCTTCACTCGCCAAAAGTCGTGTGCAAAACGGGCCGCCACCGGATTGGGCGACTCACTGTCCGTATGATTCGACATTCAAAAGCGAACAGGATGCGCAAATCACGTTTTTGCTTTTGGATTCGCAGATTCACGCCGAGCAACAGTCGCTCCTGGTTCATAACGTGGTCCGGCTGGAAACGATGCAGGCCGTGCAGCATTGGTCCCAGTGGCGCCTGCAATTCGAGCCCAAGACGCAACAGGTGACGCTGCACTCCCTGAAAATTCGGCGCGGCGAACAGGAAATCGACCAGTCACATCTGGATCAATTCCATCTCTTGCAACGTGAAGAAGGATTGGAACGATTCATCATCCATGGCTGGTTCACCCTGCTCAAGGTTTTGGAAGACGTGCGGCCGGGTGACGTTTTGGATTTTTCCTACACCATCCGGGACGAATCAGCACTTTTTCCACATCATGGCTGCCATTTTTTTACGCTGCCGCAGGGTGTGCCGGTCGGCAAATACCATTTCGCCGTCCAATTCAACGAGGCGCGGCAAAGAAAATGGAAATCCTCCAGCGCGGATCTGGCGCCGGTGGAGAAAAAGGAAAACGCCATGACCTTTTGGGAATGGTCCGGCGGGAAGTATCCCGGGACGAAACCCGAATTGAACTGTCCGGCCTGGCACATTTTCTATCCGTGGATCCAGGTCTCGGATTTTCCGGACTGGCAAATGGTCGCGGCCGGGATCGCGCAGGCGTGGGCCGCGGAAGCGGATGCCGCCGCGGTCGCGGAAATTGTCCGGGACATCCGGAGTAAAGCCGCCGATTTGCCGTCACAAATGGAGAAGGCGATTGAACTGGTGCAGGACG